>ERZ1026772.432-NODE-432-length-30983-cov-5.458517_pt1 | contig 30983 bp, 27 predicted proteins | sample MGYA00380124_ERZ1026772 | MGnify/ENA primary metagenome ERZ1026772 (study PRJEB33269, sample SAMEA4719760) | human gut metagenome | biome: human-associated habitat; feature: organic feature; material: feces | place: Cameroon | collected 2013-10 ...
CCGCCTGCAGTAACAGTCAGATGCGGTTCAATTAGAATGCGGTGTCAAGAAGGGTGATGCCGTCGATCTTGAGGTCGAAGTAAGGAGCGGCACGGAAGGTGGACTCCTTGAAAGCGCCGTTCTCAACAGCCTCGGTGTCGCCGGCGTAGGCAGCGTCGGTGTTGACGTCTGCGAGGTAGGAGGTGACGTGGCCGTCAGCGTCAACGGTCATAGCGTCGGTCACGTTGTCGCCGGAGACGGTGAAGGCGGAGCAGTCAAAGACCTGGAGTTCGCCGGACTCGAGCTTTGCGGTGGCGTCGGCAATTGCCTCGGCAGTGCCCTCGGCAGCGACGGCAGTGTTGATGTCGGTGAGAACGACGGAGCCAGTGGCAAGGGTGCCGGTCCAGTCAGCGTCGATGGTCTCGCCGTTCATAACAGCGGTGATAGCGTACTCATAGTAGGGAGCCCAGTTGATGCGGGAAGAAACGATGAAGGTGTTGGGGCAGGCAGCCTCGGTGGAGCCGTTGTAGGAAACGTTGGGGACACCGGCGGTCTCGCATGCGGTGGGAGCGCCCATAGAGTCAGCGTGCTGGCTGATGAGCTTGCAGCCGTTGCCGATGAGCTTGTTTGCAGCTTCCTTTTCAGCGGTCTCATCGTACCAGGAACCGGTGAAGGTCACTTCCATGGTAGCGGTGGGGCAGACGGAGCGTGCGCCGAGGAAGAAGGAGGTGTAGCCGGAGATAACTTCAGCATAGGTGAAAGCGCCTACATAGCCGATCTTGGCTTCTTCGGGCTTGAACTCACCGGCCTCGATCATCTCGTTGAGCTTCAGACCGGCAGCGACACCGGCGAGGTAGCGGCCTTCATAGATGGAAGCGAAAGCGTTGTGGAAGTTGGAGAGACCCTCGGTGTGGGCCATGGTGCCGGTGGCGTGGCAGAACTGAACCTCGGGGAATTCCTTTGCGGCCTGGATCATGAAGTCCTCATGGCCGAAAGAGTCGGCAAAGATGACATTGCAGCCGGCATCTGCAAGCTCGGCAGCCGCGTCGTAGCACTCCTGGCCTTCGGGAATGTTGGTGCGGAAGATGACCTGGTCATCGCTCAGGCCGAGGTTCGCGCAGGCTTCCTTGGCACCGTTCATGAAGTTAAGGTCATAGGTGGAGTTCTCATCATGCAGGAAAATAAAACCGACCTTCAGATCGGAAGCGGCAGTCGCGTCGGCAGCGGGTGCCTCGGTTGCAGCAGCGTCAGCCGCAGGGGCTTCGGTTGCAGCGGGTGCTGCGGACTGGCCGCAGGCGCACAGTGCAAATACCATGCACAGAGCCATGAGCAGAGCAACGATCTTCTTCATTTGTTCAGTCTCCTCGATAATTTTTTATAATTTATCTAAACCGCATTGCGGTGAAGATACGAAAAAAGCACCGGCCGTTTTCACTGCCGATGCAAAGCACACATCAACCCACCGCTGGGGAAGCGGTGAGCCGAAGCTCAACATCGATAGTCCGGTCATTTACGGCGTCCGGGTAGAAACTTCAAATCCATATCATTTGCTATATATCGAAGCGGTATTCAATTGGTTTGTGCCTTTATGCTAACAGCCGCGCGCCAAAAAGTCAAGTATGGTTTTTCTACGATTTTGACATTTTTCGACGCCTCGATTTGTCAATTCTGCACAAGTGCGGCTCAGGGCATACTATCTTGTAATTTGTTGGAAAATATGGTGTTTTAATCAAATGTCAAGCCGGGGCGGTGTTTTTATCCTCAGCAGAATTTGAGGCCGTGATCGTCCATCGAGGCGATCTTCGCAAGCGACTCGACGCGCAGCCCCTGCGAGCGCAGCATATCGCCGCCGCCCTGAAAGACCTTTTCCACCGCGATGCCCGCGCCGACCACGACGCCGCCGGCCTGCTCGACGAGAGCCTTGAGCCCGACGAGTGCAGCGCCGGTCGCGAGGAAATCGTCAACGATCAGCACCCTGTCCTTATCCGACAGATACTCCTTGGAAACGACGACAGTGTTGGTGTTACCGTGCGTGAAGGACGCGACCTCGACGGAGTAGACATCGTTCGATATATTCTTCGACTTGCTCTTCTTTGCAAAAACCAGCGGGCAGGAGAATACATAGCCCGTCATCGCGGCCATGGCTATACCGGAGGCCTCAATGGTCAGGATCTTGTTTATGCCGGTGCCGTCATATAGGCGCTTAAACTCAAGCGCCATCTCATACAGCAGCTGCGGGTCTATTTGATGGTTGAGGAAGCCGTCCACCTTGAGTATCCCGCCGGGCAACACCTTTCCGTCAGTCAGTATTCTCTGTTCAAGAAGCTCCATGTCATGTCCCTCCGCTCAAAATTTCGTGCCGGAATGAGTAACTGCGTGTATAAACATATCGTGTATTCTATCCCAAATTTTCATGCTTTGCAAGTGGCTTTATTCAGATTGACACAGAGCCCGTTTCGGAAGTATAATATATTGATATTTTATCCCTATAGAAGAGCAGACCACGGAGGAACAAATGGGCAGCAGGGAAAGAAAGATAATCCTCATCATCGCGCTTATCGTCGCGGCGGCGGTCATCGCGGCCGTGTGCATATATATGTCTCCCGAATCCCCCGCAGAGGGAAATGCGTCGGCCAGCCCCGCCGCATCCGCTTCCGCAGCGCAGGCAGGCACCGGCGGCAGCGTTATCATCAGCGAGCTTATGGAGAAGAACCGCGCCGTAGTGCGCGACGAGGACGGGGACTTCTCCGATTGGATAGAGCTGCATAACGTCTCAGGCAAGGCTGTCAGCCTCGGCGGCTGGCGCATATCAGACAAGTCCGGTGAGCCGGGCTGGGCTTTCCCCGACGTCACGATAGAGCCGGGTGAATACCTGCTCGTCTTTGCCTCCGGCAAGGACAAGTCCGGCAGCGAGCTTCACACGGATTTCTCCCTCTCCGGGGATGAGACGGTCTATCTGCTCTCTCCATCCGGCAGCGTCGCCGATCAGGCTGCGTGCGGCGGCACGGAGGCCGACGTCTCCATGGCGCTCGGCGATGACGGCGAATGGTCGCAGTCCCTTTATCCGACGCCCGGCTGTGAAAACAGCGCAGCCGGTTATGACGCGCTGCAGGAAACACTCTCACCTGCCGATGCGCTCGTTATAAGCGAGGTCATGGCAGCGAATACCAAGACCTATTATGCCGGCGCTCCCGGCTACTGCGACTGGGTCGAGCTTAAAAACATTTCAGATTCCGACATTTCGCTCTCGGGCTATTGCCTGTCCGACAGTCTCAAGGATCTGAACAAGTACGCTCTGTCCGATTCCGTTCTCGCACCCGGCGGGACGGTCATTATCCTCTGCGGTGCGGACGACGACGGCAGCGGTACATATAATCTCGCTTCGTTTTCTCTCAACTCCACGTGCGAACAGCTCTATCTGAGCCGCGGCGGGGAGATCGTCGACTATGCTTCCCTGCGCGATATCCCGTATGAGTGCAGCTTCGGCCGCATGGACGGGGAGAACGGCTGGTTCTATTTTGCAGAGCCCAGCCCCGGCAAAGCGAATGCCGGCGGCGCGCGCCGCGTAGCGGTAAAGCCTGTCAGCCTCACGTCTGACGGCGTTTTTGAAGGTGTGGACAGCGTGACCGTGGAGCTGTCAGGCACCGGCACCGTCCGCTATACGCTCGACGGCTCGACTCCGACCGAGGAGAGCCCCGAATATACCAAGCCCATAACCGTCAGCTCCACCGGCGTTGTCAAGGCCGTCTGCTTCGAGGAGGGCGCGCTGCCCAGCCGTACGCTCATGCTGAGCTATATCGTCAACGAAGGGCACAGTCTGCCTGTCGTCAGTCTTGTCTCTGAGGATACCACCGAATTTTCGCAGATGTATAACGGCCCGGCAAAGGGTGTGGAGCTCCCTGCGAGCATCTCCCTGTATCGTGACGGCAGCGGCTTCACCGCGCCCTGCGGCGTCTCACTCAACGGAGAGACGAGCCTTGTCATGTCCAAAAAGAATATGTCCCTGCGCTTCCGCGGCTCCTACGGGCAGGAGACCCTGCAGTACGACATCTTCGGCGGGGGAGCCGCTGAATTTACAAATCTGCTGCTGCGCGCCGGGCAGGATCAGGAACAGGCCATCATCCGCAATGAGCTGAGCCAGAGCCTGTGCGAGAAGGCGGACATGGATGTTATCAACCAGCGCAGTATTTTCTGCGTACTGTATGTAAACGGTGAATACGGCGGCATATACACGCTCAAGGAAAAGGCGAACAAATATCTCTATGCCGCCGTCGCCGGAGTCGATCCCGACAGTGTTGAGGTCATCGAAGCTCCCGCCGGGTACGACACGGAGTTTTATAATCAGGTCATCCGCTTCGCCTATATGAACGACATGAGCCTTGACGAGAACTATGAGCACCTCGCTTCACTGATCGATATGGACAGTCTCATCGACTGGCTGATAATGGAGGGCTTCTGCGCAAACACCGACGTTACAAGCGGGAACCTGCGCTACTGCCGTTCGGATCAGGCCGACGGCAAATGGCATTTCATGTTCTACGATCTTGACGCGACCTTTGCCACGCCCGGCGCGATGTATGCAAATCTTATGAGCGGGTACGGGATGGATCACATTCAGGTGTCCTCGCTTGCTGTTCCGCTCATGCAGAACGCCGGATTCAAGGATCGCTTTCTCACCCGCGCCGCCGAGCTTCTGAGCGATAAGCTCTCGAACAGGGCCGTGATAAACGAGATAAACTCCATGACCAAGGAACTCTCCGCCGAGGTCGACCGTGATTTTGCACGCTACGGCAAGGATCGCCGCAGCTGGGAGTGGAGCATTGAGCAGCTCCTGTACCTTGTCGACGACTGCGATTGGTGCCAGCAGAATATTGACGCGCTCTGCTTTGTCTTCGATCTGAGCAGCAGCGAGCGCAGCCATTACTTCGGGAGCATTGACGGTGCATGAACAACACAAGGCTGACCTTCAAAAGAAACGAGAAAAAATATCTCCTTTCTCCCGAGCACTATGAAGCGCTGTGGGCGGAGCTTTCACCGCGGCTCGTCCCGGACGAATATTTCAGCAGCACCGTGTGCAGCGTCTATTACGACAGCGATGACTACGAGCTTATCCGCCGCTCGATAGAGGCGCCCGTATACAAGGAGAAGCTCAGGGTGCGCAGCTACGGCGTACCTGCGCCCGACGGCACGGTGTTCGTCGAGCTCAAGAAAAAGTTCAAGGGCACGGTCTATAAGCGCCGTGTGCAGACGACTGCGGAGCGTGCCGAGGCGTGGCTATCCGGGCGCTCACCCGCACCGGAGAACAGTCAGGTCTGCCGGGAGATAGACTGGTTTCTGCATATGCACTCTCCCTCGCCGAAGATATTTATCGCCTGCGACCGTGAGGCTTACGTCGCCGACGACGCGCCGGAGCTGCGCTTCACCTTTGACCGCAGCATCCGCAGGCGCGAGAACGAGCTCAGCCTCTGCGACGGTACGCACGGCACACCATTGCTCGAAGCCGGTCAGGTGCTCATGGAGATAAAAATACCGGACGCCGCTCCGCTGTGGCTGGCTGACACGCTCAGTCGGCTTGAGGTGTTCCCGACCGGTTTTTCAAAATACGGCAGCTGCTATAAGTCCGGACTTGTACAAAAATACTTTGATGGAGTGATCACAATTGCTTAACAGCGTCATTACCGAAAGCATCACCCTGCAGAGCTTCCTTATCTGCATTTTTTCCTCGCTTGCACTCGGAGTGCTCACAGCGCTCGTTTTCACCGCGCACGGGCACCACACCGGCTCGCTCACGCTGTCGCTGGCGATGCTGCCGCCCGTTGTCGCGCTCATAATCATGCTCGTCAACGGCAACATCGGCGCGGGGCTTGCCGTCGCCGGCACCTTCGCACTGGTGCGCTTCCGCAGTGTGCCCGGCAGCGCAAAGGAGATCACGGGGTTATTCTTCTCCGTCGCGCTCGGGCTTGCCTGCGGCATGGGCTATGTCGCCATCGCGGGGCTGTTCTTCGTGATAATCTCGCTGTTTCTGCTGCTGCTCGAGCGCTTCCGCTTCGGGCAGAACAGCCCGGCCGAGCGTCAGCTCAAGATAACCATCCCGGAAAACCTTGACTACGACGGTCTTTTTGATGACCTGCTCAACGAGTACACGCTCGAGCATGAGCTTATCCGCGTACGCACCACCAACATGGGAACGCTCTATGAGCTGACCTACAACATCCGTCTGCGCGGCAAGGACATCAGCAAGGACTTTATCGACGCGCTGCGCTGCCGCAACGGCAACCTCACCGTCAGCTGCGGCCGCGAAGCCGACAGGGACATGATGTGACACTTTCGCTCCCGCGGAAATGTCACAATGAAATCCGACCAACGGTCGGATGAAATACGCCTGCGGCGTATGAAATCCAAGCTCCGCTTGGATGAAATCGTCTGCTTTGCAGACGGATGCGGTGTCCCTTCGGGACATATTATAAGTTTTGACCGCGCTGCATTATTATTGCGGCGCGGCACTTTCAGAACTGCTTTTGGAATAATATGGTAATTCGACAAATTTCGACACGTTTTCTAAAAAACATCATACCAACTTGTCGAAATTAATTGAAATAACCACCAATATGCAATATTATGTCAACAAATATTCTTGGTTGTTCGACAAAATTCTGTTGTCGCAAAAGTGTTAACTATGGTAAATTTAATGCGACATGACGGTGGAATCCACTTTTAAAAATACTGAAGTGCTCCGCATATCGCATAACGGGAGGATAAAAATTATGGAAACCAAAACTCGCATTCTTGCAGCAGACTCGAACAAGGATTTTTGCAGGCAGCTCACGGAGCTTATCGCCCAGGAGGGCGACATGGAGATCGTGGGTACCGCATCTGACGGTATGGAAACGCTTGCCCTGCTGTCCGAAGAGAAGCCTGACATTCTTCTGCTCGATCTGGTACTGCCCAAGCTCGATGGGCTTGAGGTGCTGCGCCGCCTGCCGGAAACGGGCGCAAAGTGCCGCACAATCGTGCTGTCGGGCTTTGTCAACAGCAAGGTCATCAGCGACTGCACCAATTACGGCGTTGATTATTTCATGCCGAAGCCCTGTGACGTACCGGCGCTGCTGACAAGGATCAGGCAGTTGTCCGGACATGAGAGCTATTCCATGCCCGCTGCAGGAATAGACTGCCGCGAATCGTCCGTGGCCGCGCGTGACGACGCTCAGCTTGAAGCGGTCGTCACCGATATAATCCACGAGATAGGCGTACCCGCGCATATAAAGGGCTATCAGTATCTGCGCGAGGCGATCATCCTCACCATCAAGGATATGGACATGATAAACGCCGTGACCAAGGTTCTCTACCCGGAGGTCGCGAAGCGCTACAATACAACTCCCTCTCGCGTCGAGCGTGCGATCCGCCATGCCATAGAGGTCGCATGGGACCGCGGAGATATCGAAACTCTCCAGAAGTTCTTCGGCTACACCGTCTCGAACATAAAGGGCAAGCCCACGAATTCGGAGTTCATCGCTATGATCGCCGACAATCTCAGCCTTCGCCGAAAGCACGCGATAAAATAATAAATCAAAACAAGAAGTTGGGTGCAGCCGTTTTTTCCGGGTGCACCCAGCTCTGCCTGAAAAAAAGGTTCTGCACTAAAAGCTGGGGCGTCTGGGGAAGTCCGGGGACTCCAACTATTGACTTAGAGCAAAAAAACACATCCACGGCAGTTTGTTCTTGCTGCCGTGGATGTGTGTCGTATTATACGCTTTACTCGTTCGGGTTCGCGCGGACTATCTTGCCGAGGTTCCACACGAGAGCGGCTTCGTGTGCTGCCTGCTCGCGCTCCTCGGGGGTCTTGTAGCTGAAGGCCGCGGTCTGGGAGCCGCAGTCGACGCACATGGCGTACCAGCACCAGCCCTGCTCTTCCTCGAGCAGTCCCGCACCGCCGCAGTACGGGCAGTCGTGCAGCTCGATCTTATCGAAAATATCAGACATACCTATCACTCCACAGAAATCATGTAGTAATACACGGGCTGACCGCCGTTGACGACGCTGACCTCAGCGTCCGGGAAGCAGCCGATGATCGTCTCCGCGGCTTCGTTCGCCTTGTCCTCGGCAACATCGCTGCCATAATAGACGGTGATGAACTCGGGGCTCAGCTCGTCGAATGCCCAGCTCAGCTCCTTGAAGAGCGTCTTTTCACTGCTGTAGCTGCCGAGCAGAGCGCCGTCGAGCAGCGCGAGGTATTCGCCCGCGTGAATCTCATGGCCGTCAAAGTCCGAGTCGCGCGCAGCATAGGTGACCATAGCGGTGTGGACATTGCCGGCAGCCTCGTTCATCGCGGCGATAAGGTTCTCCTCCGTCTCCTCGGGGTTAAAGTTCAGCATCGCGGAAATGCCCTGCGGCACGGTCCTCGTCGGGATGATGATGACCTTTTTATCGCTCAGGCGGACGCACTGCTCCGCCGCCATGATGATGTTCTTATTGTTCGGCAGCACGAAAACGGTGTTTGCCGGGGTGCGGTTTATCTCTTTGAGGATATCGTCGGTCGAAGGGTTCATGGTCTGGCCGCCGGTGACGATACCGTCCGCGCCGAGCTCCTTGAACAGACCCTCAAGACCTTTGCCCGCGCACACGGTGACAACGCCGTAGTCCTTCACGCTCTTACAGTACTGCTCCTCGCTCTCCTCAAGCTCGCGCTCGACAGCATCGAGGTCGTCCGTGGTCTGGACGTGCTTACCGGCAAGGATATCGTCATGCTGGGTGCGCATGTTCTCGATCTTCGCAAGCTCCAGCGTGCCGAAATTCTGCGCCTCGTTGAGGGCGTTGCCGGGGATGTTGGTGTGGACATGTACCTTGAAGGCCTCGTCGTCCTCGCCGATAACAAGGCTGTCGCCTATGCTCGTGAGATACTTGCGCAGCGGCTCAAGGTCAACGTCGGGATCATGCTTGCGCACGATGAAGACCGTGTCGAATGCGAAGGTGATATCCTCCGTGTCGAACACATCGAAAGCGCTGCTCTCCTTCTCGGTCTCGACGATCTCATCAACACTCTCGGGAGCGGTGATCTCCCCGCGGTAGGAGGCGAGCATCGCGCCGAGGATGTACATATAGCCCTGACCGCCGGCGTCGATGACTCCGGCCTTCTTGAGCACGGGGTTCTGGTTCACGGTCTCGGCCAGAGCGTCGTTACCGGCCTTGATGGCGCAGTCAAGGCAGCTTTCAAGGCTTGCGCCCGCGTTCGCCGCTTCGACGGCGGCTGCCGCCGCCATGCGTGAGACGGTAAGGATGGTGCCCTCGGCGGGCTTCATGACTGCCTTATAGGCGGCGTCGACGCCGTCCTGCATTGCACCGGCAAACTCCTGTGCGCCCGCGGTATCGAGCCCTTTAAGGCGCTTGGAGATGCCCCTGAAGAGCAGGGAGAGGATAACGCCGGAGTTGCCGCGCGCGCCGCGGAGCAGCGCGGACGCCACGCAGTCCGCCGCCGCGGCTATCGTGTCGAACTCTTTCTTCTTAAGCTCCGTCGCGGCCTTATCCATGGTCAGCGCCATATTGGTGCCGGTATCCCCGTCGGGCACGGGGAAAACGTTGAGGTCGTTTATAGCCTGAACATTGGCATGGAGCGCTGCGTTGGCGCAGAGTATCATCTCTTTGAAGGCAGCGGCGTCTATATAATTTCTCAATTGAATGTACCTCCGCATGGCATGGGCCCTCCCATGCCGGAATTTTTATCCGATGATCGTGTCAATATAAACGTCAACGCTCTTGACCGGGACTCCGACGGCCTTCGTGAGCTTATAGCTGACTGTATTCATAATGCTGCGTGAAACTGCCGCGATATTGACGCCGTGGTCGACGCCGATATGCAGCTCGAGAGATACGCTGCCGTCGCCGTTATAGTGTACCTCAACGCCCTTGGACATTGATTCCCTGCGCAGAAGCTGGAGAGGACCTCCCTCCTTGCTGCGCCCTGCCATACCCTTGACGCCGAAGCAGCTGGTAGCCGCGTCGCCCGCAAGGTAGGTCAGAACCTCATCGGTAATGCTGATGTTTCCCTTGCCGCTGCTGATATTGACCATTAAGTAACAGCTCCCTTCCTTCGGTTTCCCGGCAGGCGGACGCGCTGCGCCCCAATGCGCGGCAGCTCCGCCTGAACCAGAGATTTATTATAATACAGGCGCTTGAAAAGTACAAGAAATATTTGAAGTATTCGCCGCTTTTGTGCAGTATTTTACAGGAATACCGGCCTTTTTCTCACTCAACGGTGACAGACTTGGCCAAATTGCGCGGTTTGTCTATGTCGCAGCCCTTGTGCAGCGCCACATAATACGCGAAAAGCTGCAGCGGTATGACGCCGAGGGAGGGCTGGAGGATGACATGAGTATCCGGCACGGAGAGCACGTTCTCCGCCGTCTTGCTCATGTCGGCGGCCTTGCTCTCACTCGTCAGCGCGACGATGTCTGCCCCGCGCGCCTTGACCTCGATGATGTTCGAGAGCGTCTTTTCAAACAGCGGCTTATATGTGCCGAGCGCAACGACGAGGGTACCGTCCTCAATAAGGGATATGGTGCCGTGCTTGAGTTCGCCCGAAGCGTAGGCCTCGGAGTGGATATAGGATATCTCCTTGAGCTTGAGGCTTCCCTCAAGGCCGAGGGCGTAATCAAGGTTGCGCCCGATGAAGAAGATGGAATTGTGGTTAAAGTAGCGGGAGGCGAGGTACTTTATCTCGTCGATATCCTCGATCACGGCCTCCATCTTGACAGGCAGCGCGAGAAGCTCCTCGACGATCTCTTCATACTCCGCGTCGCTGATACTGCCGCAGACCTTCGCAAAGTAAACGCCGAGCATGTCCAGCAGCACGAGCTGTGTGCTGTAGGCCTTCGTGGTCGCGACGGCGATCTCGGGCCCTGCCCAGGTGTAGAGCACATCGTCCGACTCGCGGGCGATGGAGCTGCCGACGACGTTCACGATGGAGAGGATCTTCGCACCGAGTCGGCGTGCCTCGCGGAGCGCAGCCATGGTGTCAAGCGTCTCGCCGGACTGGCTGATGACGATGACAAGGCTGTTTGGCCCGACGAGGGGATCGGCATAGCGAAACTCCGAGGCAAGCTGCACATCCACCGGCTTTCTCAGAAGCCGCTCAAGATTATACTTACCTACCATGCCGACATGGTAGGACGAGCCGCAGGCCACGACGAATATCCTGTCAAGACCGCGTATGAAGTCCTCACTAAGGCTCAGCTCATCGAAAACGATCTGCCCTTCCTTTATTCTCGGGGAAATGGTCTTGCGCACGGCCTCGGGCTGTTCCATGATCTCCTTGAACATGAAGTGCGGATAGCCGCCCTTTTCAGCTGCGCTGACGTCCCAGTCGACATAGCTGTGCTCCTTTTCGACGGGCTGGCCGTATTCATCAAAGACCTGGATGCCATCGGCGGAGACGAGGGCGACCTCGCCGTCGTTCATATATGCCACGTCGCGCGTATGCTTGATGAGCGCGGTAACATCGGAGGCGATGAAGCTGCAGCCGTCCCCGTAGCCGAGGAGCAGCGGCGCGTCCTTGCGCGCGGCGATGAAGCTGTCGGGCGTATCCTTGCACATGATGCCCAGCGCGTAAGCGCCCTCGATGCGGTCGAGCACACGGTAGACCGAGGCCATGAAGTCTCCGCAGCTGTCGTAGAAATACTCGAGCAGCTGCGCGACGACCTCGGTGTCGGTCTCGGAGCTGAAGTGCATGCCCTGCGAGATAAGGAACTCCTTTATCTCAACATAGTTTTCGATGATGCCGTTATGCACGACGGCGATGTTCCTGCCCTCGCTCAGATGCGGGTGGGAGTTTATATCGTTCGGTTCGCCATGCGTCGCCCAGCGCGTGTGGCCGATGCCGAGCGTTCCGGTGAGGCTGCGCCCGTTATCCGTCAGCGCCTTGAGGACGCTCAGACGCCCCTTGGATTTCTTTACCTGTAAGCCGCGCTTTCCGCCGAGAACGGCGAGCCCGGCAGAATCATACCCACGGTATTCGAGCCTCTCAAGCCCGTCCAGCAGGATCGGAGCGGCCTGCTCTTTCCCAACGTAACCTACTATGCCGCACATGGTTTCACGTCCTTTCACTCTTTTATATATATTTTCCCATTATTTACCACTATTATATATAATAGCACACAAAAAGAAATTATATCACCGAAGCACCTTTCCCGCAAGTGTCCGAAATTCTATATAGTGCACAGTTTCAGCCGCCGTAAATAGTCAGTTATTACAACTTTGCACGATTTACCCGTTTTGCCCTTGAAAAATTGTTAGGCTTGCATTAGAATACCCCTCGGTGTCTCCTGCGCGCGCTGCGCGGGACGGCACTATATTTTGTGCCCGAAACCAAATTTTTCGGGTTTGTAATCAATATATAGTGATTTTGCTATTGACAAGCGCGGCATATGGCCTTATTATATACAAGCGCGATGACGAGGCGCAGGCTCATGTGAAGGAGGGTACGGCATGCTTATATCCGGTCTGCAGAAGCTGACTTTGCTGGATTATCCCGGCCTTGTCGCCTGCACGGTGTTCACCGGCGGCTGCAACTTCCGCTGCCCGTTCTGCCATAACGCACCTCTGGTTCTGCCGGAGGCGCTGGCGCACGATACGGATGAGGAGCAGGTGCTGAGCTTTCTCAAAAAGCGCGCGGGTGTGCTCGACGGCGTCGCGGTGACCGGGGGAGAGCCGCTGCTGCATGGCGACATCGGCGCGTTTCTCGAAAAGGTGCGCGCGCTCGGCTTCAAAATAAAGCTCGACACCAACGGTTCCTTTCCGGATAGACTCATGGACATCGTCCGCGCGGGGCTTGTGGACAGGGTCGCGATGGACATCAAGAACTCGCCTGAGCTTTACGCGAAGACCGCGGGGGTCGACAGGCTCGACCTTGGCGCGATAGAGCGCTCGAAGGATTTTCTTTTAAGCGGCAGCGTGGACTATGAGTTCAGGACGACCGTTGTAAAGGGGCTGCACACGCGCGAGAGCGTCGCGGGCGCGGCAAAATGGATAAGCGGCGCGAAGGAGTATTACCTTCAGCAGTTCAAGGATTCCGGCCATGTGCTGGACATCCGCGGGCTCGGCGCCTATGACGAAGCAGAAATGCACTCGCTGGCCGACGCGGCGGCGGAATACGTTCCGTCGGTGCAGGTCAGGGGTGTCTGATATACCAAAGACAGGGGGATAAAGAATTGTATCAGGTAGTGAAGCGCGACGGCAAAATAGTAGAGTTCGACATAAACAAGATCGCCGCCGCAATCAAGAAGGCGTTTGACGCCACAAACACGGATTATAACGACAGCGTCATTGATTTTCTGGCGCTGAAGGTCTCGGCAGATTTCCTGCCGAAGATAAAGGACGGCAAGGTCGCCGTTGAGGATATTCAGGACAGCGTTGAAGCGGTGCTTTCCCGCGGCGGCTACGAGGCAGTCGCAAAGTCCTACATCCTCTACCGCAAGCAGCGCGAGAAGCTGCGCAACACCAAGTCCTCCTACCTCGATTATAAGGAGACCGTGGACAAATACCTCAACATTGAGGACTGGCGCGTCAAGGAAAACTCCACCGTCACCTATTCCGTCGGCGGACTCATCCTTTCTAACTCCGGCGCCATCACCGCAAACTACTGGCTCAGCGAAGTATACGATCAGGAGATCGCCGACGCGCACCGCAACTGCGATATCCACCTGCACGACCTGAGCATGCTCACCGGCTACTGCGCCGGCTGGAGCCTGCGCCAGCTCATAAAGCAGGGTCTCGGAATTCCAGGCAAGATCAACTCCTCTCCCGCAAGCCACCTGTCCACCCTCTGCAACCAGATGGTGAACTTCCTCGGCATCATGCAGAACGAGTGGGCCGGTGCTCAGGCTTTCTCCTCGTTCGACACGTATCTGGCTCCGTTCGTGAGAGTCGATAACCTCACCTACAAGGAAGTCAAGCAGTGCATCCAGTCTTTCATCTTCGGCGTGAACACCCCGTCCCGCTGGGGCACTCAGGCTCCCTTCTCCAACATCACGCTCGACTGGACCGTTCCCGCTGACCTCAAGGATCAGCCCGCGATAGTCGGCGGCAAGGAGATGGACTTCACCTACGGCGACTGCAAGAAGGAAATGGACATGGTCAACAAGGCCTTCATCGACATTATGATCGAAGGCGATGCGAACGGCCGCGGCTTCCAGTACCCGATCCCGACCTACTCCATCACCCGCGACTTTGACTGGTCTCCCACGGAAAACAACAAGCTCCTCTTCGAGATGACCGCAAAGTACGGCACTCCTTACTTCTCTAACTACATTAACTCCGACATGGAGCCGAGCGATGTTCGCTCGATGTGCTGCCGCCTGCGTCTCGACCTCAGAGAGCTGCGCAAGAAGTCCGGCGGTTACTTCGGCTCCGGTGAGTCCACGGGCTCGGTCGGCGTCGTGACGCTGAACATGCCGCGCCTTGCATATCTCGCTAAGGATGAGAAGGACTTCTACGCCCGTCTCGATAAGCTCATGGATCTCTCCGCGCGCTCCCTCAAAATTAAGCGCACGGTCATCACAAAGCTCCTTGACGCGGGGCTCTACCCCTACACCAAGTATTACCTCGGCACCTTCGATAACCACTTCTCCACCATCGGCCTTGTCGGCATGAACGAAGCCGGTCTCAACGCGAAGTGGATCCGTGCCGATATGACAAGCCCCAAGTGCCAGCAGTTCACCAAGGAAGTGCTCGACCATATGCGCGAGCGTCTGAGTGATTATCAGGAGCAGTACGGCGACCTGTATAACCTCGAGGCTACTCCCGCCGAGTCCACCTCCTACCGTCTCGCAAAGCACGATGTTGAGCTCTATCCCGACATCATCACCGCGGCGGAGCCGGGCGGCACCCCGTACTACACCAACAGCTCGCACCTGCCTGTCGGCTACACCGACGATATCTTCGCCGCGCTCGACATTCAGGACGATCTCCAGACGCGCTACACCTCCGGCACCGTCTTCCACGCCTTCCTCGGCGAGAAGCTGCCGAGCTGGGAGGCCGCGGCAAACCTCGTGCGCAAGATCGCCGAGAACTACAAGCTGCCCTACTACACCCTCTCTCCCACCTACTCCGTCTGCAAGCACCACGGCTACATCAGCGGCGAGCATTTCACCTGCCCTGAGTGCGGCGAGCCCGCCGAGGTCTACAGCCGCATCACCGGCTACTACCGCCCTGTGCAGAACTGGAACGCCGGTAAGACCCAGGAGTACAAGGAGCGCAAGGAATACGTCATCGATCACTCCGTGCTCAAGCACAACGGGCCGATCGAGGAGACCGCTCCCAAGGCCGAGGAGCACACCGCGAAGAACGGCGAGCATGAGGGCGAAGTCCACGCCGGCGCGAGAGCGATGCTCTTCGCAACACCGACCTGCCCCAACTGCCGCATCGCCTGCTCCTATCTTGATAAGGCCGGCTTCAAGTATGAGAAGCTGATGGCCGGGGACAATGTTGAGCTTGCACTCAACTACGGCGTCAAGCAGGCTCCGACCCTTGTCATCACCGACGGCGAGAGCTTCGAGAAGTTCGCTGGCGCGGGCGCTATCAAGGAATTCCTGAACACTCAGGCGTAAGCGATCACCTATAATAAAAAATCAAAGCCCGGATAAAACCGGGCTTTGTTATTGAGGATGTATGAATATGATCTATGATGTAATAGTTATCGGCGGCGGCCCCGCGGGGCTCACCGCAGCGACATATATCAGGCGCGCGGGCAAGAGTGTGCTGGTCATCGAGAAGGCCGCCTTCGGCGGGCAGATCACGCGCAGCAGCAATGTTGAGAACTTCCCCGGATATATCTCCGTCAGCGGCGCACAGATAGGCGATATGCTGCTGGAGCAGGCGATGAACCAGGGCGCGGAGGTCGAGCTTGAGGAGGTCGTGTCCGTGTCCGCCGCGGGCGAGGAAAAGACCGTAGTCTGCGCGTCCGGTGCGGAATATACTTGCCGCGCGCTCATAATTGCGACCGGCGCGAAGCCGCGCACCCTCGGCCTTGAGAACGAGGAGCGGCTCACCGGCAGCGGTGTGTGCTATTGCAGCGTGTGCGATGGCGCATTCTTCGCCGGGCAGGATGTCGCCGTCTCGGGCGGCGGCAACAGTGCGCTCTCCGACGCGATGCTGCTGAGCGAAATTTGCCGCAAGGTATATCTTATCCACCGGCGCGGCAGCTTCCGCGGCGAGGCAATGCTCGTCGAGGCGCTGCGCGGCAAGGCCAATGTGGAGTTCGTGCTCGATGCGAAGATAAGCGCGCTGATCGGCGGGGACGAGCTCTCCGGTGTCGAGGTCGAGCAGGGCGGCGAGCGCCGTGTGCTGCCGGTGTCCGGGCTCTTCGTCTCCATCGGCCGCGCGCCCGATACCGAAGTTTTCAGCGGGCTCATCTCTCTCGACAAGGGCGGCTACGCCGCCTCGGGCGAGGACTGCCTGACCGTCTGCCCCGGCGTTTTCGTCGCGGGCGACTGCCGCGCAAAGTCCGTCCGCCAGCTCACGACCGCCATGTCCGACGGCTCCGTCGCGGCGCTCGCAGCCTGCGCATGGCTGGATAAGTAAGGTGAATATTGAAAAATCACAGGCTGCACGAATTTCCGTGCCGCCTGTGATTTTTCATTTCTGCGGAGCAAAGTAGTGCGCCTGGGCGTAGGCGAAGCTTTCGTTGAAGCGGCGCGCGGCCTCGATGCTGAGCGCGTCCTTTGGGCGCATCATGTCAAAGGCGTGCATATCCGTCTCATAAACATCCGCGCTCGCGGGTATACCGCAGTCCTTGAGCCGACGGATATACTCCAGCGTCTCGGCGTAGAACGGCTCGCCGGTGCTGACGAAGGTGTACGCCGGGGGCAGCCCCTCCATGTTCTCAACGCGGGCGGGCGCGGCGTATGGCGGCAGCGTCTCCCGGTCGGTGCCGCGCAGATAGCAGCGCCATCCGAAGTGGTTCTTCCACGTGTTCCACACGCGCCCGTGGTTATCGCGCGAGGTTTCGGTGTCCCGGTCGTCAAGCATCGGGTAGAGCGGCATCTGAAAGGCGACGTTCACCTCTCCAGTGTCCCGCGTCTTGATGCAGACCGCGGCGCACAGGCCGCCGCCCGCGCTCTCTCCGCCGACCATGAGCTGATCCTCACGCACCCAGAGCTCCGCCGCGTGCTCCTTCATGTAAAGCAGCGCAGAGTAGCAGTCGTCTATCGCTGCGGGGTACGGCGAAAACGGCGCGAGCCGGTAGCCGGGGGAGACGACGACAGCGCCAAAGCTCTTCACTAACTCAACGGCGCGGGAGATGTATACCATCTCCTTCATGCCGGAAATGTACCCGCCGCCGTGGATCCACAGCACTCCCGTCGCCGGGGCAGAAAGCTCCTCCGGTGACAGCACCAGTGCAGGGCTGCGCCGGGCTCCTGAGGGAATGTAAATTTTCTGCACCCGTATTCCCGGGCAGGGCTTCATTATAAGCATAGGCCGCTCCTGATGTGGTTTCTTATAATGTATATTACATCAAAAGTACACACGGCGCAAGGCAGGCTTTATTTTCGCACTATTCAAACCGGCGCGGTCATGGTAGAATAGGACAAAACTCAAAAACGAGAGGTCACATATGAAATACAAATGCCTTGTCTTCGACCACGACGACACTGTCGTGAACAGCACCGCGACGATACACCACCCCTGCTTTCAGGAATACCTCAACTCGCGCTACCCCGGGCGCACCTGCTCACTCGAGGATTACTTCAAGAAGAACTTCGCCCCCGGCTTTGTCGAGATGTGCCGCGAGGAACACGGCATGGACGACGCCGCGCTGCAGGACGAGCTTGAATACTGGCGCGCCTACGTGGAGAACCACATCCCGCTCGCCTACACCGGCATCCGTGAGATAATGGAGCGTCAGAAGGCCGAGGGCGGGCTTATATGCGTCGTGTCCCATTCGCTTGAGCACAACATCCGGCGCGACTATAAGGCAAACTCTCTGCCCGAGCCCGACGCCGTCTACGGCTGGGACTATCCGCCCGAACAGCGCAAGCCCGCGCCGTTCCCGCTCGAGGATATAATGGAGCGCTTCGGCCTTTCCGCGGGCGACCTGCTGATGATAGACGACCTCAAGCCCGGCTATGACATGGCGCTGAGCTGCGGGGTGGATTTCGCCGCCGTCGGCTGGGCAAACGATATAAAGTCCATCGAGGACTTCATGCGCGCCAACTGCCGCTGGTACTTCAAGTCCGTCCCGGAGCTTGCGGAGTTCCTTGATGTGTGATATCCTGCTTTGGTGTGTGGCCCATTACTATATTTAATACTTAATATTTGTTAGGTGAACTTGACTTTTAGGCCATAGATGGTATAGTAGTTTTACATTATGTCCTGATATGGAATGAGAAGGAGCAAGCATATGGAAACTAAGCTTGAGAAAAAGTTTGGCCTGTTCACCGCAATATGCATGGTCGTCGGTATAGTCATCGGCTCCGGCGTGTTCTTCAAGGCGCAGACCGTTCTCCAGAAGACCGAGGGCAACATGCCGCTCGGCATCCTCGCATGGATCATCGGCGGCACGATAATGATAATCTGCATCCTGGCCTTTGCCGCCATGGCGCAGCGCTACGAAAAGGTCAACGGCATCGTCGACTATGCCGAGGCCACGGTCGGCAAGAAGTACGGGTATTATATCGGCTGGTTCCTGACGACGACCTATTACCCCACACTCACGTCTGTGCTCTCGTGGCTCTCCGCGCGCTATACCCTCGTGTTCATCACCTCCTGCTGGCCGGATTTCCCGCTGATAATCCCAGCCTCTGAGGGCGGCTGCATCATCGGGCCCGAGTGCCTCGCGCTGATGCTGTTCTATCTCGTCTGCGCGTATGTCGTGAACGCGCTCTCCCCAAAGCTTGCCGGTAAGCTCCAGACCTCCACCACCGTTATAAAGCTCATCCCGCTGTTCCTGATGGCAGTGGTCGGCGTTATCGTCGGTCTTGTAAGCCCGGCGCATATGCTCCAGAGCAACTTTGCGACCGGCGCAGTTTCCGGGAACGTCGGCGCGCCGCTGCTGGCCGCCGTCTGCGCGACGTCCTTTGCCTATGAGGGCTGGATAATCGCGACCTCCATCAATGCAGAGCTCAAGGACGCAAAGCGCAACCTGCCCAAGGCTCTTATCATCGGCGGGATAATCATCATCGTCACCTATATCTCTTACTATGTCGGCGTTGCCGGCGGCGCGACTGTCGACGTGCTGATGAACGACGGCGCGACCACCGCGTTCACGAACATCTTCGGCGGAGTGCTCGGCAATATCCTCAACCTCTTCATCGCCATCTCCTGCATCGGCACGATGAACGGCCTGATGCTCGGCTGCTGCCGCGGCATGTACTCGCTCGCCGCGCGCAATGAGGGGCCGAAGCCCGAGCTCTTCCGGCAGATAGATAAAGTCTCCAACATGCCGACGAACTCCGCCATTATCGGCCTGCTGTTCTGCGCGGTATGGGGCACGTACTTCTATCTGTCGAACCTCGCCGGGACGTGGAGCGGAGCGGTCGCCTTCGAGGGCACCGCGCTTGAGAGCGTGCCGTTCCTGTTCGACTCCTCGGAGCTGCCGATCATCACCATTTACGCGATGTATCTGCCCATCTTCATCCAGTGGATGCGCAAGGCCACCGATGAGACGGTCATGCGCCGCTTCGTCATCCCAGCGCTCGCGATAATCGGCTCACTGTTCATGGTGTACGCCTGCATCGTCGGCCACGGGCTTGCAAACCTCTGGTACCTGATAGTCTTCGCGGTGATAATGTTCATCGGCTATCTGTTCAGAAACAAGGATCTGAAATAAAGTTTTGCTGATAAATCCCGGACGGTGAAAACCGTCCGGGATTTTATAGATTTTGCCTATTCGCCGTTTCCCGAAGCCTTGGAACCGCTTTCGGTTGTTGTTAAAATCGCCAAAAATTTAATCACAAATTGTTTAATGCTCCAAAGATTTTTCTATCCGCATTTGTTCGGTTGACTTTGCCGGTAATGCTTGCTATTATGATATCAAAGAGGATTGGTAACGTTACCGGGAACGATACCAGAAACGTTTTAGCAAACAGGGTCAGGAGCTGTCGTACCATGACGATCAAGGACATTGCCAAGCAGTGCGGGGTCAGCGTGAGCACCGTCTCGCGTGTGCTCAACAACCGGCCTGACGTGAGTGAGGCCGTGCGCCGCAGGGTGCTCACGGTCGTCGAGGCCGAGAGCTACATTCCCAACAACAGCGCGCGTGACCTTGTCAGCCGCCAGTCGGACGCGATAGGCGTCGTCGTGCGCGGCATGGGCAACCTCTTCTTTTCGGACATGCTCAAGACCGTCAGCAGCGAGATCGACAGGAGCGGCTATAACATGGTGCTGCGCTTCATCGATTCGGACGCGGACGAGATAAAGGCCGGTGCGATCTTAGAGCGCGAGAAGAAGCTGCGCGCCCTGCTCTTCCTTGGCGGGCGCTATGATTACACCCCGGCGGAGCTTTCGCTCATCGGTGTGCCCTACGTCTGCTGCTCCTATTCCAACTGCTTCGGAACTCTCCGCGAGGAGGACTTTTCCTCCGTCACGGTGGATGACCATAAGACGGCCTATCAGGCGGTCGAATCGCTCATCAAGCTCGGGCACCGCCGCATCGCCGTCCTGCTGCCGAGCTGCAATGACCGCTCCGTCAGCGAGCTGCGCTATAATGGGTATTGCGCCGCACTGCGCGATAACGGCATTGCCTTTGACCCTGCGCTCGTCGCCGAGACCGGCGGCTGCTTTGAAATGCCGGAGAGCTACACCGGCATGTGCCGCCTTATCGACAGCGGTGCTGACTTTTCCGCTGTGTTCACGCTGTCGGATACGATGGCGATCTCCGCAATGAAGGCACTTGAGGACCGCGGCCGCCGTGTTCCGGAGGATTGCTCCGTCATCGCGATAGACGGCCTGACCGTTTCGGAATACGTGAGCCCGACGCTGACGACCCTCGTGCAGCCCGCCGAGGAGATGGGGCGCGAGAGCGTGCGCATCCTGCTGGATATCCTCGATAACGGCGGCGCGAACCGGCATGTGCGCCTTGAGGCGAAGATACGCCCCGGCGCTTCCGTAAAACAGCTTTGATTTTCCGCTCCCAACGGAGCCGAAGATACAACCTCTTATGAGGACAATTTCAAAAATCTTAAAAAGGAGTAAGCAACAATGAAAAAGATCATAGCTCTGGTTCTGTGTCTGGTCATGGTTTTCGCCCTGTGCGCATGCGGCGAGAGCAATACCGCCACAACCGCACCCGCTGCTGATACCGCTACCGAGGCTCCCGCCGAAGAGCCCGCAGCAGCCGGTTCCGTCTACTACCTCAACTTCAAGCCCGAGCAGAAGGACCAGTGGGAAGCTCTCGCTGCCTCCTACACCGAGCAGACCGGTATCCCCGTGACCGTCCGCACCGCTGCTTCCGGCACCTATGAGGAGACCCTCTCTGCCGAAATGGCAAAGAGCGAGGCTCCCACGCTCTTCCAGGTCAACGGCCCTGTCGGCCTTGCCAGCTGGAAGGATTACTGCTACGACCTCAGCGGCAGCGCTCTTTACGGTGAGCTGACCAACGACTCCTTCGCACTGAAGGACGGCGATCAGGTCCTCGGCATCGCATACGTTATCGAGTCCTACGGCCTCATCACCAACAAGACCCTGCTTGAGAAGGCAGGCTACTCTGTTGATGACATCAAGTCCTTTGACGATCTCAAGAAGGTCGCTGAGGATATCACCGCCCGCAAGGACGAGCTCGGCTTCGCAGCCTTCAGCTCTGCCGGTATGGACGGTTCCTCCGACTGGCGCTTCAAGACCCACCTTGCAAACCTCCCCATCTACTTTGAGTATCAGAAAGATGGCATCACCAGCACTCCCGCTATAAAGGGCACCTATCTTGATAACTACAAGAACATCTTCGATCTCTACATCAACAACTCCACCTGCGATCCCGCTGAGCTCTCCAGCAAGACCGGCGACGACTCCAGAAACGAGTTCCTCAACAGCCAGGCAGTGTTCTTCCAGAACGGCTCCTGGGAGTACGGCAACCTGAGCGGCACCTTCACCGATGATGAGCTTGCAATGATCCCCATCTACATCGGCGTCGGCGATGAGGCAAATCAGGGTCTGTGCACCGGTACCGAGAACTTCTGGTGCGTCAACAAGGACGCAAGCGAAGAGGACATCCAGGCCACTCTCGACTTCCTCTACTGGTGCGTCACCTCCGATGAGGGCACCAATGCTCTCGCAAACGAGATGAACTTCGTTATCCCCTTCAAGAAGGCTGTTGAGTCCTCCAACCTCTTTGTAAAGCAGGATACCGAGTACACCGCTGCCGGCAAGACCCCCGTGTCGTGGAACTTCACCACCATGCCTTCCGAGGAGTGGAAGAACGGTGTCGGCTCCGCACTGACCGCTTACGCTGCCGGAACCGGTGACTGGGACGGCGTTGTCACCGCTTTCGTTGACGGCTGGGCCTCCGAGTACGCTCTGGCAAACGGCTGATAATCCGCGTCTGATTGTTAAACAAAACCATACACCGGGTGGGCGCTCCGCCCACCCGGTGTCCTTATGGCTGAGCCGTACGCCGCGCCTCGCGGTGCAGGGCTAAGTCATAAAGAAAAATTCAGGGTAAAGGAGTGGAGCCTTTTGCAAAAAAACATGAAAAAATGGTGGCTCGTTTTTCTGCTTCCGACCTTCGCCGCCTTTGTCATCGGATTCATCATTCCGTTTGTACAGGGTGTGTATCTGTCGTTCTGCAAGTTCCAGACCATCAATAAGACGACCTTCATCGGCGTTTCCAACTATGTGAAGGCCTTTGCCGACACTCAGTTCACGCAGGCCTTCTGGTTCACCGTGAGATTCACCGTCGTGTCCACGCTGCTCATCAACGTGATCGCGCTTATGATCGCGCTGCTGCTGACCCGCGGCATCAAGGGCACTAATCTGTTCCGCACGGTTTTCTTCATGCCGAACCTCATCGGCGGCATCGTGCTGGGCTACATATGGCAGATCCTTCTCAACTGCGTCCTCTCGCTTCTTGGCAAGCCTCTGCTCGCGCTCAATTCCACTTATGGCTACTGGGGTCTTATCATCCTCATGTGCTGGCAGCAGATCGGCTATATGATGATCATTTACATCGCCGGTCTCCAGTCGATCCCGAACGACTACATCGAAGCCGCGCGCATTGACGGCGCTACCACGTGGCAGACGCTCTGGCGCGTGAAGCTGCCGAACCTCATGCCGTCGATAACGATCTGCTCCTTCCTCTCTCTCACCAATTCCTTCAAGCTCTTCGACCAGAATCTTGCTCTCACCGCGGGCGAGCCTGCCCACGCCTCCGAGATGCTCGCGCTGAACATCTATAACACCTTCTATGCGCGCTCCGGTCCTCAGTGGAAGGGCATCGGCCAGGCCAAGGCCGTCATCTTCTGCATTATCGTCGTCGCTATCTCTCTTATCCAGCTCAAAGCCACCCGCTCAAAGGAGGTGCAGCAGTAATGACAAAGCATAACAATATCGTCAACGGCATCCTTACTGCGATCTTTGCGGTCTTCTGCCTGTCGTGGGTCTATCCCATCGCAATGGTCGTGTTCAACTCCTTCAAGGTGGAGAGCGCCATCAGCACCAATACGGCCTTCAAGCTCCCGACGGCCGAGACCTTTGCCGGGCTTTCAAACTTTGCCGACGCGCTTACCTCCAAGGGATTCCTTTCCGCATTCTGGTACAGTCTGGTCATCACGGTCAGCTCCGTCGTGCTCATCCTCATTTGCTGCTCGATGTGCGCGTGGTTCATCACCCGTGTGAATAACTGGGTCTCGAAGCTTTGCTATTTCCTTTTTGTCTTCTCCATGGTCGTCCCGTTCCAGATGCTCATGTTCACCCTCGCTTCTCTGTCCGACCGTCTCGGCCTGAACACGCCTTATAATATCTGCATCATCTACCTCGGCTTCGGCGCCGGTCTTGCGGTGTTCATGTTCTGCGGCTTTGTCAAGTCCATCCCTGTTGAGATCGAAGAGGCCGCGATGATAGACGGCTGCGGCCCCATCCGCACCTTCTTCCTTGTCGTCTTCCCGATGCTCAAGCCCACCATCGTCTCCGTCGGCATACTTGAGACCATGTGGCTCTGGAACGACTATCTTCTTCCGTACCTTGTTCTTGACGGAAAGAAGTACACCACCATACCCATCCTGATCCAGTACTTCCGCGGCAGCTACGGCAAGGTCGAAATGGGGCCGATGATGGCCTGCATCGTCCTGACGATCATCCCGATAATCATCGTCTACATCGCCGGTCAGAAGCACATCATCAAGGGTGTCGCCGCCGGTGCGGTCAAGGGCTGACATATCATTCACATTCCGAATTCCGAAAAGCAGGTGATCTTCATGAACCGTTCAAGCGGTGTTCTCATGGCCATGAGCTCTCTGCCGTCCAATTACGGCATCGGCACGATGGGCAAATGCGCTTATAAATTCGTTGATTTTCTCAAGGCCGCCGGGCAGAAGTACTGGCAGTTCCTCCCGCTTGGTACCACGAGCTATGGGGACAGCCCCTATCAGTCCTTCTCCTCCTTCGCCGGAAACCCCTATTATATCGACCTCGACCTTCTCATAAAGGACGGGCTCCTCAAGCGCAGCGAGCTTGAGGGCATCGACTGGGGCAGCGACCCGGAGCATGTGGACTATGGCCGCATCTTCGAAAACCGCTACCGCGTCCTGCGCCTTGCCTATGAACGCGGCGCGGAAAAGCTCTCCGCGGAGCTTGAGAGCTTCCGTAAGGAAAACGGCTGGCTCGAAAACTATGCGCTCTATATGTCCCTCAAGTCTCACTTCGGTATGCTCAGCTGGACGGAGTGGCCGGAGGAGGACATCCGTCTGCACAAGCCAGAGGCCGTCGCAGAATACTCGGAGCTGCTGCGCGATGAGATAGCCTTCCATGTGTTCATCCAGTACCTCTTCTTCAAGCAGTGGGACGCCCTGCGCAGCTACGCGCGCGAGGCGGGAGTGAGCTTCATCGGCGATATCCCCATATATGTCCCGCTGGACTCCGCCGATGTGTGGAGCGAGCCGCGCTTCTTCCAGCTCGACAAGGACAATGTCCCCACCGAGGTCGCCGGCGTTCCGCCCGATGACTTCACTGAGGACGGCCAGCTCTGGGGCAATCCCCTGTACGACTGGGACGCCATGAAGGCCGACGGCTACGGCTGGTGGATCCGCCGTATCGACGGCGCAAAGAAGCTCTATGACGTGATACGCATCGATCATTTCCGCGGCTTCGAGAGCTACTGGGCAGTCCCGAGCGATGAGACGACCGCGAAGAACGGGCACTGGAAGCCCGGCCCCGGCATGGATCTTGTCGGCGTGCTGACCTCATGGTTCCATGATCTGAGCTTCATCGCCGAGGACCTCGGTTACACCACCCCCGGCGTCAGGGCGCTGCTTGCAGATTCGGGTCTGCCCGGCATGAAGGTGCTGCAGTTCGCGTTCGACGCGCACGGTGAGTCGGATTTTCTGCCGCACAAATGTACGCGTAACAGCGTCTGCTATATCGGCACTCACGATAATGACACCGTGAAGGGCTGGCTCGAGACCGTCTCCGCCGCCGACCGGAAGTTTGCCGAGCGCTATATGCACATCACTGCCGATGAGGGCTGGTGCTGGGGCATGATCCGCACCGGCATGTCCACCGTGTCCGACCTCTTCGTTGTGCAGATGCAGGATATCCTTGAGCTGCCCGGCAGCGCGAGGATGAACACCCCCGGCACACTCGGTACGAACTGGCAGTGGCGCATGCTCCCCGGCGCTGACAACAAGCGTCTCGCAAAGCGTCTGCGCGTATACACCGAGACTTTCCGCCGCCTGTAATTTCAGTCTTTTCTCATTTCTTCTTTTTCCTTTATCAAGGCGCCCCTGCCAGACGGCAGGGGCGCTGACTTTTTATATATGCGGCGGGGTCAGTTATATATCCTGATCATCTCGTTATATATCTTCATTATGCCGTGAAGGACGTCGAACTGGTTGAAGTCCCCGTAATAGGCGAGGTTTATCTCGCGCATCATGCTCAGGTTCTCGACCGGCAGGACGGTGATCTTCCCCTTGCGCAGCTCGTCAAGGCAGACGCTGCGGGCAAGGATCGACACGCCGAAATCGCGGCGGATCAGGTCTTTGATCGTCGCCATATTGTCGACCTCGAGGACGACGTTAAAATCGTTGATGCTCATGTTGTTGCTCTCAAGGTGGGCGACGAAGAGGTTGCGGGTGTTCGAGTCCGGCAGGCGGAGGATCATGCGCTCCTTCTTGAGCTCGTTGAGAGTGACCATGCTGCGGCTGGCAAAGGGGTGGTTCGTCGAGACGGCGAGGACAAGATAGTCCGTATCGAGCAGGAGATAGTGAATACTTGGGTCGGGCACACGCCCCTCGACGATGGCGAGATCCAGCTCGTAGGTCTTGAGCATTGTATAAAGATTATTTATGGAGTCCGTAATCATTTTAATGCTTGTGCCCTCGTTTTCGGCACAGTATTTCGCCAGAGCCTCGGCGATAGCGTTGCTCTCGGCGGTATGCGTGATGCCGATAGTCAGATGCGTTGCCCGGCTCTTGTCGTCCCGCATGCTCTGATAGAAGTTGTTATAAAGCCCGACTATCTTTTTGGCGAATTTCACGGCCTCCTCGCACTGCCGGGTGACCAGAAGCTCGCCGTTTGCGTGCTCAAAGAGCTTCACTCCCAGCTCACTCTCGAGCGCCTTGATATGCTGGCTGACAGCCGGCTGCGTTATAGACAGCTGCTGCGCCGCGCGGGTATAGTTCCGGCACTCGTATACTTTCAGCAATGTGTACAGCTTATTATCTATCATCGCGCACCGCCATAAGAAGATTTTATGATTCCAATCAGAAACATAATTTGACTTTATTGCTTTTCTGAATAGTATGGTAGCATCAGGCAGGGAAAAAGTCAAGGAAAGGCGGTGGGGCTATGCATAAGCAGTATGACAGCGATATCTACAACGCGCCTGCGATGCAGGCCGCCCTCGGCATATACAGCCGGCACGGATGCGCGGAAAGTCCGCCTGAGATACCTGCCGGCGGCTGCGGTCTGACCGATCGCAGCCGCCGTATTTTATTACAACAGCTTTCGGAATTACAACAGCTTTCGGAGGGAGACGATACGGAATGACGCTGTGCGAATATTTCAACAGTCAGTTTTCAATAATGCAGAACCTGGACTTTCTGGTCAGGATACTGGCGGCCTGCTTCTGCGGGGCGTGCATAGGCTTTGAGCGCACGAAGCGCTTCAAGGAGGCCGGGATACGCACGCACATCATAGTGTGCTGCGCGGCGGCGCTGATAATGATAGTGTCCAAATACGGCTTTGCCGACCTTACATATGCCGATGGCAGCGTATTCAACGGAACGCGCGGAGCAGACCCGGCGCGTATCGCGGCGCAGGTAGTGAGCGGCATAAGCTTCCTCGGTGCGGGCGTGATATTCAAAAACGGCAGTACCGTGAAAGGGCTCACGACCGCGGCCGGGATATGGGCGACGGCGGGGATCGGCCTCGCCCTCGGCGCGGGGATGTACTTCATCGGCATAGCGGTGACGGTGCTGGTGGCGGTGTTCCAGATAACGATGCACCGCTTCACGGTCGGTGCGGATTCGTTCACGACAAACCGCTTCCGCTTCACCGCTGAGTACACGGCCGACCTCAAGCAGGAGCTTGAGGAGCAGCTGCGGCAGTGGGACGCGCACATCATACGCAGCGAGCTCAGCCGCGACGGCGAGGGGCGGCTGTGCTGCGATCTGTCGCTGAAAATGCAGAGGGAGATCACCCTCGAGGACATAAACGGATTCATGGAGCGGTGCGGACACATCGTCTCGGCCGAGGGCGAGACGGTGATATGAGCGCCGCGAGAAAACAAACGGGAGGGAGGCTCTGCTTTAAATTTACCGACAGGCTTTGACCAGCGCTTTGATTCGCTGCGGCTCGTCCGCGAGCTGGGGAGCTATTCCGCCGCGGCACAGGAGCTGAATCTCAGTCCCTCAGCCATCGCGCAGCAGATACATGCGCTTGAAAGGGAGCTTGACGTGCTCCTGTTCATAAGGGACGGGAATCGGCTGCTGCCGACCGAGGTGTGCGAAATAGCCGCTGATTACGCGGCGCAGGCAGCGTCACTGCGGCGGCGCATGGAGCTTGAGATAGACGCATCGCGCCGCGAGGTGAGCAGTCTCGTCGTGGGTGTATCGCCGAGCCTTGAGGACAGCGCGGTATCGGAAATGCTGGCGCGGTATATGCAGCTGCACCCGAAGGCGCAGCTGAGGATAATCTCCGAAAACAGCCGGACGCTCATCGCGCTGCTGCGCGGGCGGATGCTCGACCTTGCGATAGTCGATTCCCCGTTTCCGGGCAATGAGTTCAACTCCCTGCTGCTCGACACCGACTATCTCACCGCCGCAGTCCCGAACGGCAGTCCGCTTGCGGACGCGGGGCACATATCTCTCGCACAGCTGAAGAAGGAAAAGCTGATACTGCGCCCGGCAGGCTCCGGAACGCGGACGCTGTTCGAGGCGAGCCTGAAGAAGCGCGGGATGAGCCTTGAGCAGTTCAATGTGATGATGGAGGCCGACAGCGTCTCCACGATCAAAAGGCTCGTGGAGAGCAGCTACGGTATCTCGGTGCTCTCGGCACGGGCGTGCATGGGAGCGGTCGAGGAGGGGCGCTTTCGCGTGCTGCCCATTTCCGATTTGAACATGGTGCGGCGGATACATATATGCTACAGGAAGGACTTCGGCCACCCAGGATTTCTCGGTGAGCTAAGGAAGCTCTACGCAACTACAATGAAATCCTTGCCGGAGCAAGGATAAAATCGCCGCCTGATGGCGGCGGATATGGTGTCCCTGTGGGACGTATATTAAAAACTCTCCTTGGAAAAACAAGGAGAGTTTTTGGCATGGTTCCTAATTACTCAGACTGTCAAAAAGCCTCGCAGAGTTTTTCACCGCGCACGGCGAAAAATACTTCTCGCGTAGTGAGTGCCGAGCTTGCGAGGCGCAGAACGGAGCACAATCTTTTTTGTCAAAGAAGCTCTTCGAGCTTCTTTGACAAGCGAAATTACGCCATGGAAACATAGCCGCTGCCGTCGGAATACAGGACGGGAGCCATGCCGGTGACGAGGAGGATCATGTCGTCCTCGTTCGTCTCGCTGCCGGTGCGGCTATACTGCGTCCTGAACTCCACGCCGCGGCTGAGATAACCGTTTACCGCCCATGTGGGCATGGTGTTGCGGATGTAGCTGTTCAGGCCGATTTGAAACTCCGCGCTGTCGGGGACGTTCCCGAGGCGCACACCGCCGACGTACACTGCGCTGTTGACTGTCACGCCGGGCGTCGAGCGCAGGAGAGCGTCGGCAAGCTCCGCGCGGCTGCCGTCGGGGCGCGACAGGCTAAGCATGTAATGCCGCTCTGTCTCCGGCATATCGGCAGAGCCGGGCAGGATCTCCTCCGCGGCGCGTTCCGCCGCCGTCACGGCGATATCCGCTGAGACCGGGGAAAAGCTGCCGGGCACGGCCTCGCCGTCCACGGTCAGGCGGCAGCAGACACGCAGATTTGAGAACGCCATAAACATCAGCGCAAGCACGAGAAGCACAAGTTTTTTATACACGAAACCACCTCCGGAGTTAACATAACTCTTTATTTGGCTCCGGTCAAGGGCTTCGACAAAAGCAGTGCGGATCACTGCAAAGCTTCTGTTTTCAGCGCGGCGGCCACGGCTTCTGCCTGAATGACGGACACCTCAAAGGCCGTGCGCTCAACGGGGCCGTCCTCGGTCATCTTTATGTAGCGGCGGCTCTGTATCCGCCCTTCGAGCTTCACCTGCGTGCCGACCGTCCACAATGCCGCCTCCCGCGCCTTGAATCCCCAGCAGATGCAGGGCAGGTAATCCGAGCGCCCGTAACGGCGGTTCACGGCGAGCATCAGGTCGCATATATCGCGCCCCATCGGGGTTATGCGCAGGTTCGGCTCCTTGCACAGCGCACCGGTCAGGCGCACGGTGTTTTCGTCCGGTTCATCGCGCAGCTCTATTTCCTTCGCGAGCACGGTTATGACGAGCTTTGCCCCCTCACCGCGGCGGTTATTGAAGGTGCGCAGCTGACCGGTGACGGCGATATGCTCCGCTTCGCACAGCTCCGTCTGCTCGAGCAGCTCACGGCTGACGACGATGTTGACGGTATCGGTATTGCCGGAGAGCCGGCGAACTTCAAGAGGGAAGGAATAGAATACCTGCCCGCGCCCGGTGTGGGAATAGGCCGGGGCACCGGCAAGCGTGCCGCAGAGTCGGGTGTAATTGTTTTCGTATATCATGTCCATGGTCGGAGCCGTCCTTTTCTTTGAGATAGTCAATCATATTCCGGACGCGCACTTGATTATGCCCCGCGAAACGTATATAATGTTAGTACTATATATGAAAAGGAGCCATATTATGGACATCAAGGATATACTGGAAAAATGCGACCATACCCTCCTGCGCGTCGACTGCACGAGCGAGGAGATCAGAAAGATCTGCGACCAGGCGATAAAGTATAACTGCGCGAGCGTGTGCATCCCGCCCTGCCACGTCGCGGGCGCAAAGCGCTATGCCGGTGATAAGCTGAAGATATGCACGGTCATCGGCTTCCCGAACGGTTACATGACGAGCGCAGTCAAGGCCTTTGAGGCCGCCGACGCGATAAAGAACGGCGCGGACGAGATAGACATGGTCATAAACCTCTCCATGGTCAAGGACGGCTGCTGGGTCGATGTGGCAAACGATATCCGTGCCGTGCGCGAGGCGACGCGCGGGAAGATCCTCAAGGTCATAATCGAGTGCTGCCTGCTGACGGACGAGGAGAAGATACACATGTGCCGCATAGTCACCGACTGCGGCGCGGACTTCATCAAGACCTCCACCGGCTTTTCCAAGGGCGGCGCAACGCGCGAGGACGTAAAGCTCATGCGCGAAAATTG
>ERZ1026772.435-NODE-435-length-30871-cov-6.518302_pt1 | contig 30871 bp, 29 predicted proteins | sample MGYA00380124_ERZ1026772 | MGnify/ENA primary metagenome ERZ1026772 (study PRJEB33269, sample SAMEA4719760) | human gut metagenome | biome: human-associated habitat; feature: organic feature; material: feces | place: Cameroon | collected 2013-10 ...
TTTCTTGGTCTTGGCTAGAAGCTCGTCTGTTAAATTTATACTCATATTTTATTATCATTAAACGTTTATGATACAACTAAATTCCATGTAGCCGTGGTGAGAGGGTTGATAGTTCTGTACGCCTTGAAGCTGCCTAGAGTGTTGGCGATAGTCTGAGGAGCAGATAAGGGAACATCGAATCCAGCACTGGTTACACGGCTGATTGAGAGATAACTAGGTACTACTAACCAGATGTAATCGTTATCCTTTGTGGTGATACTAGGATTGAATGATACTCCTGTAGCTGATACCTTGTTGAGTGTATTGAGGATTTCTGCGGTCATGGTGGCTGCTGGGTTTCCTCCAAAGTGGCAGAGATAGCGAGTCTGTGATGTACTCTTGCCAGTTCTGCCCTGCTTTGTTATTGTAAACTTGAAGATTTCTCTTGTTCCTTGTATAGGTGTTACCAAGCTACTATTTGATGTAGGATAGTTAGTAAGAATTGTTTCTGCTGTATCATTAACCTTCTTAGTAATACTCAATGTATCAGGAACTAAATACTCATTATCGCTCTTAACAGAATAAACAACATCAGTCTTCATAGTGCTGACATTAGGATTAATAGTAAATCCCAACACTATAGGATATACTGTATCATTAAGTTTATTCAAGCTCTTATCTACATCCTGGATCATAGTTACTAACTCATCTGGAAGACCTGTTGCAGCATCCAAAGCTTTCCTCAATTCTGGATCAAACTTATCCTTAGTAAGAGAATCCTTTGCAACTTTATCATTTGTTACAGAACCATTCTGTAGTTTTTCTGTAGAAACAGAATCCTTAGATAACTTTCTATTAACAATACTCTCATCAACAACCTGTTCTGTATTTACAGAATCCTGTGCCATCTTATCATTAGTAATGGCTTTATCTTTAATCTTAGGTGTTTCTACTGATGATTCAGCAAGCTTTGCTGCTGTAACAGATTCATCCTTTATTTTACTAGTAGTAACACTATCTCCTGCAAGCTTTTCATTAGTAACATTTTCATTTGCTATCTTGTCTGTTTCTACAGCACCAGAAGCAATTTTAGGAGTAGTAACTGCTCCTTCATTGATAGTTCTTTCAACAACAGCATTATCATCTAATTTACTATCAGTAATAGCCTGTTCTGCTATCTTAGGAGTAGTAACAGCTTCATTTGCTACTTTCTCAGTAGTAACATTCTCATCTGCTATTTTAGGAGTAGTGACAGAACCATTCTTAATGACAAGAGTTAACTTCTTGTCAGGCTTATCCTTAAGAGCTGCTTCACCTATATATTTCTCTTTATTCATAACTTATCTATTATTTTTGCACAAAGATACATATATTGAAAATATTCTATTAGTATCTTATAAAATCCCTTATGAAAGTTAAAGCAAATAAAAAGGTAAATAAAATATAATATTCTAACAAGTTTTACGTTCTTCTAATAAAAATTTTCAATATTCAAGCTTATGGAATCAGAACAATTTAAAGCTGCAAAGGAACTTCTTAATAGAAAACTCAAAGAGTTAGGTATTAATGTGAATGATAGTAAAGTTCAAGAAATATATAACTCTCTGTATGATAGAAGTAAAGATTGGGAAATAAATACTTTATCAGTAGAGCAGAAATGTGCTCTACTGAATGCTGTTGCATCTCTTTATACCACAGATAATATGCCCAATAATAGACAGGAAGCTAAGCAAGTTCTTATTGATTTTATGTATCTGCTTGGGCTTAAAAATGAGAATCTGACTTATTGTATTCATCATCAGTCTTGGTTAGACAGAAAGAAATACATTGAGGTTATGAAGACTATTCAAAAGGATAGCCCATTCATTCAATTCATTTGCACTTGTAAAGTCCTCATAAGTTTAGGAGAAAGTAATATGTTCATAAACTATACCTTTACTAGAATCTTAAAGGATGTTGGTTTCTCTCAAGAAGATATTTATGCTATAGTCAAAGGAAAGTACAATTATAGATTTGATAGTGTTGTTCAAGAGGAGCTTGTTGAAGAAACTAACTCATCTATTCTTCAAAGTTGGCCTCTTCTAGAGTTTGCTAAGAGCTATGTAAAAATGAAAATTGGAACCTTTGTAAATTCAAATACAGGAGAAAACTTCAAATCTTGTATGTTCCTTAAAAAGGATGGTACTTATGATTATGTAGGATTTCATTCTCAACTAGGAGAACTCACTTCTACTGAAATATCTGAAAGAAAGAAGGAACTTAAAGTAGGTCTTACAGAGTCAGGAAAGTATGTTCTTTATGATCATATAGATGATTGGAAATTTGTTGATTTAGGCTTATAATTTACAAAATAAGAAGAGAGTGTAATTAGAACTAGACTCTCTTCTTATATTTAATTATTCTGGAATATCATTATCTCCACTAGGACCAGTATTTACAGAACTTTCAGAATTGGTAGCAGCCCTCTTAGACTCACGTGGAATAGCAATATAAACATCTTCTGTTGTAGAATCATCCCATATAGTACCAGAACCATCAATCTTTGAAGTACCAGCAGGAACTACGTAAATTTCATAGTCTGAGAGATTACCATTACCTATTGCACTCCTAAGATGTTCATTAGTAATGTTACCATTAGCATCAACCAACTGACTATACTCTTGTGAAGATAGTGCTCTTGCTCCACTCAAATCTTCCAAAGGAGCACCTATACTATTTTCATCATTAGTATCTTTATACTTAGTACCAGTCTTAGCACCAATCATTGTTACCTTCTTGTTTCTCACATCATAAGCTGTACCACTGCCTGTCTTCTTTCCTGATGCATTAGCTTTGATTTGTGCAATAGCAGATGCTTTTTGTAAAGAAGGATCCTTTGTTGGGTCATAAGAAATAGTACCAGTCTTTTCATTATAAGTAAGACCCTGTGAAGCAAGACTGATATTCTGTCCTCTTTTAGTAAGTTCCATCTGTTGTCTAGCTCTAGCATCAGCAACTCTTTCTGCCTTTGTAAGTACTCCAAGATCTCTCTGAGGATTATGGTTCTCCTGATAGATAGCACCATCAATCATACCATTGATAACACTTTGTTTAGCTCTTTGAAGATTATTTCCTGTAAGATTTTGATTAACACCTCTTTCTTCAAGGATAGCATCTGCTGCCATCTGTAACTCTGGAATTGTAGACATATCTTTATAGAACTTTTGAATGGTATCTCTACTATAACCCATTTTCTGTACATAGTCTCTATAGTACCCATTCAATGTACTTCCAGCATCACCAGCAGAGAATACTCTAGAAGAAGCAGCTTTACCTGCTGCAGCCCCTCTGGTATAAAGCTCATTACCACTAATATTATAAAGGTTAGGAGTATTATCATCTAAGAAACTATCAATATCAAGATTATCTATAGCATAAAGCATAGAGGAATCCTGAGCACTAAGACTTCTTCTCAGTTTCTTTTCTTCCTTCATAGCTTCATCTGCCTGGAGTAACCTACCTATCTCTCCCTGGTATCTTCTTCTTAGAGAAGTCAAGGCTCTCCTATTAGACATAGTTAAACCATTATGTGCTAAGTCCTCTGCCTGTCTAGCTAAGTCATTAGCATAACCTTCATATAGCTTTCTAGCCTTACTTCCTTCTGGCAATGTTTCACTAAGATACTTAAACTTATCTGATTTATCTGACAAGTCATTGTATTGTTCCTCACTCTTTTCATAAGCATCCTTATATGCAGAAAATGGTACTAGCATCTCCTGCATAGAGAAGGGTTGAAAAGAATTATCTACAACAAATGCATAATTAGCCATATACTTCTACTCTTTAAAATGTTAAACCTCTTTTTCTTTTAATCTTACCACCACAAGCTTTCTTTGTAGTAACTACTCTCTTACCAGTATTACTCTTAGAAGTCATTATACCAAAGATACCATCAGCAGCCATATCAGCAATCATATTATGTTGAGCATTCTCACGTCCTAAGTCACTGATACCTTTGAATAAACCAGAAACATTACCATAGATACCTTGATTCCAAGCAGCATCAGCAGCCATTCTCTGTCTTGCAGCATCCATCTGCATCTGTGCTTTAAATTGTCTTTGTCTGTTAGCAATCTCAGCATTAGTAGCAGAGGTCTTTGTAAAGGCATCTGCATTATACATATCAGTACCTCTATTAAACTCTGCTACCTTCTGTCTCTTAGCATCATTATATTCAAGAGCCTTTCTATAAAGGTCACCATCTGCTATCTGACTATTATAGCCATTGGCAAGAAGTCCTGCCATCTTAGTTCCTATAGGAGAAGCATTGTTGAGGATAGCTCTATCTGTAGCTCTACTGTTAGCATCCATTCTATTCTGTTCATACCAAATATCCATAGGATTGTAGGCAAGATAGTTGCCAATAGGTTTATAACTAGCTAAAGCTGGACTGCCACTAGCAGCTTCTACAGCAGCTTCCATCCTAGAATAATCAGGCTTACCTATACCCATAGCCTGCATACCTAGTCCAACTAAAGGACCCAATAATCCTGCATATCTTAGCTTCTCATTTTTATGCTTAGGTGTTATCTCTTCCAGATTATCCTTATTATTATCAGTACCATCAGTACTAGCAATAGGTCTCTTATAGTAGTTATATGTGTAGTCACTCTTGTCATCTTGCCAACTATAATTGCCAGCACTAGTCCAATCCTTAGGCACATTTCCATATATCTTCTCTATACTTCCATCATCATTTACTACATAGTTTCCAGTCTGCTTACCTCTAAGAATTTCATTAGGTGTTTTCCAATAGGTTCCTGGATGAGTATTCCTAACACCAGCTCCATTTGGATCTTCAAAGATAGTCTGGTAATCTCTCTTGGCATCTTTCAACCAACCATTAGCATCTACATACCTAGCTGCATAATCTCTAGCAGCCTGAGGAGCATCCTGACTATTGAGAATTTGTTGTAAATAAGTGAGTCTATTATTCTCATCTTCTTTCAACCAATCAGAACCTCTCTTATAAGCATCTGTCTGAGATAAAGCCTTACCTATTTCCTCAGAGTTCATACCTTTCTTTACAAGACCTTTATTGACTGCTTCTTTCCAAGCAGCATCAGTACTTCCATTCCAAGCATCATAGTCTTCTTTACCCCAACCTCCATGAGTAAAGTCAAAAGTTAACTTGTTATTTGCTTTAGGTACATAAGCACCAAAGTCATAGCCCTTTGATATAGCATCGCCTAAAGCTGGATTCTGTACACTAACAGCATCCATAAATGCTTTATTGCTAAGGATATTATCCCAATCAGTAATCCTATCAAGTTTCTGTGCTAATAGCCACTTATCAAAATCACTATCTGTATATAAGCCAAGAGCATTATATATCTTTTTCTTCATATCTCCACCTTTATCATACTTATTTATCTTACCACCACAAGCATTCACCTGAGGCTCTTCTTCTATTGGTTGTTCTACAGGTTGCTGCATCATCTGTTCATTTACACTCTGTTGTTCTGCTTGCTGAGGGACTTCCTCAATAGGCTGTTCCATCGGTTGCTGCTGTGCCTGCTGTTCTTCCATAGCTACCTGTTGCATAATAGCTCTCTGTTGTTCTGGAGGGAGAGAAGCAAATATTTCCTGTGCTTTCTTAGACTGCATTTCAGATTTCTGTCTCTCCTGCTCATCTGCAAGGTCATGCATCTGTTTCTCTAAGCCTGCTTGACTAATAGCATCATTAGGCCTTTCTGAACTTTCCTTCTCTAATTTCTTAGATAAGTCTGCATAGCTAATATCAGCATTCTTACCTACATGAAACTTCTTTTTTGTTTGAGCATCAGCTTTAATTCTCTTAGAGAAAACATAGTCATCAAATATAGTCTCTCCTTCCTCTACAAGATTAGGTTTCCCCTGGATATCTGTACCTAATTGTACACCATCATAAGGATTACTCTCATGTGAGCCACCTGCTGAGATAACCTGAAGACCATCACTAAAGTCTGAACCATTAGTCTGCATATCCCCACCTAAAGCAAATTTAGTAGCATTCCTTGCAAAGTTTGCTCTTTTAACGACCTCTGGAGAATACTTATCTTTATTAGCTAATACATGGGAAGCAAACTCCTGTACTCCCATACCATGTTCTTTAGCTTCCTTAGTAAACAATCCCCTATGACTCTTTTTGATGTGAATACCTCCACCTAAGGCAAAAGTACTAAGGGGAGTTACCGAAAGATTACCAAAGACATTGGCTGATATTTTATTCTTGGCTTCTGCTGATTTATTCTTGGCTACAAGATAATCTGACATAAAGCCATAGTCTATAGCTCCAGTACCTTGACTAGGCAATCCACCAAGAGGACCACCAAAGGCTGCATAGTTTGCAAGTAAATTATCCATCTGTGTATCTGCTATATTATCAATGTTATTATCTACACTCCTATTTGCCCAAGACTCTGCTTGTGCTCTATCTGCTCTAAGGGCAGCATTCTGTCTTCTTGCTTTTCCTTTTCTAAAGAGGCCACCCTTATAAGCATTCTCTACAGTAGCAACAGCATTTGGTCCCTGTATCTCATCAAAGGAAGAAGCATTTGAATTGAAACTATTCAGATAATTAGTACCTTCATTGGCTGCATTAAGTTTAGCTTTATTTACCTTTGTTCCAAAGAGAGCATTAACACCACCCCCAATAATACCAGATGCTGCTGATACAATGCCTCCTACTACAGGATTAATAGTGCTGACTGCACTTCCAATAGTGCTACCAATATTAGCAATACCATTACCAACACCAGAGTTCAATCCTCCACTAATAAGATTATTACCAATAGTTCCTACAGCACTACCAATAGCACCTATACCACTCTTAGCTATATTCTTTATACCTAACCCTAAACCTTGATTAGGAGTCTTCATTGCACCTATTTTTCCTAAGTCTATCTTTGTAGGATTACCTAGGATAGAGCCACCAATACCTGTAATGTCAATACCTCCACCTTCAGCAAAGATATTATCTACAAACAATGGTTGATTCCATTTATTAGCTGTATATAATCTATTCTTCTTTTTCATCTGAGTAACATTTTACTGCAAAGATAATACATTATTAGTATCAGTGTTATCTCCTTACTTCTATTATAAAAATAGGTAAGAAAATCATTAAGACTCTCTTACCTATATTACTATTTAACCAAAATATGTTGCCATGATGTCATGTATCTCAGTTTTATTAAGAAAAGACTCCCCTGTTGCAGCATTCTTTGTAAGCTTTATATATGCCCAAGGATTTCTTATTCTATCCAAAGGTCTAACTTTGAATCTCTTGATTCCCATTAAAGATTCCGTAATAGCATCAACTTTAGCATTATCCCTAGGAATATCACAAGCCCACATTCTAAACTTCCTTGCTAGGATTTCATTTTCCTTACCATGGGTAAATCTGTCGTTAGCATTCCTATTGTTAAGAATAGATACACCATGCTGATATTCATCCCATGCCTCCAAGCTATCAAAAGGAAGACTAGGCACAAACTTATTCTTGGTTTCATCATAAGAACCTTCTCCTTCAACACAAGCTCTAAATTCCAGGTTAGTGAATATCTTATCCATCTGAGGTTCCTGATTAGCTATCAATGTCATAGAGAATGGTTTGTTACCATCAAAGAAATTACAGTACTCTCCTGCTTGATGTTGATATAAAACATTACCCTTTATCCAAATACTCATATCATCAAGACTATTGAAGTAAGATGCCTCTTCATAGTCATAGAAGGAAGTAAAGCAGTTAAACTTCTCTGAGTAAGCTAGAGCAGTTTCTTTATTAATGAATAGAACATCTTGGTTTAGCTTATCATAGTAGGCAACAAATGAATTAAATACATTAGGAGTCCATTCCACATCTGATGCAGGAATATTCTGCTTAGCCCAAGAATTGAAACCTCCTGTTGTACTAATATTATTAAGCTGACCATTGAATAGGTAAATACTCTTTTCATTGCTATCCATAAAGTAGATACCGGCAGGAGTCTGTGCTACAGACCATTTATTAGAGCAACCTACTGTATCAGAATAATATCTCTTACCCTGAACCTTCTGAGAGTTAGCAATCTCAATAGGAACTCCTTCTGTTGTTGAAATTTGAGTATTCTCATTATAGAGTATCTGAGCAATACCTTTATCCTGAAATGCCAAAAGCTGATTATTCATTCTTATCAGTTTATTGATACCTCCTTTATCTCCATCTAACTCTAAAGTATTAGCCATAGTAATGTTTGTCCATAAGTCAATATCTGCACCATTTTGCTTAGTCTTAGTCCATGTTACATTATTTGGATAAGTAGTATTTTTATAATCTTCTTCATCTAACATCTTATAGGAAAAGAAGTTATCTAACTGAGAATATACAGGATTCAAAAGATTAAAGTTCTGAGGAGACATATTCAGATTGCTAGTCTGTGCTCTATTTCTGTCATATCTTCCATCAATATTTACCTTTGTTTCCAACATAAATGAAGCAATCTCTACTACTTGATTTTTGTCTTCAGGAGTAAAGGCATAAGTTTTTAAACACTCATATCTTTGAAAATAAGTATCTCCCCACTTAAAGTTAATATCTACAAATTCAGTATCTTCCATAAAGGAAACTATTGGTCCACAAGGAATCCAAGTAGCAGTCTGTAAAGCTTCATCAGAAGTTCCACCAAAAATAGTTTCTCTATTATAAGGCTTAACTATTTCTACCATTGGCATGGTATTATCATCAGCTTTACCCTTATTTGCCTTAAAGATACCATTAGAGTGAAGCATTCCTCCAAACTCAGTACCAGGAGTTAATTTAACTGCAAGATGTGGAGTTGATTTATACTTCATGCTAACAGGTTCTCTCCATTGAACAAGGCCTTTTACCTTGTTACCTATTTCAGTTCTCTCCTTATTTGAATACCATCCCCATGTTCCATTTTGCTTTTCCCAAGCCCATACACCAGAACGGGAATCAGTATTATTTGGGTCATTAAGAGCTAAGAAATAATAAGAATCTGAATTAAAATCAGTGTCAACTGTGTCTCTCCATGGATTGCCTATCAAGAAGTGAGGAGAAGGTATTGTAGGAGTAAGCATTGTTTCTATGTTACCCATATAGATATGCCCAGCTACTTTAACCATAGATAAAGTATCATTGTTAAATAACTGCATACCATCTACATCATACTTTTCACACTTTCCACTTCCAATATAATTTGTATCAGAGCCAAATCTATAGTTGCTGATTTTCTTCTTCAAAAGTTCAGCACTTCTATTACTTCTCTGAACATCGTTATTCAATGAGCCATTTTTATGCCACATATAAACAGGATAATCTATAGGAGGACTACTGGTATGGTAGGCTTCATACTTACTTCCATCTGGACTATTCACAAGATAATCATTGAAGAAAGGTGCAGAAATAAGAGCTGCTGATGAGTCTGTCACTATACTTTTATGTATAAAGCCAGCAGCATCAGAACCTATAGCAGGAGATGATACCTGTATATCTATATCACCATAGGTTTTAGATAGCTGCACTCCTCCTACCCAATCCATAGAACAACCTTTGAAATCCATATTATTGAACGAATCATCAAATAGGAATTCTGGAGAATGAATAGTAGCAAACAAATCATCTACATAGAAAGCATGTCTATCATCATACTTTCCCATAACCTCAGTGCATCTTAACCAAGGAGACATAACTTTTAAGTGATTATCATCAGCTGCTGTTGTACCTCTATCAACAATCATAGCTTGGTCAAACTGTGAATTCAGCTTTCCATTATAAGTTATTTTTCCTCCTCCATTAGAAGCATCTCCATTTTCTTCTAAGGAAACAGGTGTTCTAAACAGCCATGAAGATTGGGAGTATAATGTTCCTTCATTAGTGTTTTCTTCATCAGAATATCTACTTGCTTTTCTATACATGGTAGGACATCCTACACCCTGGCATAGAATAGTTCTATCAGAAGCTTTAGGTTCAACAAATACTGGTCTTATTCTCCTATATCCAGCTTTCCATAGTTTAGTAAAAATACTTCCCACTTCTCCTTTATTAAGAGTATATTTGAACTCTGGAATACAGAAATTATATACCCCATTAGTTTCATCTACAGTATCCAATCTTGGATATACAGTTTGCTGTTTATCACCTATCCAACAAGGTTCAGACCATTTACCATTCTTATATTGAAACTGAACACCTAGCCTATAGTATTCTCTTGCCTTAAATCCAGATGCCCCTTGGTATTCATTACTCTCAGGACAGGAAAGGGTATTCACATATAGAAAAGGTTTCTTTGATACTATAGAAAAGGGTCTGATAGAATAGGTTGCTGCTACATTATCATTTGCAAGAGGATTAGCTTTGGTCACTTCATTAGCAGCTAGAATAGTATCTTTTATATCTAAAGAAGGTCTAATAACAGCAATATTGCCTAAGAATAAGGTACCATCCTTCTGCTCCATTGTTTTAGCTTTTATCTCCTCACCTCCTTTATATAGTAACTCTGTAGGATCTACAGTATCTCCATGTAAGCCATCATCTATAAAAGACAAAACATCATTCTTAATCTCTATATCCTGTACTCTCCTTACAGAAGGAATAGTATCTTTTGAAGTTCTCAAGATAGAATATATTCTCAAGTACTCAAAGCTTTCATCTACATCTGATATTGTTATTCTAAAAGAATTAGCTATTTTACCCTCAGGACTTCCACCCCTATCAACATAGGATATATATTGCAAAGGAGTAACATGAAATATATTGCTTTCTTGACCATACTTATTATAATAGGTAAAAGCATACTGAATGACTCCAGGAGGAAACTCTCCAGAGCCAAATACTTTAGTAACCTTTACAGTTTCATTTAACTGTAATTCCTGAACAAAATCAAAGGAATGGTCATTATAAAGGTTGGTTTTTGAATCCATTGAAGAAGCTATATTGATAACTCTAGGCTGATTCTTATTGTCTGTCCAATATACTTTTTGAATATTCTCTGATTCATAAGATACTAGAGTTTCTATAGGATACTCAGTACTAAAGCCTAGCATTCCATTATACAGAACCTTTCCTTTAAGGTCATATTCTGTATTCTCAGACTTCTCAAAAACATAAATACAGTCATAGGTACCAGTAGTGAAAACTACCAGTTTATGATTAAGTACTGCTGTACCTATAGCAGTACCTTCAATTTCATTAACATATTTCCCTTCTGATTCTACTTGAGACCAAGGTTCTGTATCTATAAGAAGATTTAGTTCCTTTGGTCCCCTCTCATTAACCCAAGACATCATAGTATTACCTTCATTGGTAGCTAACCTTAAGTTATGATTCTCAAAGGCAAACTCTGGATTAAAGGCAGAAACAGACATATCTCTGTTCATACCTTTTGTTTTCCAATTTATATATTTCTTAGCCATATTAATGTTTCCTTAAATATTCACGATTACCCAAGTCTTTAAATCCATTATCAAACTGTCTTACAGGTTTAATCAATGTATTCAGATACCTTGTCATTGATTCCATCTCTGCCATAGAAGGTGTAGTCATTTCAGACTGCAAGAGATGACTAGCCCAAGCATATTCAGTCTGAGCATTGCTAAGTACTCCAGCTTGAATCTTTCCAGTATCAAACTTAACAGTAAATACCTTTACCTTTATATATGCTTCCAAGGCGTTGAGATAAGTTTCATTATCTATCAAAAGAGGAAAACTATCTTCATCTACAGGAATAGCTTTATAAGCAATCTCTACCTTACCTTCTGGAAAGGAAGTAAAGATAATCCTTCCTTGAGTCTTGAATGATGGTTCTTCCATATATTCCTGCATAGGGGGAATATAAGTATCTACTGGAGGCTTCATATTATTGAGCAAATCCTTAGGCTGATTTCTCATGTCAGGCTTAGGTCTTAGCCCTGGAGTAAATGTATCAGTCATAGATCTAAGACATACATCTGTATTTAAGTCCTTTACCTGAATAATGGAAATCAAATCACAAGGAAGAAGTCCTCTAAAGTCCTTGATATCTACAGTACCTATCTTATCCTGATAAAGCTGAGGATAGCCATGAAGAGATACAAATCTGATAGTATGCCTAATTACTTGCTCCAGAGTTACATCCCTTAGAAGAGGGTGGTCTGTAATATCATCCAATACTCTCCTTATGTTGGTATATTGTATATTTGTTACCATAGTGTATCTATTTTTCCTTTATTAATATTCTCTTTGAGTGCCAGCTTAATAAACCTATTGAGTTTAAATTCATAGAAGCATTGATTAGTATAGTTGGCACAGAACTTATTATACTTTACATGATATATATACTTTGTCTCATTTCTAAGAAGAGTCTTGTTATTCCTAGCTTCCAAGTCTTCAAACCAAAGTCTTGTAGTTCTTAACCAATCTATAGGATAGGTATTCTTAAGTTTTCCATCTACAATACTAACACCACTCTGTATTTTCCTGAGTTCCAAGCCTCCCATCCTACTAGGAAATGCAACTTCCTTACCATTGGCAATATTTTCTGCCAGTAAGTTATTAACTCCTCTGATAATACTATAGAATTCATGTTCCTTCAAAGGTCTACCTATATCATACCATTGGTGTTTACGAATAGCCTTATAACTATCATAAACTCCCCATGAGTTAGTTATCTTGACTTCCCTAGGAAGAGTTCTATCATGCAAAGTTTTCTCAAATTCCTTATACTCCATTATTAACTCTGTTTAGTTGATACCTTTGACATATCATCGGCAGCATTGTTATGCTCATCTACTGGCTGATATTTAGCAGATGTAAGTTCCTTGACTACCAGTTCCATCAATGTAGGAACTAAGTATTCTCTTATAGGAAATACTTCATCCATAACATCACAAGCTACAGAGTCCCCATCATCATTGCATAAGTAACTAGACATTTCATCAAAGTCTTCAAAGACAGCACTCATTCTCAGCTTCTTCAAGTATAAGAACTGAGGATTACTGCTATTGAGATATAGATGTAAGTCTGGACCCAAGGAAACATAGATGATATTCTGTAGGAACTTATTAGTACCCACATACCTCATTCTATCTCTTGGAATATAACTGATATTAATTCCCTGATAAAAGTCTATAGGATATATTCTAGGCTGATTATCCTTAAGAATCTTAGGAATCTTCTTGGTAGTCCTGAGATAATATCCTCCAGTACAAGGCTCTCCATCAATAGCGGGTACTTTCTCTAAGTCCAGACATATCTGCTGATATTCAAACTCAGAGGCTATATCAGTAGTAGCTTTCTGCTTCTCCTGCTCTTTCTTTATCAAGAAACTCCTATATTTCTTCAGCAGAAAGATAACATGATCTTCCGTCCAAAAGCTATCATCAGAAGTAGCAGCCTTTGCCAAGTCCAAGACCATATAAACAATTTCTTTTACTAACATATTCTCTTATTATTAATTATGGCTCAAAGGTAGTACTTTTTAACTAACCTCTGAGCCATATTAAAGAAACTATTTACTGATTTAAGTAAACCTCTTATTCATTATTACTCCTCAGCCATAATAAGCACATCAGACTGAGGGTCACCATTTACACTATCAAGGTCATGAATGACCTTAACTACTTCTGTCTCTTCAAGAGTCTTAACTCTCTGAGCCATCTCTGTCATATCACCTAAATGCAATTTTCCCATCTTCAAATAATCTGGATAAGGTATTAAACAACTAGTCCCATAGATACAGTCTAAGGCTTTTTCTATAAGACGATAATCTTTCTTACTAAGCAATGCTCTATAGTCATTATACATAAAGTCCCAGTAGAAAGCCATTACCAATAACTTTTCACTATGAGCTTTTGACATATAACCCTTCACTTCCAGAGCATGATAATACTTAGTCAATGCTTCCAACAATATATCACCCATTGCAACCACAAGTTTTAATTGTTCTACTTTGGCAAGACTTTCCTACTTCATCAAACATCATATTAAAGAATTTGATAGCAGGAATATAGTGTTCTGTCTCTATTGCTGACTTGAAAGCATTCCATAGAAGAATAAAGTTAATAAACTCAGAAGGAACATTGCAATCTGCAACTAACTCTTTGGTATAGTCCATAACCTTCTGATGCAGCACATTCTCATCAAAAACAACACCAAGAGTAGTTTCCTCATCAAGTCTGCAAGGTGTGCAGGAACCTGGAGTACCTTTACACTTAATATAGACAAAGAATAAGGTGTTACTCATATCTCCTCTACCAAATGCAATAGCGTTAGGGTCTGACTCCCAAGACCTAGATAAATCAGAGGCCTCAAGAACCAAGTTAAGTTCCTTAGCATTTTCATCTGCTTTCTTGATATAAACATAGTCTGATGTAGGAAGTTCAGGGTCAGTTTCTGATACTTTATCTGCTGTCTGAATGACAATGGAATCAATGTATATATCATTGAAGTAATCTGCCTTGTTTACATGAGCATTAATATACATTCTCTTACCATCATCAGAGATTCTAAGTTGATCAAAGATAATCATATTTTCTTATTTATTAATGAAACAAAAAAGAGGGAGAAGGGATATACTTCCCCAATCCCTCTTGTATTATGATAAACAATTCAAATTTAAGCTACTTCAATGTAGCTACACTAAGACCTGTTGCTGTATTAAAAGCACCAATGATAGCATTGATAACTGTATAATCAGCACCACCACCACTATCAGCCTTTACAGCTGTAGGAACAGCAATGGTAATATCCTTCTCTGACCTGTAGCTATTTACACCTGTATCAGTGAAAGCATAATGAATCTCAAATACATCATAGGTCTTATCAGGATCTACCATACCTACTGTCTCTACATCATTAGGCCAACCAATCTTTCTATACTGGTCACCACGCTCACCCAAGAGGAAGTACTCAAGGTCAGCAATCTTCTTACCATTACCAATCTTGGTTGCAGGAGTTTGCTCAGCAACACTACCCCAGATAAGGTCTGTTGCACCATCATAAACAGTAGTAGGAACTACATCAAAGTATACTCTCTCCTGTGCCTCTGTACCAAGATGCCATGACTGAGGCTTCTCCTCAATGACAAGACCTGCTGCACTGGAACTGAATGTAAGATAAGGATTGCTCTTTGCATTAGCACCTACTTCACGAGAGAAGCAAAAATTAAGTGCCTTCTCCATTGCAGCATAGAACTGAGTAGCAGTCATACCTTTAACAGCACGTACTGCTGCATCCTTAAAATACTGGTCCTGGTCACTCATACCATAGAACTGACGGAGGTTAATTCGGAGGATATAATCCTGACCTACAATAGGAGCACCACCATTTACACTTGAATCCAAGGTAACCACTACTTTCTTCATTGGTGTCTCCATTGCTGTAGCCTTAATAGCCTTAGCAGCAGTGATATTCTTTACCTGGATGTAATCACTCTTAAGAACAGTATCAGGACCAAGAATCTCAAAGTAAACTTCCTTCTCGATGTCACCAATACTCTTTACCTTGATTTCACCCTTGTTTGCCAGTGCTGTTGCACCTGTAATCAACTTATTTGCTACATAGAACTGTCTGTTCTGTCTCAAACTTGTAACACTCATTTTATTTAAAAATTAAATTAAACATATCCTATCATTACAGATAGGCTTTAATTATCTCTATTTTCTCTTTGTAAATTATAGCCTTTGCTCTGAAGAGCAAGTTGTACTGCTCTATCAAGAATCTTCTGATGAAGGGCTTCATGTAAGATACAATCACTAGCTTCATTCTTTTCCTCAATGGTTAAGCCATCTGGTAAGTCAGTAAGTATGATAGGAGGAACTTTCTTGATATACCTTATATAATATACTGCAATCATATACTTACAGATAATCTCTACATTACCTTCTGATAAGTCTAATCTCAAGGCTCTTCTGTCATTGGCCCCTCTGAAAGGATTATCCTTGATATTCAGATATTCATCCTGTTTAGTAGGATAGACTTTCATATATGTTTCTCCCCTGCATTTGCCATTATCAAGTATCACAGATTCCAAGGTTATGAACCATAAATCTTCAGGAAGAGTGAAGAAGGTGGAAGTACTTGTGATTCCCAATGGAGTACCACTGGTATTAGTTATTGGCTTTAAGTACTTTTCTACAACAAGATTAGATAAGTACCTCCTCATTTCTTCTGTACTTTCAAAAGAGTCTCCATAAGGATTCTTACCATTATAAAGACTAGTAACTATATCCTCCTGTGCTTTAGTCAGAAACAATGACTTCTCATACTCATCAAGTGCTATAGATTGTTTAGTAGATTCCTCACCAAACTTAGCTGTAGTACTATAGCTATTTAGCATAGTATCAAATCCATTTGAAAACTCTTCTCTAGTCATCTTTATCAGAATTAAAATTATTCACTCCTCTGACCTGCCTGCATTACTGCCTGTAAGTTATCCTGACCTGTGTTAGTCCATGCAATCTTAGCCAATTCTACTGCTCTCTGAAGAATCTCTGTATGAATGATTGGATCAAGTTCACACTCACTGGCATGACTGATACCATCAATAGTAAGTCCATCAAGGTCAGAAACAATAATAGGATTAGGTCTCCTTACATATCTAATAGTATATTTAGTAAGTCTATCTGAAGGACCTACTACAATATCAGCCTTATTGACTACATCATTATTAGTAAGTCTCCATGCTTGATATTTCAAAGGTCTCTTGTATGGCTTACACATCAACCTGGAGTACTCATCAAATTTAACTGGTATTACTTGTAATAGAATCTTTTTATCATTTCTAGTTACTTCTACCATCTCATTGATAGCATACATAAGTTTAGAAGGCAAAGTAACACTCTTGGTGTTTTCTCTCATATCAAAGAGAGGAGTACCAAAGCCAGAAACATCAGTACCTTCATTTCTGATATAGAGCACATTATCATTATCATCCTTAAGAACATTACCCTCTATATCATAAGCTACAGTATAGCTATAGGTAGATTTAGGAGCAGTAGTTTCTGTCCTAGAATATACTGGTTTACCATCCTTATCAGTCTTTCCCGTTACAAGACTATAAGTATAAGAAGTTGAACTTGTAGTAGCTACAGTAGTAAGCATGGAGAAATCCACCTGTCTTTTGGCACTACCATCAAAGCCTTCCTGGGTATTATTACCTTTACTTTTAGGATTAAAGTAATTCTTCAAAATCTCATCCTGACCTTTGGTAAGAAAGACACTCTTCTCATAGGCATTTAATCCTGGTGCTTGGTTTGAGGTTATATTGTTATACAACACATCAAACATATTATCCATCTCTTCTACTGACATATCTTTATAGTTTTAAAAAGGAGTGAGAAGGGCTTATGTCTCCTCCCCTACTCCATATATGATAAATTCACTTTAATCTTCTTTCAACTGTGCTTCAAGCATATATTTGAGTTCCTGATGCTTAATGCTGCTGATATATCTGGCTGCATTATTCAAGGTACTCTCTTCATTCATTTCACAAAGAGCAGAACCATCCTTACGGAGATAGTAAGTATTATTCTTAGTACCTACAAGACCTGCCTCTACAGCTTTCTTGATAAGAACCTTTGCAGGAAGGAGTTCATCCTTAATAACAGAATGGAACTTCCTAGGGTCTGCCTGGATATACTCATTAATCTTATTCTGTAAGTAGTCAATCTTAACACTAGGACTGACTGGTCTCTTTTCAAGAATCTCAATGATAGTCTTGAGAGTATCCTTATCATTTCTGACAGCACCATACTCTGTATAGCATTCCATTGTAACATCCATCCTACTAAGATTCTTCTGTGACTCTGCACCCTCAGAGATAATGACAAACTGATAAGTTGCCTTTGGTCTATTCTCCAATTCCTCCATAGATGCTGCAATGTAGTCCTTATTGGCAAGCAGAATCTTATACTGGATATACTGCTCTGGAATACTGAGGTCAAAGTAGTTATCCTGCTTATGCAGGGTTACTCTACCTATACCATTAGGATTACTGTCATCCCAGAAGTTATTCTCTTTCTTATAGATACTGAGAGCATTGATTTCCAAACCCATAGCCTTCTCAAGGAAGGATTTCTCACTATCTGTAAGAACATTCTTGAACATACCTGTCTTATTGAGCCTTGGAACTACAAAGCTTCTTGTAGCATTCTCTGCCATACCACCATACAGAATATGTCCCTTTCTCTGAACCATTGCAGTAGGACTTGGAACAAACCTTACAATGATTTTTTCATTTCTCAAACAATTAACTGGTTCATTACTATAATACTGCTGAGCTGCAGGTTTATTGACTTTCTTAGTAATCTCCTCTACAACTTCTGACTTCTCAGGCAAAATTTCTGCCTGTGGTGTAACATCAATCTCTACACCTTCCATTAATGTATTATCCATATCAGAACCTCCTTCTACTTTCTTTGGTCTTCCCATTTTAACTTCTCCTTATTTTTTTGTTCTTCTACCTTATTATATTATAAAGCAAGCAGGAGGGAAAGTGATATTCCCTCACTACTGCTTTTATAGTTTAGCCTACAAGAATTGCAGGAATCAAACTCATTGTCCTTGTAGGGTCAAGCACACATACACCAGTGGTAGTCATCTTGTGAATGGTTGCTGAATCTTCATCATGACTCATGTTAGGGTTGCCCATCTGACCTGTAAACGGATTTCTCACATTTATATGTTACGATTACATCGTTTCCATGTAATCTCTCTTACTTTCATAAGAGTTCAGACTATATCTTCACCAACATTAGTTGGGCGAGGCATTTCAAGCTTACTTAAGCCTTACTCCCAAAGGGATAGTCGTTGAACCTTCATATATATCTTGATATATGCTTGGCTGCTGGTTATCCAATCTTCTATTATTTACTCTACGAATGATGTTCTTTAATGTTGAATATTTGATGTTGAACAACTTAGAGATTTGATTTACTGTATAGAGTTTTCTTAGCTTTGCTATCTGAGAAACTTGAAAATCTGTAAGAACTGTAGTTCTCTGAACATCTTTCAGTTTCTTCCTTACTCCATGGGTAAATGAATGATATACATTCTCTTTTGGTGTTACCCATTCTAAGTTATCTACTCTATTGTTTGTTCTGTCATTGTCTATATGATTGACACAAGGCTTATTTTTTGGATTTTCTATAAAAGCCTTTGCTACTAACCTATGGACTGGCTGAGATGTCTTCTTTCCATCTAGTTTCTGAACAGTACATCTAGAATAGCCATCTCTATCTTTACAGAACTCACTAATTACATCTCCATGATGTTTTCTTGTATTCTTTCTTACTCTGCCTAAAGTACTTACTTCTATTCCAATGTACTCTGGTAAGCTTTTCCATTCTTCTTTGATTTCCATATCTAAATGTTTGAAATCTTGTAAATAATCGGAAGCTCTAAGGAACTTCCAGCAATTAACCTCGTTTTTTATTCTTTTTCTGTTCCTAAGAAAAGGGTGGGAACTGAGAAATGTGTAAAGGCTATTAAGCCACTAATCCCCACTCATAACTTGTCATATCACCTTCCATGCCCTTGACAGCACACTTGAAGATGTTAGGCTGATCCATTGTACCAATATCAAAGATGTCATACCTATAAGAGAATGCAGGGCCACCATTAGGATGCATAATCTTATTTCTTACAGGGTCATCATAGTAAGCATCTACCTCTACCTTAACCTTAACACCATTAGGTGCAAGGAACTCAGTAAACTGGAAGCCTGCTGAAAGTGCATTCTCATGGAGAGGAGACTGAGTTTTCTTAACTACATTAATCTGATCACCATTGATAGTAAATGCAGACCAACCACTTACAGTATCAAGTACTGCCTTATGGAACTGAATAGCACCACGCTCACCAGTCTTAATGATAAAGGTTCTATCCTTCATATCAAGCTTAGCTGCTGACAACTCATAGAGTGCATCCTCAATAAGTTTCAAAGAGAATGTGTTGTAAGGCATAGTATTAGATACTTCCATCTGCTCATATACATTTTGTTATCCTAGAGGCTCTTTATCCTCTAGTTCTACATATTACTATGTAGTTCGGACTATATATTCACTTGTTTACCAGACAAGTGCAAAACTCTCGTGGGTCACTTATCAAGTGTCTGAGGGTTTCTCTCAGAATTTTTATTCTTTACCTTGCTTCTTAATTCAACATTATTTCTAAGTAATATCCTTCTGACTGTACTTTTATTAATGTTGAATTGCCTGCAAATATCCATTGTACCTTTTCTTGAAAGATAAGAAGCAACTATCTCTTTTTCATCTTTTCTCTTTTGCTTCTCTGCACCATATATAATATTGTGTTTCTTTAGTACTTCAGCGGTTCTGTAGGGATGGACATGTAACAGCTTTGCTATTTCATAACTTCCTATTCCAGAGTTAAACATCCTTAGTACAAGATTTTCATCTAACTCCTTAGTGGTTCTAACTACATTACCTCCAATGGACATATTATAACCAAACTTATTGTCTGTTGCCTTGAAGAATGAAATCCAGTATTGCTCTCTTTCATTCAGTTCTTCTATTAGGCATTCCTCTAGTAGTTCTACATAAAACTTGTCTTCACCATACTTTCTTATTGCCTTTCCTATTACATAGTCTAGACCTCTTCTTGCTGCTGAAAGATGGTTTTGAAATCTCAACTTAATGCTTACATGGGTTTGACCAACATAAACTTTATCATTCACTGTATTTCTTATTATGTATATTCTACCGTATTTAGTCATAATACTAAAGTTTCAATACCTAGTCTCTACACTACTTATGGTTTTTAAGCCTTAAGTTAGCTCGGTATTATCCTATTTCTTTAGGATTTCCACCGATATAGTTTTGTTAATTTATTATTTCTTGACAGCTTACGCTGCTAGCAGACCTATTTGAGCCTTTAAACCTGCACCCATACGGATAACCTCACCTGACTTACCAATATTAAGGTACTCACCATTCATATTTCTGTTGGAACGACCAAATGCAAGAACATTGTTCTTATAGTCATTCCACTGCTGCTCAAGCTGCCACTGTACTTCATGCATCCACATGTTTACAGTATCCTTTACATAGCGACCATTAGTCTCACGGGTTACAGGAATACCAAAGGCAACCTTCTTACCAAGCATTGCACCAGAAACCTTGTGATGAATTCTAATGGTAGAGAACTCATTTCTCATAGCCACTGGGCTAGCAAAACGAATATCACCTGCCTTACGGGAGAACTCCCTCTCTACTGGAGCATACTCTACAGAGAAACGCTTACCTGGAAGCAACTCATCTACAGGAATACCAGCAGTAATACCACCCATCAACTCACAGCGATATACTGTATTAGTGCCTTCATTTCTACCATTAGCAAGAACCCTGATAGGATAAACCTCATTACGCTCACCAACAATAACCTCCTGGTCTGCAAACCAATCCTCAGCAAATACCAAATAGAATGGCTCACCATTTACACCAACATTATCACCACCTGCTACAACTACCTTACCATCAGCATCTCGTGCTTCTACCAAAGGAATATTCCTGGTAGCACTACCAATAATATCCCATGTATACTCTTCATCAGAGTCAAAAGTCTTAGTAGGGAACTGTGAGAGGAATGTATCAAGGGTCTTACCCTTATACCAAGCAAGCAGCTGTACCATCAGAGCTGTTGCCTTCTGAGGCTGCAACTGGAAGATACCACCAAGGTGGTTATTCTTGGTTGTACCCATCCAATGGTTGAAAGTCTGCTTCTGAAATTTACTTAATTTTCCAGCCATTTTATCAAAAAGTTAAAACATTTATAATCAAATCTTATCTTATACATGGTCTTACAAATCAAGTTTCATTCCCTTACTAATAAAAGAGTTAGGATCATCCTTCTGGTTAGTTACCATTCTAAGGCTACCATCGTTGTTTCTCCTAGTATTGTTTAGGGTTTGTTCTAGCTCTCTAAGACCTTTCTTTACTTCTTTCTTTACCTTACCTTTGGCAAAGGAATTAAAGTCCTTAAAACCATTGGTCATTGCAAAAATGAGACCTGTATACTTGAGGAAGTCAGCTCTATGCTCAGATTCATATTTCTGAATAGCAGTCATATAATCTCCTGTCTCAGGGTCTTTATATACTGGCTTAGATACAGAATCAAATGCTTTCTTGCGAATGTCATTGCTAATCTCCATATCACCAAACAACTGCTTATCCTTCATAAGAGATTTCTCCAATTCCTTGGCATTCTTCTTTCTCTCAACCTTCTCTTCATCAGCTTTCTGCTGAGCCTCCTGAAGCATTTTGTTATAAGCATTGCTAAAGAACTCCTTATTGCTGAGCAAAGCTTCCTTTGCATCCTCAACATCTGTACCTGCATCTACCGTCCTATCAGCAAACTTCTTTGCTTTATCAGGAGTCATTCCCTTATTGATAAAGTCCTGATAAATAAGATTGTACCTCAACTGCTCACCCTTTTCACTTTCCTCTGCAATAGCTGCATCAGTAATGGTATTGATATAATTAAGGGTTGCTTCATACTTCTTAATATCAGTAGGCTCTACTCCATTTTCAAGAGCCTGGGAAATTCTCTTCTGTTTTTCATCAAAGCGGGCATTAATCTCTGCTTCAATCAGATTACTAAAAGACTCTGCATCTACAGCCTTCTTAATAGTCTCATCATCAAGGTTGGGGAAGATACCATCCACTGCACAGGCATTGGCAATGGAAGAGTAGAAGTTATTTGGAGAAGTGCCATCTGCATCATTGTCAGGGGCAGTATCTTCCTTACCTTCATTATCTTTACCACTACCTACGCTCTCTGGTGCTTTATCCTCAAACAAATCTTCAGGATCCACATCCTCAGTAGTATTATCTTTTTCTTTCTGTTTTTTATCATCAGAACCAGGAGTTTCTACCTCCTCCTCTTCTGCTTCTTTATGTTCTTCCTGAACATCTTTATCTTCTGGGTCAGTAAAGAGAGTTTCAATCTCCTGCTCACCTAAGATATTATCAAAACTAAGTGCTTCCATACTTTTCTTCTCTTTTTAGTTCTACATTCTTCTTTTGATGCAAAAGTATAGAAATATTAAGTATTAAACAGGTATCTTACACAGACTCTAAGATATACTAACAAAGGTACTTAAATAAGCATCCTTCTTAGTTTACAAGTAGTAACTTTTTACTGCTATTGCATAATTCTTCTTACCTGGATAGTTCTTATCCCAATAGTCATCTTTCTCCATACCAGAGCTTACTTCTTCAGTATGTCTTAGGTCACCATGATAAAGAACCATCTTTTCTTCTCTATAGAGCATTAATTGTACAAGACTCATAACCCTATCAAAGTTACCCTGAGGATTCCATAACACAAGTTCCTTCAGTAATGCCCTATTCTTTATCCTATATAGATTAGGTATAGATACTTCATTATTATTACCATCTGCATCAGTTTCTATGGAGACAATAGGTTTCCTAAGCCAAGTCTGTATCATCTTGAAAGCACCATTAATAATAGGTGTAGTAGCTCTAATACCTACAGATTTATTACCATAACCAATACTGCTAATCATGTTTCTCTGTACAAGGTATTCAGGAGTTTCAGCCAATAAGTGGGTAGCATTGCGAGAGCTGAAGTAAGAGAACATACCCATTACATTTTGTTCATACATACATCTACAGTTATAGAATAAACATAACTTTTTACATATCTCATAGAAGTCCTCTGCAAAAGTAGGTCTTCCTGTATATTCTGCTACTATCATATCTATCCATAAGTCCATTACAAAGATAGAACCTAAAGACATAGTATTAGAGCAGTCTGCATCATAAGGGTCACAATTATGAGTTGGAATCCAATCACACATGAAAGTATGGGTTTCACATTCAAAATTATACACATTACCTATATATTCTTCAGTTTCTATAGAAGCGACCTTTATATATACATATTTCAAATCCTCACTAAACCACATTCTCTTAGCAGTATGGCTTATAGTTAGCTCTGGATATGAATATTTTCTAAGTTTTAAGTCTATAGGATTCCAAGAAACTATTTCTTTAGAACCTATTCTAGCTATCCTCAAATGATATTTATACTTCTCATTACGAACCTTTTTACCATTAATAATGTTATAGTCAGAGGCATACATTTCAGTTACTGAAGAAGTAATTCCTAATGATGTAAGAATATCCTGCATGTCATTTAGTAAATGTAAACTTACACTGACATATTCTATCTTATCTTTATACACACAGCCATCAGAAGCTAAATATCCTAGAAGAAGCTGCTTTTTAAACCTCAATGGGATATACTTTATCCATTCTGCAAGTTTCTTATTTTTAGCTCCACAACCTATGTTATTCCTAATAAAGGTGTTAAGAGATTGGAAGCAGAATGAATATTCCTTACATGTAACTTCATCTTTAGCAGTCACAAAAGAACGATGAAATAGATTCTCAACTATATCTTTTGCTTTATCAATATATTCCTGCTCTAAAGCATTAAAGCTTATATGAATTGAATACCCTGTATTATTTGCCCAACCATCACCTATAATCAAGCCCAGCAGCCACCAGAAATCTTCCTTGTCGAGAGGATTTTCAATTTGTCTATCTATTCTTACATTATCAACCCAATACTGCATAAAAGGAAGTTCCTTCCTATACATATTAGGTGCTTTTACTATATCTCCTACTTTTAATTCTGAAACTTTCCTAAAGTTAAAATCGTATTCATAATACCTATAGGAAAGATTATTCCTCCTTACATTATTTGCATTATGATACTTTACTTTAGGAGTAGCACAATAAATAGGATGCTCTGAACTGAATGTTGTAGTATTAAGCCTATTATGCAGTTTTACCTTATAGACAGGATTAATATTGTGGTAGGTCTGAAGATTTTTAATCTTAACAAATTCTCCATCAATATTAACAAGCTTATCTTCAAGTGTTACCTGCTCTACAGGTTTCATTCCTTTGTCAGTATTAACCAACTCTTCTTCTTTAAGACAAGAACAGATATATCTACCAGCAGGTATCTTACCTTCACCATTTTTCTTAGGCATTTCAAATATCTCAAGAGCACCTTTAACCTTGTTATCTTTTGTAGGGAAATCTCTGATAGGCAAATCAATAGTAGGATTAAACTTCACTTCCCCAGTTTTATTATCCTGCACTAACTCTCCGACATACACATCATCAAAAGCATTTGGGTCATTATCCAACTGATTCAATCTCTCATTAAGCTCTGTCACAGGGAAGATATTACCATGACTTCTGAGCATAGCTTCTTGTGGTACTATAGGATACTGGGAGATACGTTTAGTAATAGTATTTACATCCGTAGAACCATATTTGGTTTTATACCTATCATATAGGATAGCCAAAAGAGATTTAGTAACATCAGAATTACCATTCTCATCTATACAACTATCATCATAGTTCATATATGCACCATAGAAGAAGCAGCATTGCTTTCTACCCTGACCTTCTTTATCATATACATTATTTAGTGCTTCCATATTGTAACCAATGGGTGAATAGAACATTTCTGCAAAAGCAGTAAAGTCTGATTGGTCATCACCCGCAGTTCCATAACAGAAGATTTCACCAAACACCTCATTACCATGTTCTACAGAAGGTCTAATCATATTGTACATACTAAGTAGATTCTTAAAAATACCTGCCTCCTCAATAAGATATAATACTCCACGGGAACCATTCAGCTTATCTTGATTAACACCAGAGATAATACCTGATACTGAATTTTTACTACCATACTCTACTTCACTACCAGCCTTCTTATATCCCATTTTCCACTCCATTTCCTGGTCAGAAGATTTTAGTCTATGAGAAGCAAACTGAGTATATTTAGCACAATGATCTAGATTATCTTTGAATACTCTAAGAATCATATTAGTATCCATCAATTTGACTCTATCCACAGCAGTAACCATACACTGCACTTCTTTTTGATTATCTCCAGTTTCCCCAATAATGCATCTTCTAGCAAGTAGTCCTCCACCAAAACTCGTCTTACCTCGTCCTCTAGATGCTAATGCAGAAGCATGATGACCATGCAATCTGCCCTGATTTAGATAATGAGACATAAGAAACTGACCATCCCAAAATCTAGGATGAGCAACAGTTCGCATAGCAACACCTTTATCGTTCTTCTCTACAAGGTGCATAGGACAGAAATTAAGCATCCAATAGTAATCACCTGTTACCCACATACCTGTTTTAGGGTCACAGTAACCATTCCATCCTCTTTCTCTTTCCCCATATAGCCATTTGCCATAGTCACTATTAGGGTTAGCATTTGGTCTTAAGGTAGTATATCTACCTTTATTTCTCTTGAAAGCCAATGCAGATGGTCTGAAATAATCACTATCTTCAAGGATTGGAGGATGGGTAATATCAATGATTGCTCTACCTTCATTATCTCTAGGTAACTCTGACACCAATGGTCTATCAGGAGATACCATCCATCTTATAAAAGGAACATTGTTAAGGAAATCCCAGAATTGCTCCTGCACCTCCGCAGGATATTTCTCCAGATGTAAATCCTCTAAAGGTGTCTGACATTTATTAAACTTCACATTTTCCATATAATTCTACTCTTATTCCTGCAAAAGTATATATATAATAAGGTATAGGCAACAACCTAACATTCATCCTAAGATAAAATAAAAATAGCCCAAGCCTAAAAAGACTTGAGCTACTCTCCATAACTAACTTCTACTCAATAAACAATTAAAAATTAACTAAACAATTAACATTTTCTTTCCTGGAACAATAAGAGATTCTTCTTTCTCATATCCCTCAAAAACATATCTTATATCATTGTCAGCAATATAAAGATAATCATGAGGATTACCTTCCTCATCATCTATAGTCTCAAAAGGGAAGTTATAGGTAAGGATTGGATTATTATCTAAGTCATTCTGTACTGAGTTCTTATTATACTTCTTCACAGCAAAGTGATCTGGAATAATCATTACCATATCTCCAACCTTTATATCTCTTACACTTGGACCAATGGCTACTACCTTCTGCCAAAGTTTCAAGTCCCCCTTCTTGGCAACAATAACTCCCCCTTGAATCATATCTTTCTCAAAAGTATCACCTGTAACCAACAAGTGATAGCATGTAGGTTTAATTTCTGTTATGTGTAACATCTTTATCTTGTTTTATTTGATTTTTAATTTCTTGCATTTTCTTCATTCTCTTATATCTATCGAGAGTTACATGAAGCTTACCTATGGATGGAATGTTCACATTAGGTTGAAGCTTCAGAAACTCTTCATCAGTAAGGTCTTCCTTCAGAGGCAATGAAGTAATATGTTCCCTGATGGATCTCCAATAAGCTCTGTAGGTTCTATCCACTAGTCTTACAGGAAGACCTAGCTTTTCAGCTACCTTGGATATAATCTCATCATAGGTCATGCTTTCTTCTTATTATCCTTGAATAGTATCAACAGTTGAAAGCATCCATTATCTTCCTTTCTGATATTAGGAATCAAGCGAGAGTTTATCTTATCATTAATGATGACCTTGTTTTTTCTGAGATTACTCATCACTACATAGAAGTGCTGCTTGGTGATTTCACACTCCTCAATCACCTTCTTCTTAGTAGATTCACTCATGACCATTTCATCAAGAATACTAGGGTCATCAATGCTCTTGGAAAGTTCCCATCTCTGTTTGAGGAAACTTGCAGTTACATCCAGCTCCCTAGGAGTAAGACTGATAAATGACTTTAGGAAAGTACACCACCATCTGAAGAAATCAATACCAACTGATATAGGAACTGTCACTATATTGTTTGGCTTTGGAAGTGTAGGTTTTTCCTGTACCTTAGTGTTGACACTATTCTCCATATTAATCCTCCTTCTTATGTTCTTCAATATCCTGTGGAATAGTCATTGCCTGCTCAATCTCACTGGAACAGTTTCCTACAAAGTCACTAGAAAATTGATTACTGAGTTCCAATACCTTGAAGAGGTAGTCAAGTCTCTTATTCATGGCAAAGATTTCCAACTCTTTGTTCCTTTTAATAAGTTGCTTATTCTGCTGCCATAACTGATTACAAGCATCATTAAGCTGCTCATAAGTAAGCTTCTGCTGCTTTGTTTCTGATTTGCCTGTATCAGCATTCATATTAATCTGTTTTGCTTTGCTCTGCTCTTCCATAACTTTTGTTTTTACTTCTGTTTATTAATTCTACCTTTAAATCATCTAACCTATTCTCCTGATACAGCTTTGCAAACAACAGTATAACTGAGTCTGACTTACTGAGCCAATTAGGGAAAGTAGGATACATTGCTGTGCAAATATCTCTCCAATGGGAATCATTGAATACTTTTGCTTTCAGTTTTTCTGGAGATAACTGAAAGATTGGAGACATCCTTACATCATTCGTCTTTTCTACATACTTATGACCGTACCTATTCATATATAGCTTTTCCCACTCAAAGAAGTCTGCTGTCTTGAAGTCTGTACAACCACATTGAGAACAGCAATCCATTCCTATAGATTCTTCATACTTTATTCCTAGTGAGTAGCACTTAGTACAATAATTCACAGGTTCAGAGTCATAATCATTTAATTTACTTTGTTTAGACATAGCTTACAGGATTAAAGAGTTTACACCTTATTTATAATATAGGAGAATATAATCCTCACCATTCTTCATAATCTGAACAATATCATCCTTTAAGATTGGATTGTCAGGAAAGCTACTGTTATGAGTATTAACTACTGCAAGCATTTTTCTCAATGAGTCTGCTTGAATGTAGCTCAATTCTGTTTTCTGTATCATTTCCTTTTTACCCATAACTTACTTTCTTTTAGATGATGTTGTTTTTGTCTTTGCTACATTCTGCATAGCACTTGCTCTCTTGGTAAGGTCTGCAGCCTTTGACTTTGCTACCTTGATAGCTCTGTTCATTCTGGCTTTATCTCCCATTATCTCCTGGTAACTAGCCATTGTCTGGGCATCACTTTCTGCTTGCCATTGTAATTCCTTGTTTCTTGAGACCATAATTGTATATTTTAAAAGTTATTTTTTACATTCTTACTTAAAGCTTTGCTTTAACCATATTATGTATAGTATTTATTTTCTATTACTTCTACATTGGCTTGCTAGCTTATTATTTTATGATGCAAATATACTATTTTATTCTTAAACTTCCATAGGATTTTCCTTAAATCTTTCATTTATCCCTCATTTTTAAACTTTATTAATAGAAAACAGTTCTCAGAATCCTCTTCACTCTTATTTTTTATTAGTACCTTTGCATCACTTCTTCTAAAGAAGAATACTGATCAGTTTCTTCAAGTAACTTAAATTGGTATTTGGGTAGTAAATTCAGGCTATTATTGCCTTAGTTGCAGCCCAGTCTAGTGATCATTAACATATTGAACATAGTAAGTAGAATGTAAATCATTGGCTTATAAAGGTTTGCATCAAGAGGAATATACTATATCCCATAGTATGACTGATACAATGGGTCGTATGCACTCAGACGCTCAGTTCGCAGGTTCTTCTTCAGTTCCTGCTCACGTAGAGATGATGGGCTTCCTCGGTATGGGTAACAACCCTATGGTAGGTGCTACTGTTGCTATTGCCGTAGCTATCGACCTCGCTATCAACAAGAAGTAATTTCTTTGAGATTACAAAATAATAAAGCCTTGGGATTCAATTTGAATTCCAAGGCTTTTTTATGCTTATAACTTCCCCATGAGTTTTTTCAATAAGAAATAGAGATTTGCCTGAAGACGGAAGAGACACCAGCTGATCCCTTCAGGAAGCAAAGAACTCCTGCAGGATAGAAAGCCCAACTTGTTCTTATTATCCGGAAATATCATCGTGAAATCGATTGACTTCCAAGAGTCGCGGATGATACGAAGTCCTTCTCTCCTATCCGCATCCGGCAACTCATGCGCATATTGCCAATAGAAAAGATAAACATCAACCACATTCTTCCAGCGTTCGTTCTCATAAACATTCAACAGATGAGAAGAAACCTTCAATCTACGCAAGTGCGCCATCATGCTGACGTTCGCCTTGAGATAATCGAAGCGACGAGAGGAAATCTGATGAGTTACAGATGTCGCATGCTGGCGATAGAAATACTCACCACCACATGTCACCACCTTGCGGGAAGCAAGATAATGAAGATGGGTGGTATTATCATCGCTGTAAGTACGGGCTGAGTCGTCATACGGAAATTTCTGATGTATGGAGGTCTTCACCGCATAGACACCATGAATCTGCCAGGTAAGACTCAGTTCGAATGCCTGTTCCCCAGACAAAGCAATCGGTTGGCCGTCAACTGAGGCTTCAGAAAATGACGGTCCCTTGTCATTTGCCTCAAAAGCCGGCATTGAATGTTCCTCTATCCTATCCTCTGAATAATAATACCGGCATCTGAATAGCACACTGTCTATGGTCTCATCCTGCCCAAATGCATCAACCACCTGCTGCAAGGCATCATTCCCCAACCAGTCGTCACTATCCAGAAAACAGGTATAGGTGCCCGTTACACACTCCAATCCCTTGTTGCGGGCATAGGCCTGACCATGATTTTCCTTAAGCGGAATCACTTGGATACGGGAATCGCGACTGGCGTATGACTTCAGTATTTGCAGGGAATCATCGGTAGATGCATCATCCACACAGATTACCTGAAAGTCCTCCATCGTCTGAGCCAGCAGGGAGTCCAGACATTGCGGTAAATATTGGGCGGTATTATAAACCGCCATCAAGATTGAAATCTTCACCATATTATCTTCAAATATTAATTCTCTGTTTTGATTGTACTATTTCTGCTGCAGTATTATTGCATTATCTCTTCTACAATATAATTTAATTATCTCTTCTACAATATAATTTAATTATTTCTTCTAC
>ERZ1026772.438-NODE-438-length-30770-cov-8.051017_pt1 | contig 30770 bp, 21 predicted proteins | sample MGYA00380124_ERZ1026772 | MGnify/ENA primary metagenome ERZ1026772 (study PRJEB33269, sample SAMEA4719760) | human gut metagenome | biome: human-associated habitat; feature: organic feature; material: feces | place: Cameroon | collected 2013-10 ...
CTTTGAGACTAGTTTTTTGATACACAGTGACACAAATGTTGAAATAATTGGGTCATGCAGGGGGAATTTGAGCAAAAGGCTCATTGTTCAGAGTTTCCCTAGGCGCAACCGTTCTGCACATGATAACGGGCATATCGCCCGCCGATATGCCCTCCGATGGCTTCACACGACTCTACGATACATATATAGACGCGATCGACTTGAGCGACGAACTCAAATCCCTGATCAAGCAGCTGATCGCTCCGCGTGCCGCCGATCGCCCGCGTTCGGCAAGCGACATATTGGCTCGACTCGCTCCATCTTCGCCTCAACCAAAAGAAGTTGGCTATATGGATGTCCAAAACGTCGACGATTACCCGCTATTTCCAACGCTCATCCACGACACCATAGGCGATACATGGGCACGAGCATGGATGAGGCGGAGCAAATCATCCCCTTGGTTGAACGTCCTGCTCTTCGTTCCAATGCTTTTGTGGATCGTATTGATATATGTATTTAACGCTGTGATTTCTTATTTAACGTATTTAATCGGGATACGCGAGATTAATAAAGACCAATACTCAATGAGAGAACGATTTGGTGTTAGAAATGATAAATGTCAATCAATCGTCCATTCTGGAAATTTGTATGCAGAATACAACATCAATCGAATAAAGAGATGTTCTGCTCTTCTACTTATCGCTTACTTCCCTCTCATTTTGATTCCATCATTCAAACTTTTTGTGATGGTTATTAAACCTTCTATCGATCGCTATTTTTACGATTCAACCATTGGCATCGTCCTAATCTTTGCATCTATGATGATATTACTTGCCATTAACTTAGCGATACTCTTTTCTATAGGCAATATGTGTGATTTAAGTGAGTCGACAGCAAATGATTTCATTACAGAACGCCTCCTCAAACGCAACCATCAATTCCAATTTCGGCATACACTTCACCGATATTGTTGCATCCCCGATTTATTTTTACCCAAATATTTCGACGACGACAGCGATCTCAAAGTTCATATACGCGATGACATCGGTGATTCCATTGTCGTAAAGGCAAAGATCGCCGACATCTACACCAGTCGTTCACAGAATCTGGTCCATATCTGTTTAACATATAACTACGAAGGCAAAGCATACGCCCTCACTCTTGCCCCTCAAGACGCAAATCGCAAATACATCGAAAATTTCTTCGATCAGGTGAACGGATGGAACATAAAGTACAATAATGGTGAATCAAATCCATACAATGCCCTTATCGGAAAACAAATCGATTGCAAAGTATGCCCAGGGCGTATGGATATTTTTGAATTATTACCAGATCAGACCGACACTTTTATCCAATATAACGCGCCAGATCTCCTCAATGCCCTCCATGGTTACAGCATCTGAAACACGAGATCTCCAGGGCGACCGCATTTACTTTTTCCCCCAATAGCCGCCTACGGCGTCAACTGGGGGCTACACGCCAGAACCCCTGCGGATTCATAGTGAATGGATCGGAGTGCGTGATCGTTTTTTTTCCAAAATATGATGGTGATAAAGCGCGGCGTTTGCGGTAAATCGCCATGGCATGTTTGAGCGCGGCGTATGCGCACAAGGGCCGCAGGCCCGAGCACATAGCCAGCGCCGACGCCGTATGCCGATAGGCAAAGGCGGCGAATTCATGCGCGGCGTATGCGCGCAAGGGCCGCAGGCCCGAGCACATAGCCAGCGCCGACGCCGTATGCCGATAGGCAAAGGCGGCGATTCAACAAACGAGACGGATTTGGGGTATTTTTGGGATGAAAAAAAGAGTAGAAACGCCGACAGTGGCGCCCGTTATCGAGACGGTTTCGCTTTATAAGACTGCGCGACAACGCTATTTGAATTATGCGCTGAGCGTGATTACGAGTCGTGCGCTGCCCGATGTGCGCGATGGGCTCAAGCCCGTGCAGAGGCGCATTTTGTATGGGATGCAGGAGATGCATCTGAGCCATGAGGCGAAGCCCCAGAAGAGTGCGCAAATCGTTGGGCAGGTGATGGGGCGGTATCATCCGCATGGCGATGCGGCGATTTACGATGCGCTCGTGCGGCAGGCGCAGCCGTTTACGTTGCGTTACCCGTTTGTCGATGGGCAGGGCAATTTTGGGTCGCTCGATGGCGATAGTGCGGCGCACATGCGATATACCGAGGCGCGTTTGCAGGCGGTGGCGGCGTCGATGTTGCAAGACCTCGATGAACACATCGTCGATTTTGTGCCGAATTATTCGGGGACTCTGCGCGAGCCTGCGGTGTTGCCTGCGGCGATTCCGAATTTGCTCGTCAATGGTTCGATGGGGATTGCCGTAGGGATGGCGACGAATATTCCGCCGCACAACCTCGGCGAAGCGATTCGTGGGTGTATGGCGGTTATCGACCGGCCGAAGATTTCGATCGACGAATTACTCGCCATCATTCCGGCGCCGGATTTCCCGACGGGTGGGCGGATTTTGACGCCGAAGAATGACTTGAAAAAGATATATGAAACGGGGCGCGGTGCCATCGATATACAAGGCGATTTTGAAGTCGAACAAGATGGCAAACGCAACCGAATTATCGTGACGAGTATTCCTTATGCCGTCAATAAATCGAAGATATTTGAGGCGATTCGCGAACTCATCAATGCCAATAAATTGCCACAACTCGTCAATGTACACGACGAATCGACCGACGATGTGCGCATCGTGCTCGACCTCAAAGCAGGCACCGACCCCAATACGGTCATGGCATATTTATATAAACATACCGATCTGCAATCGCGATTCAATGTCAATATGACATGTATTGTGCCGGGCGGGGTACAAGCGAGTGAAAATGGGCTCGTGTATCAGCCAAAGCGGCTGGGATTGCGAGAGATTATCGATTATTTTTTGAATTTCCGGCTCGAGATCGTCACAAAGAGGCTTTCGTGGCAGCTGTCGCAAATACTCGATCGCATTCATATATTGGAAGGATTGAAAAAGCTATTCGACGGGCTCGACGAAGCAATACAAATCATACGCGAAGCCGAAGACCGCCAAGATGCCAGCCAAAAACTATGTGCGCGCTTTGACCTCGACGATATACAAGCAAATGCTATTCTCGAATTGCGTTTATATAAACTCGCTCGACTCGAAATGAATAAGATTACAACCGAGCTCGAGGCGAAACAGCGCGATGCAAAACATATTCAAACATTGCTCGCCGATGAAAAGAAACGATGGAAGATCGTACGACAAGAGCTCGAATTTGCACTCAAGACGTATGGCGACGAACGGCGAACGCAGTTGTCGGGCGTCGATTTGAGCAAAGATTATGCGCCCGAGAATTATATCGTTCAGGAAGATTGTTACGTCATTATTACGAAGGCTGGGCTTTTCAAACGCCAAAAGACGGTGACCGACGTCGCCGCCATCCGGACAAAAGATTCCGATGCCGTGGCGTTTGTGCGGTTTGGTTCGACGATTTCGACACTCGTCATGTTGTCGAGTTTGGGCAAGGCTTATACGATTTTAGTCGACAATATTCCGGCGACGACAGGGCACGGTTCCCCCATTGCGACGGCGTTCCGGCTCGAAGATGGCGAGCAGATCATCGGGGCTTATATCAACGATCCGACGCGTCGCGAGGTAGGACTCAAGGGGGGAGGCAACAAGAATGGAGAAGAGCAAAAGTCTTTGATCGATTGGATGATGCCGACGCAAGACGCCGCCAGCTCTGCAGGTGAAGAAGAAGCGGGACCGATGATCGTCGCCATCAGCCAAATGGCGCAAGTGCTGCGGATGAGCATTTCGGCGTTTACGGCGGTTTCGACGGCGAATGGTCGGATTTACATGCGGCTGGCGCCGGGCGATAGCATTTTGCATGCGGCTATCGTCGAATCGGGCGGGTTCGTGTCGTGTATATCGTCGAACACGCGAGCGATTGCCTTCGACGTCGATGATATCCCCGTGCTCAAGACGGCGGGCAAGGGCGTACGAGCCCTCGACCTCGATGCCGATACCCAGATCGTGGCGGCGAGCATCGTCGAGAGCGAAGACGATGGCGTTTGCGTGCGGCTTTCGGATAATCGCGAATTGACGCTGTCGGTGAGGCGGCTCTCGCACGGAAAACGCGGGTCGAAAGGGCGATTGCTCGTGCGAAATGGCCATGTCGTGGAGGTCGTCGACAAGCACGTGTCATGAATTGATACGGTTGTCGCAGTTTGTGGTATCATCGGGGCGGGCGCGACGATGTGCGTGCCGTGATTGGATGCATGAGAGAAGATGTGCAGATGCAAGAGAACGAAAACGCCATAGCTCAAGATGCAAAACGTGCGCTGCGCGACGTCGTGGCACGCGGGCGACGCCGGTTGTTTTTCACGCGCTTTGTCGATAGTTTGGCCGTCGACGTTGCCGCGGCGGTGGCGATAAGCGCGGCCCTGGGGGCATGGGCGTTTTTGGGCTCTGGCGTGCCATGCTACGCATGGAGTGGCGCCGTTTTGCCGTTTATCGTCGGCGCTGTTTGGGCGGCATCGCACTATTGGCGGCAATCGGATATCGAAATTGCACGACAAATCGACGAGGCAAATGGCTTGGGCGATCGCCTGTCTTCGTCGCTCGACTTTTTAGGGCAAGCGGAACAAAGCGCTTGGATGATGGTTCAAATCGAATCGACGCGGCGATCGATCGAGACCGATGAACGACGCGATGCGCTCGTATCGAAGGCGTTTGGGTTTTCGACGCCGCGCCATTGGCGCGCGTGCGCCTTGGTGAGCGTTTTGGCGATTGCCGCGGCTGCAAGCGTCGGCTTGGCATCGATATGGCGGCCGGCAGGCGATGTGGCGGCCGTTGGCTCGGAACCCGAAATCGCTACGCCCAATTTGGCACCTGCCGAAAGATTATTGTTGCAAGAACAAATCGATAAGCTGGCGCAAGACGTCGAACAATCGGGCGATAAGCGGTTCGAAGAGGCGTTGAAAGAGCTCGAATCGATTTTAGCCGACGACGATGCGGGGAAATTGACAGCCGACGAGTACGAACGGCGTTTGGCAGCACTCGAAAAGAAGCTCGAAGATGAGACCGAAGAAGTGCTGGCGCGCGAAGAGCAAAAGGCGATCGATGAATCGATTCGCGATGCCGTCAAAGCACTCTCGCAGATGAAAGAAGACCCCGAAACGCGCGATGTCGCCAAGGCGCTCGAAGAAAACGACTACGACAAAGCCGCCGATATATTGCGCGATTTGCTCAATAGCACCGATCCGAAAGACAAGAAAAAGCTCGAAAAGCTGTCGCGCATGTTTGGCGACTTGGCCAAAAACATCGACCCGACCGATCCGAAGCTCAAGGAAGCATTGAAGAAGAACAAAGACCTCGTCGACGATCTCAAGAAGAAGTTTGGCAACGATAAATTGTCGAAAGAAGATCAAAAGGCGTTCGAAGAGGCGGCCAAGAAGCTCCAACGAGCCGAAAGCGAATCGCAGAATGCCGGAGAATCGGGGCAAACGGGCGAACAAGACGGGCAAAATTCGGGCGAACAAGACGGGCAAAATTCGGGCGTACAAGACGGGCAAACGGGCGAACAAGACGGGAAAACGGGCGAGCAAAACGGGCAAGACTCGAGCGATCGCGATACGTCTGCAGCGTCGGAAGCTCTCGATAAATTCAAAAATGCGCTCGAAAAGCAAGCCCAACAAGCGGGGAACAAAGACGACGGCAAACAAGGCGATGCGGAGCAAGGCGAAGAACAGGGCGATGGAGCGCAAGGCGACGGCAAACAGAACGAAGGCGCGCAAAAAGATGGGCAGTCGCCTGCCGAAGACGCTTTGCGCGATTTAGCCGATAGAAAAAAAGCACAACAAAACCGATCGGCGCTCCAAGACCTCGTCGACAAGGCGCGCAAAGACGCCGAAAACAAGGGGGCAGACGCCAGCCCGCGCGATGCCGATGCGCAAGAGCGCCAAAAGAACGTCGAAGATTTCCTCGACCGCGCCAAGGGCAAAGATCCAAATCAGAAATCGCAAGACGACGATCGGAAGCTGGAGCAACAACAGGGATCGGAACAGCAACAGCAACAGGGATCGGAACAACAACAACAGGGATCGGAGCAACAACAGGGATCGGAGCAACAACAACAGGGTTCGGAGCAGCAACAACAGGGTTCGGAGCAGCAACAGGGCTCGCAACAGCAACAGGGATCGGAGCAACAACAGCAACAAGGATCGGAGCAACAACAGGAATCGCAGCAACAACAGGGATCGGAGCAACAGCAGGGATCGCAACAGCAACAAGGATCGGAGCAACAACAGGAATCGCAGCAACAACAGGGATCGGAGCAACAGCAGGGATCGCAACAGCAACAGGGATCGCAACAGCAACAGGGATCGGAGCAAGGCGCGGAGCAGGGCTCGGAGCAGGGCTCGCAACAGCAAGGTTCACAGCAACAACAGCAGGGTGCCGACGGAAGCGATTCTGGATCGGAGAATGGGACGGCAAACGATGCGTCAAACGCGCCATCGATCGACGTGCAATATCGCGATGAGACGATAAAGTCGCAAGGCGGTGGCAGTTCGGGCGAGATGACGACGCAAGAAATCATCGAGCAAGCCGGACAAAAGGGCTTTGCAAGCCAACCCTATCGAGAAGTATTCCAGACTTACGAAAAAGCCGCCGAATCGGTACTCGATAACGAAACGATCCCGCAGGGATATCGGCGTTATGTCGAAAAGTATTTCGACATGATACGACCGCAATAATCGCCAATAGATATATGGTAGGATGATATAATGATATAATGGATTGATATTTATATATTGATATATATATATTTCAAGCCATTGCAGAAGATAAGGAACAAAACATGCCTCGTGATATCGAAAAAGAAGTCTCGGAATTTCGCGCCAAAATCGAGACGTTGCGCGCCGAAATCGGGCGCGTCATCGTCGGTCAGCGCGACGTCATCGACAGCGTTATCTTGTGTCTTTTAGCCGATGGGCAAGTTTTGCTCGAGGGCGTGCCGGGATTGGGCAAGACGATGCTCGTCAAGACGCTTTCGGAAGCCATCGACTGCAAGTTTAGCCGCGTTCAATTTACCCCCGATATGATGCCGAGCGATATCGTCGGCACGAATATGATCATCGAAGACGAACGCGGCAACAAAGCTCTAGAATTCCAAAAGGGGCCCGTCTTTACGAATATCCTACTCGCCGATGAAATCAACCGCGCGACGCCCAAGACGCAAGCCGCACTTCTCGAAGCGATGCAAGAAAAGAGCGTCACGGTAGGCGGGCATACGTATGCCCTCGAGGCGCCGTTTTTCGTCATGGCGACGCAAAACCCGCTCGAAATGGAAGGCACGTATCCGTTGCCCGAAGCACAACTCGACCGCTTTTTGTTCAAAGTCAACGTCCCCTTCCCCACGAAAGAGGAATTGCACGAAGTCCTCAAACGCACGACGAGCACGACGACCACGCGCGCCCATGCCGTGATGACGAAAGACGAAGTCCTCACCCTACGCGCACTCGCCAAAGAAGTTCCCATCGCCGATCACGTCCAAGATTACGCGCTCAAACTCGTCCTCGGGACGCATCCGGAACTCGACAAGCCGACGGCGATGGTCAAACAATACGTCCGCTTTGGATCGAGCCCGCGCGGTGCCCAAGCCGTCATCAAAGCGGCCAAGATCCACGCCATCTTCGAAGGTCGCTTTAACGTCTCAAACGACGACATACGCTTTGCGGCGGTGCCAGCCTTGCGACATCGAACGATACTCAACTTCGAAGGCGAGGCGGAGGGCATTTCGACCGACGAAATCATTCGAGATTTGATCAAGAATACGAAAGAAACCGCCGATAAATAGCAGATTTATCCATTTTATTCGATTCGCTATCGATTCGCCGCAGATTAAAGAAGAGCACGCACCTTATGGGATTATTTGACGAGGAATTTCTCAAAAAGATCGAATACCTCTATGTCGTATCGAAGAAGGTATTTACGGGGAAGCTGCGAGCCGAGCGCAAGACGCGCAAAGTGGCCTCGGGGATGGAGTTTGCCGATCACCGCAACTACGCCCCCGGCGACGACTTTCGGTCGCTCGATTGGCGCGTCTATGGACGCACCGAAAAGCTCCTCATCCGCTTGTTCGAAGAGAAAGAAGACTTGTCGATATACTTCCTCGTCGACGTCTCGGGATCGATGAAATTCCGCGACGAAGTCAAACTCAACTACGCACGAAAGATGGCCGCCGCACTCGGTTATATCGGTCTGTGCAATCAAGATAGAGTGAGTTTTTGCGCTTTCAACGACAAAGTCGTCGACAGATTGCCCGTCATGAGCGGGCGCGGGCAGATATTTAAGGTGTTTCAATTTCTCGAGAAGCTCAAGGGCGATGGAACGACGTCGTTCGAAGATGCGTTTAAGGGATTTGCCGCACAAACGAAGCGACGCGGCGTCGCCGTCATATTGAGCGATTTTGAAAATCCTACGGGTTTTGAAAAAGCACTCAACTTTTTGCATTATCAACAATTTGAAACGTATGTCGTGCACATCGTCGACGATGAAATGATGCAAACGAAAGTATATGGCGATGTGAGCATCGTCGATAGCGAAACGGGGGAATCGGTCGACATAACGCTCACGCCGGGGCTCATGGCACAATATAAGAAATTGCACGAAGCTCTGTGTTTGAAGATGGAAGCCTATTGCGTCGCACGACACATGCTCTATTTTCGGACGCCAGTTTCCGAGCCCTTCGACGAAATCGTATTAAAAGTATTCCGCGCCGGAGGATTTTTGAAATGATCTTCAACGGTTATCCGCCCTCGACAGTCGGCATTGCCGTCGTCGTCCTCTTGGTCTTCGTCGCCATATTGTATTTATTGCGCGTGCGCCGAAGGCGCATCGAAGTTTCTTCGATTGGGTTATGGCGCGAGTTACTCGATTCGTCGCGCAAGCGCCGCTGGCATGATTGGATAAGGCGGTTGTTGAGTTTCCTCTTGTGTGCCCTCATCGTCGGGCTCATCGCCCTGGCACTCATCGATCCGCGCGAAGAAATCGATACCGATGCACATCGCCATACGGTCTATATCTTCGACGCTAGCGGTTCGATGGCCGCCGCAGCCACACCCGATCAACAATCGATGCACAAGTGTACGACGCGATTGGAATGTGCAAAGAACGCCGCCAAAGATCAAATCGCAAAGATGCGCCCCGATGAACGCGCCCTCATCATCGAAGCATCGGGCATGATTCGCGCCGTTTCGGGACCGTTTCAAGCCGATACATCGGCACTCATTCGCTCTATCGACGACATTCAACCGCGTTCTTCGTCGCTCGACCTCGATACGGCAATCGCCCAAGCCCAACACCTCTTGCGCGACAAAGAAAAGCCACAAATCGTATTATTGACCGATGGGCAATTCGATATCGACGGCGATTCTGTCGATAGCAAGAATAATATCAATGATAGTACAAACGATAATATAAGTGATAGTACAAACGATATTGTTCGTGACGATGTCGATCATGTTGAAAGCGAAAGCGATAACGTCGATGTAAATCTTGCATTTCGCAATATTCCGATCGTTCAAATGACGTTTGGAACCGAAACCGACGCCGAAAAACCTGCGCAAGATCTACACAATATTGCCATCAATGCATTTAATGCTCGCCGTTATATTGCCAACAGGCTTGCATTCGAAGTCTTTGCAAAGATAACGAATGCGTCGACAATCCCCGTTACAGCCGACTTGACGATATATGCTTTGGGCAAAGACGATGCCGTCTATGATCCGACGAAGACTTATCCGGTACTTGCGACGAAGCGATTGACATTGGCATCGGGCGACAGCGAAGTTCGGATCTATGACGATCTCCCGATCGAATCGGCGCGATTGGCGGCGAAAGTATCGATCGTAGCCCCCGACGACGCCGTCGATGCGCTTGCGCTCGACGACGTCGCATACGCATTGATTCCCGATTATACATCGCCCAAGATCTTATTATTGACGCTGGGCAATTTATATCTCGAGGCGGCATTATTGCTCAATGAGAATTACCGCGTAACGGTAGCCAAACCGAGTGCGGCGCAATGGCATAACGATCGCGGAGAAATCGATCTCGTTCGCGCCGCACGAGAATACGACGTCGTCATCGTCGACAATTCCTATCGCAATCTCCCAAAAGTCGCCTCGGATGGCGCCGTCGGGAACATCGTATGGATAGCACCGCCAGCCGAGAATGCGCCTTGGAAGCAGTCGCTGGTGAAGAATCCGGTCGTCGAGCGGGTGAATGCGAAGCATTCGGTTGCCAAATGGCTAGCGTTGCGCAATCTCAACATCGAGAGTTCGGCGATCTATCGGGGGGTCTCGTCGTCGGATATCGTGATTCGAGCGATCGAGGGTCCGATCGTGGCAACGCGAGAGCGAGGAGATTTGCGAGAAATCGCGATTGGGTTTAGTTTAGTCGAATCCGATATCATCTTCCGCATTGCGCTACCGGTGTTATTCATCAACGCCATCGACTGGTTTATGTATGCCAAAGCCGAACCCGATCGGGGATATGAGACGGCTCGTGCTTGGCATATCGATGTCGATGCGAAGGCGACGCATGTCGACGTCGTCCGCCCCGATGGCACGACGGTAGCGGGCATTCCCGTTTACGATAAGAGCATAGCTTTTTATGGCGAAGATGCGGGATTTTATAAGATCGTCGCGAAGAGTGATGGGGGGGAATCGATTGGCGAGCGGTCGTTTGCAGCGAACTTTGCGCAATTGGACGAATCGAATTTGAATCGAGCAGCGCGCGATGTATCGCGCGGTGTGCCAGAACCGCGCGACGATGGAGATGAGGCTAAAGAATCGATCGGCGTCATCGCGACAATATTGAATGTATTACCAGAAAAGTCGCGTTATCTTTGGGTGTTCGCATTGATCGTTGCATTTATCTTGTTGGCGATTGAGTGGGCATTGTATCACAGGCGAGTGACGGTTTAGAAACGCGCGTAAACGCAAAAAGCCGCTGGAAGCGGCGTGGGGGGCGATTGAGCAATGCAGAAGAAGAAGTAATGGCCCCGTAGACCATGGCAATACGCCTAACTCGCTCTCTGGGCGAGGCTGTGATACAAAAAAAAACCGCCGTCTGGAGCGTTCACTTAGGGATTTTACGAAATCGGTAATTTTTGAGTGACGTCTTCAAACGGTGCCAAACGAAATAAGACCACATGGTAAGTTAATCACCCGCCGTGTGGTCTTTTTCTATATTTTCTTACTTATGCCTATTACCTTTCCTGGATACCTTTACAAAGTACTCATTATTTATCGGACGAGCCATAATTGTTCCACCGATTTGTGCTGATAAGATTTCTTGACATATCACAGTTTTCCTAACAGATATACCATCCTCGTTTTTGAGTTCGCACGAATAGAATCTATACCTCATTATTTCAAGTATAATATTTACAGAGAAGTGACTATGGCGTATAGATAAGTAGGCAAATACTGCAAAGAAAATCAAAAACCGAACGACATCATCCCATACAGTAAAGTCAAATGCGAATAAAGGAAGTATATATGACAGTAAGTATTCTGCGGTTATTGTCTTTTCCTCCTTGGCGGAAACAATTGTATATTCTTGCGCCCCATTGTTTTCTTTCGGATTTAACTCAAACATTAGAACGATGAGCGAGATGATGGCAACGATCAATATCAGCGAGACACTAATTATTTCTGTCCAAATATTCAGTTTTCCCTCACAAATACTTTTTATGTCCACAAAAAGTACAGATATCCAAAGTGGGAAAAAAGAAACGAAAAACATACTGAATCCTGTAATTGTTGACATTCTTCAATCCTCTTACTCATTGCCATTGTCGGGCGCCATCGACTTCAACCGCAGTTTTTTCAAATGGGTCAATCATGCCTTTGTTGCAAAGTAATTTAACGATTTTTTCAGTTGCACCATCAGCTGTTGCATCGAATTTGTCTCCGGCGGCATCTAATGGTATAGAAAATCTTTTTGCCATTGCGACACGAACGCTCTTTTTCTTCAGTGCAGATAAACGGCTTTCATTGAAAGCAATAAACCTTCTTGGATTGTGACCAGATTCAGCAGTTGATTTGAAAGCGTCAATTCCGGCAATAATGTCCGCCTGCTCAATTTCTCCAATTTTTTGATGGCAGACAGCCTTATATGACCGAGCCATATTAAAAAGGTTTTCTCCTGCCAAAGTTAAAAAATACACAGTTTCTCCAATAACAACGATATCCATCGTAGGCCTTAATGACAAAACCTTATCAGTAAGCTCTTCGAATGTGCCGTTTTTTCTCAAAAACTTGTGTTTAAGTGTTGTTACAGGATTCTGCATAGAAATCAACTTTACAGGGATGTCTTCTCCATTAACAGCCATTTTACCCTTGAGAAGATATGCAGATGTATATTCAAATGGATTGTCTTCAACATTAGGATCAGCAATTACTTGTACGAAGTTAGCATACTCTGTAGATATCAATTCATTATGCACATCAAGTTTGTAAATAGTTAAAGCATCAGTTGTTCCGTCATATTCACGAACTTCTCGAAAAGCATCCAGAGATTTCTTGCCATTCCCAGTATAAATAGTGGCAACATCATTTATTAATGTGATTATCCGTTCGCTGGGACAGAGTATTATCTGTCTACTGCTATAGCCAGTACCCGTCCTCTTTGATGTTTTGATATTCAACAACTGCAGAGACCAGTTTGTACTTGTTCCTAAATTCTGAAACACTTTTTTAATTGTATCAAGTGACACGATAATCACTCCCTTCTTATAATTCTCTAAATCTCTCAGCCAACTGCTTAAATGAGGAATTGGCCCTAACCTGCATGGACGGGATGAACAAATACTTCCATTCTTTATAGCCGTTGGCCTTGCCCCAACGGGAGGCAACTTCGCAATACTGGACACCACGCTTTTTCTTTGCAATGACATCTGGGTCATTCAGCTTATCCTCGCCCTTTACCTCAACGAGATAGATGGTATCCTCGGTTTCGACAACGAAGTCCGGCTCGTAGGTATGTCCATGGTTATAGGTGATATTAAATTCACGAGGCGCAGGGCGGAGCCAATTCTGGACATCGCTGTCACCCTCCAATACTCTGGCAAGGAGCAGTTCCGGGTGGCTATCAAACTTGGCTGTACTGAACACGCCTTTCTTTATGCCCTCCAACAGCACGGAGCGGATATCTTCCGTATAGCTTTCATACAGCCCCACACGTTGCTTATAGCTATAAGACTGCTGAAGGTTATAATCTCTTGTGCCAATGACTTCCTCCTGCAGGAAACCATTTTCACAGTAGAAATGCTGCATCATCTGCTTGTAGATTTTGTTGCCAATATCACGCTTGTACATCATAATGATGTTACGCATACCATTATTCCCGTACTGTGCGGTGTAGTGGTCGCAAAGCTGTGTGATCAGTTTGAACAGCAGCGCCGAGCATTTTTCATAATCAATTTCCGGTTTGGTACGCAATTGCTCCAAAATGACCTTCTTGGGATTGTAGCCCTCAAAGTCAATGGCATCACCCTTGATGTGCTGTCTATCCTGCATATCCTCCAGATTTTGAATAAGCAGTTCGTTTTTGATAGGCACATGGGTAAAATCAGCCATATCCAAATCAAAATCGACAAAGACATATTCTTCAACTCCGGCATCGGTAACTTTGATGCGTGGAATCGGGATGAATTTTGCCTGTGCTGCACGATGCGTTTCTTCGGTTTGATATAACAGCCATGCCGCCAGAGGCATCTCGTTTTCTTTGAACACATCGCCCAAATCCCTGTCCTCAGTAACCTGCGCCTTAACACTGTCCGCAATCTGCTGAGCCTGCGCCGGGGTAACGGTGTGGGAGGGAGCCTTCTGGATATGCTTTGTTACCTCATAGCTAATGAGTTCTGCAGCCTTTTTCAGCAATTCATCCGTGGTATCGGTTTTCTGGATGCCTGTCTGCTGATATGCCGTTTCCAGAGTCTTATTCGGCTCTGGCTCAATGGTCAACTGTGTATAGGTGACCTGTTCCGGTTCGATTTCTTCCACCTTGATAACATTTCCGGCTTTGAAGATAGAATCGCCTTTCTGGGCCTCTGCCAGAATATCCGCAAATTTATCATGGGCGGTCAGCATAACCGCATCTACATCACGGTCCCCGGTGCGCTCACCATACGGCAGACGCAGACCACGGCCTACCATCTGCTCACGCAGGATTTTGGAGGCAGCAGTACGCATAGGAACGATGGTATAGAGGTTATTGACATCCCAGCCTTCTTTGAGCATATTGACATGGACAACAATTTCTACTGGATTATCGGCGCTTTCCACATCAAGGAGCAGACGGGTGTTTGCATCGCTTTCAGCGCCTTTCTGCTTGGAATGGACAACGATGGTCTTATTGCGATATGCGCCGTTACGGAATTCGTCGGAGCGGATATAGGCTTCTACCCACGCAGCGTGTGTGGTATCTTTGCAGACAACGAGCATAAACGGCTTTACCACATGCAGAGGCTTGTCCGGAGTGCTGTTGTTGACGGCATACATTTCAAGTTTGCGCTTGGTGTTCTCATGACAGGAAACGCCATCCAATAGCATCATCTTATCAAGCTGCTCATCACCAAAGTTGTAAAAATCTATGTCAGAGCGGGTTACGGCAAAGGGAGTACGGGTATAGCCATCCTCGATAGCCTTGGAGAGCGGATACTCATATACCACATTTTTGAACGGCACTTGCTTCGTGCCTTTGGTAACAAGCGGTGTAGCGGTCAGTTCCAGACCGAGCAGCGGATGCAGTTCGTTCAGTGCTTGGAAACCTTTTTCTGCACGATAATGGTGGGACTCATCCATAATAAGCACCAAGTCCGGCAGATTGGAAAGATACTGATAGAAGGAGTCTCCGATTAACTCGTTGACCTTCTTCATGTTAGCGCCTTCCTTGTTGAACTTGTCGATGTTATACACGAAAATATGGATATCCGATTCGAACAAGGACAGCGTTTTCTCCCTATAATCATCATCTGTGATAATCTGCGGAGGGGCACTGAAACAGCCAAGACCCTTAAACACATACTTGGCACTGTTAAAGTCACTGAGGTCTTTCTTCAGCTTATCGTAAATAGTTGTGTTTGGCGCAACGACAAAAAAGTTCTTGATGCTGTGCTGAGTATACAGATAGGCGATGAAAGCGCCCATCAAACGGGTCTTACCGACACCTGTAGCCAGAGCGAAGGTAAGGGACATGAAATCACGCTCAAAATCCGAACAGATCGGATACATGGCATGGACAGCACCGATGGCAGCCCTCAAATTCATGCCTTTACGCAGAGATACGCTGTCTACGATTTCTTCCAGAATTTTCAGCGATGCGGTCTGCGGCTTACGCAGGGACATGACACCGCTGATATAGTCAGTGGTATATTGAGGAAAATAATTACTCATCATATTCCTCCTCATCCTCATACACCGGCGGGTGTACGATATTTAAGTTATAATCGGTCTTACCAAATTCACAGCGGGACAGGAGCATCTGCGGGATTTTCTTCACAGTGATATGCTCGTATGCCTTGTCCAGACCGCCATCAAAGGAGCGGCAAGCGATGATGAGATATTCATCGTCCTCCATTGTGTCCTTAATGGAATCTAGGAATGCGCTGTTGAGATGGCGAGTGGTTACGAACAGATAGGATTTTTCGTTACCCACTGACTGTTTCCAGAACAGATTACCGTCCGGCTGATAGGTGAAGCCCTCATGCAGAGCCACACCTGCAGCAAGCATATCTGCATCATAGTCCGGGTTGATAACATATTCGCCAAACGGGTCTTCGTTAATCAAGGAAGGGGCCAATTCATAGAAACGGTATCCGCCGCCACCTTGCCATCCCGTAGATTTTGTAACACCGCCATTGTCTTCTCCGCAAATGACAGTATCCAATCGAACTTTACAAAGGTTATATGCGTGGTCACCCATTTCTACACCAATATAACGTCTTCCCATTTTGTGAGCCACGGCAGCAGTTGTGCCGGAGCCAAGGAAGGAATCCAGCACCAAATCGCCACTATTGGTGGCCAACTCAAAAATCTTTTCAAGAAGCACTTCCGGTTTTTTGCCGCCTGAAAATACAACGCCACCTTCACGGTTTACATTGTTCCAATTCATATTATCCCATAGAGAACCAGTTTTTTCACGCTTGTATAAAACGCCATCGCGCATAATGGTAACATTCTTAAACCAACTTACAAGACGCTTACTCTTACCTACAAAATGTACAGTTGTGAGTTTCCCTTTATTTCTTCCAGAAACAGGATAATATTCAATGGAATATAGATTATCGTCCTCGTCAGTTGCTTCTCGCACTCTTGTTCTTATGGATGTTTGGGCATTTTCGGTGGTGCAAATGGAATCAATGTATTTATAGAATGCCTCGATTTCTGCTATGCCATCCTCTTGGGCTAATTTTGAAATACTTTTGGTCTTATAATGAGAATGCTTGTAAATCACAATATCTTCGCCAGAACCATCTTTTATGGTCGCATGATATGTGCGCTCACCAAAATCGGTGAAAACTGTCGTATACTTGAAACTCTTCCCATCGGAACGCATATCATCCAAATACTGTGCCAGTTCAACAAGCGAATATGACTCGTTAAATTTGTCAAATCCAGGCTTTGCATAGCACAATATGAATTCAACATTCTTTTTTAGACGTTTGTCCTCACCGCCTCCAGAAGCACCAGAGGAATTTTTTGTTTTGACAACAATGAGATTGATGAAATTCTTTCTACCGCACACTTCGTCCATAAGCACTTTGCAGTAATTCATTTCATCGTCATTTAATTGTACAAAGATAACACCATCTTCAGCCAAGAGACTCCACAGAAGATGCAGTCTGTCTTTCATCAGTTGTAACCACGTGGAATGCTCCACATTATCATCATATTCGTCAAAGGCTTCACCCGTATTATATGGTGGGTCTATGTAGATACATTTCACCTGACCCGCAAACCTGGTCTCTAAAGCCTTCAGCGCCAGGAGGTTATCTCCGTGGATGAGCATATTGCCCGTGTCGGCATCCATCTCCACATTGGACAGTGCCGGATTTTCAATGAGCAGACGTGGCTCAATGCGAATAGGCTCATCCTTTCCATACCATGTTAATTCCAGTTTATTCGCCATCGTTGTTTCCTCCATCATCCGCCGTATCCGGCAAAAATTCCAATATATCATTCGGTGTGCAGTTCATCGCCCGGCAGATACTTTCCACCTTGTCCAACGCCATGTACTGCCCGGTTTTTATTTTCGTAATGATATTTGGAGAGATTTTTGCCCGCCGCATCAGTTCGGCATTGGACACATCCTGCTCAATCATCAAATGCTGCAATCTCTTATAGCTAACAGCCATGTCTGCACCTCCCGGAAATTCGCTTTTTATATTATATCACAGTTCTGTGAATTTTTCAATAGTTTCGGAAAATCCCATTTGTAACATTTCTTCAAATTATAGTGTATTCGCAGTCTGCCGGAGCGCCATTAGGCGGGTTTTGCTATGGATACGATAAAACCCGCCGTTAGGCGGGTTTTGCTATGGATTCGACGACTGCCATCTAAACGGTGGCGGTTCATACGACACGCGCAATGCGTTATACGCGTTGCGCGTATATGGCTTTGAGAACCGATTCGGGCGTGGCTGGCCAATGGATATCGGGGTCGCGTTTGGGGTCAGAACCGCAGGCGCAGATGGCGTGCTCCATGGCTTGGACGAGGGCAATGGCGAGTACGAAGGGGGGTTCGCCGATGGCCTTGGAGCCGTGAATGGCGGAGGCAGTGGCATTGGGGAGGAGACTGATGCGGAAGTGTTCGGGATCGGGGATCGTGCCAATCGTCGGGATTTTGTAAGTCGCAGGCGAATGGGTACGGAGGTTGCCTTGATCATCCCAGATGAGTTCTTCACACGAGAGCCAGCCGTAGCCTTGGGCGAAAGCGCCTTCGATTTGGCCGCGATCGATGCTGGGGATAATGGCGTCGCCGACGTCGTGAACGGCTTCGACATCGACGAGACGATATTCGCCCGTGAGCGTGCTGACTTCGATTTCGAGGACGCAGACGCCGTAGGAGTAATAGGCAAAAGGCACACCGCGCCCTTTTTCTGCATCGTAGCCTATCCCTGGCGTCGCGTAGTAGCCGGCAGCCGACAACTGGACGCGTCCGGAATACGCCCACCACAGAACTTGCTTCATCGGGATCGGTTCGCGATTGGGAACGAGGCAAAAATCGTTGTCGAAAACGATATTTCGTTCTGTTTCTTCGTCGAGTGAGAGCTGTTTGGCAACGACTTTGCGCAACCGCGCCGTGATTTGTTCGCAGGCATTGTGCACTGCCCCACCATTGAGATCGGTACCGCTCGAGGCGGCGGTTGCCGACGCATTGGGGACTTTGTCGGTGCGAGTGTTCATGAGACGGATGCGGTTTGGAGGGATGCCGAGATCGTGGGAGGCGATGGCGATCATCTTCGTATGGAGCCCTTGCCCCATTTCGGCGCCGCCGTGGTTGATGGCGACCGATCCATCGGTATAGACGAGGACGAGTGCGCCGGCTTGGTTGAGCATCGTATTGGTGAAGGAGATGCCGAATTTGACGGGCATGAAGCCGATACCGCGTTTGACGAAGCGATGCGAAGCATTGAAGGCATCGATTTCGGCTTTTCGTTCGTAATAGCGCGACGATTTGAGGATCGAATCGGTCATGCGAGGAACGCGGAAATCGGTGAGTTCGGCGCCGTATTGCATGATATTGCGCGGCGCATCGCCGTAGTAATTGAGTTTGCGGATTTCAACGGGTTCCATGCCGAGGTGACGCGCCGCGCGATTGAGGACGGTTTCGACGACGATGAAGCCCTGAGGACCGCCAAATCCGCGATATGCCGTGTTCGACGTCACGTTTGTGCGCACCATGTGACCATCGAATTTGAGATTTGGAATGAAATAGCAACCGTCGAGGTGGAAGAGGCAACGATCGAGGATGCAAATCGACAAATCGTGTGCCCAACCGCAGTTGGCATACGTATCGACGTGGAGCGCCAAGATGTGACCGTCGTTGCTGAATGCGGCTTTATACTTCGAGTAGAAGGGGTGTCGCTTGCCCGTATACATCATATCTTGATCGCGATTGAGCCAAACGCGGACGGGGCGGCGGGTGACGTATGCGCCGATAGCGGCTAGGCATGCGTATTGGGCGCCTTGAGTTTCTTTGCCGCCGAATCCGCCACCCATTCGCGGCATGATGACGACGACGCGACTTTCGGGATAATGGAGCATTTCGGCGACTTTAGCTTGGCATTCGCGCGGATTTTGGCTCGATGCATAGATGAGAATGTCGTCATCTTCGTTGACTTCCGCCTGTGCGACTTGCGTTTCGAGGTACCAGTGTTCTTGCCCCGGAGATTCGACTTCGCCTTCGAGGATGAAATCGGCTTGTTTATAGGCGGCTTCGAGATCGCCGCGTTCGATGATGTGGTGATCTTCGAAGAGGCTACCTTTGGCAATTGCATCGCGGACGTCGAGAATGGCTTCGAGGGGCTCGATATCGACGACGACTTTTTTGCCGGCGGCGATACAAGCTTCGTATGTTTCGCCTACGACGAGGGCGATAGCCTGCCCGACGCAGAAGACTTCTTCGGAGGCTAGGATTTCTTCGTCGCCTGCCGAAACGGCCGAGACGTCGTTGACGCCGGGAATGTCTTTGGCAGTGATGACGGCAGCAATTCCGGGCATGTTTCGCGCAGCTTCGGTATCGATGCTACGGATGCGCCCGTGCGCGACGGGCGATGTAACGATATAGGAGACGAGACCGTGAGGCGGCATATCCATATCGTTGACAAACTGTGCGCGCCCTGTAACGTGTTTCCAAGCGCTCTCGTGGACGGCATCTTCGTGGAGCGGACTTGTACGATTCGGATCTTTCATAGGATTACATCTCCAATTGAAGCGTAGAATAGGGACGATACATGCGCTTAGGTTGTCGGTCTTCGAGCGTTTCTTGATAGAAGCCGCGCAATAGATTGGCGGCGACCGTGATGCGATACCAAGCGCTGGCGCGGAAGTCGCTGAGCGGTTTGAAATCCCGTTCAATCGCCTCGGCGGCGACTTCGACGTTTTCTTCGTTCCAGACTTTCCCGATTATCGCCGCCTCGGCGGCTTTTGCCCGAGCCCCCGGAATAGCAGCCATGCCGCCATAGGCAAAGCGCGCCACGGTAACGCGGTTATCGTCGTCGGTTTCGACATAAAACGTCGCCGCTACGCTGCTGATATCGAGTTCTTGTCGCTTCGAAACTTTATATGACGCACAGCGAGCGCTCGGATCCATTTTCGGGAGCTCAAAACCGACGAGAATTTCGTCGGGCGCAATCGACGTCTTGCGATAGCCCAAGATAAACTCGTCCATCTTGACCTTTCGAACGCCGCCTTTGAGCGACTGCAAACAGAGCGTCGCATCGGTCGCCGCCAAAATGGGCGCGATATCGCCGACGGGTGAACCTCCGGCGACCGATCCGCCCATGCAGGCGATTTGTTTGATTTGGTGCGCCGAGAAAAAGCGCAAAATGCGACCCAGTGGGCGGAATCGGTCTTGGCAAAACAGCTCAATATCGGCCAAACGCGCCGTCGCCCCGATATAAAGCGATGCCGCATCTTCGCGCATTCTGCGCAATTCTCGAATATTGCACAGCGCCAAAAAGCTCGTCGCGCGCGGTCCCATTTTATTGATGATGACGCCCACATCGGAGGCGCCGGCGACGACATTCGCCTCGGGGTGATCGGCTTTGAATTGGAGCGCTTCTTCGAGCGTATTGGGCACGAAAAAGCGGAATCCATCGGCGGAATAATCGAGCGATTCGACTTGCATCGCCGGATCGGAGAGTTTTTGAGCGAAGCCGTCGTCGCCCTTGCCAGCCAACTGATTGACGCATTCCATAATCGGGCGATAGCCCGTGCATCGGCAGAGGTTGCCGGCCATTTGCTCGACGAATTGCCAAGGCTCTTTCATATCGTGGCGATACGACGCCTCGAACAAGCTCATGGCGACGCCTGGCGTACAATAGCCGCACTGCGACGCATAATTGCGCAAAATCGCATCTTGAACCGGATGCCGTTTGCCATCGTGCGATATGCCTTCGATCGTATAGATCTGTTTGCCGTGGAGCATGGGCAAATAGACGAGGCAAGCGTTGACCGTGCGATAACGGGGCGTATCGCCCGAATCGTCGCGGAAAACGACTGTACACGCGCCGCAGTCGCCCTCATTGCACCCCTCTTTCGTTCCCGTTAGGCGGAGCACATCGCGCAAATAATGGAGCAATGACATCGTCGGCGACACGCCGACGATCTCACGAGGCTCATCGTTTATCATGCATTGGATTCGTTCCATTTTCTACCGTCCTTCAACCGATAAGTCGACACCTTCACAGTGCATCTATGTCCCATTACGACCGATTGGGGCCTTCACAGACCTCTGTTGTATAACGATTTTTTGCGATTGCATACCGATTTTACTGAAGAAAATTCAATTTTTACATTTGCAACTCGATTGCAATTCATTCGAATTGTCGCTTTTTATGTCTTTTTATTACCGATTGATATCGGCGTTTGAGATCATCGGTCCGAGTCCCCGTTGACAGTTTTTTCGGATCGATGGATTAAACGCAAAATACATAATCCACATATCTCAAAATATACAAATCGCATATTTACATAATAATCCCCAAACACCTACATCTAACCACCATCGCAAACCGTTGATATTACTGCATTTTAAGAATTTCTCTACTTGGCACACGCTATGCAGTATTGGCATATCAGAGACGCGGGCTCGACTGCGTTCTCGTGTCATTGCCTCGCCAGGAGCCAAAACCATGAATTCTTACGAACTATTCCAATCCGAAGCCATGTGCCACCAAAACGCGTTGATGTCTTACGCACTCCGCCTCACGCACAACGAAAAAGACGCCGAAGACCTCGTCCAAGATACGCTCATCCGCGCATGTAAAAACTTCGATAAATACGAACCCGGTACGAATTGCAAAGCATGGCTCAGCCGCATCATGATGAACGAATTCATCACCCAATATCGCCATACGCAACGCGAACGCGCGATGGTCGATCGCCGCGAGGCGCTCGACGAAAACCTCCCCGACACGAGCGATGCCTATATCCCCGACGAAAACTTCGAAGTCATGCAAAACGATTTCAGCGATGAAGTCAGCTATGCCCTCGACCACGTCCCCGACGATTTCCGTGCCATCGTCATCATGGCCGATCTCCAAGATGAATCCTACCGCGAGATTTCCGAAAAATTGTCGATCCCCATCGGGACCGTCATGAGCCGGCTCTTTAGAGGACGTCAAATCTTGCGTCAAAAGCTCCACGACTACGCCGTCTCTTTGGGCATCGTCCGAGCCTGATTCCCTCATCTGCATCCATTCATCAATCCATACATAAGAATAGATAAATATAGCCCCATTCCCACGAGGAGATACGCCACCATGTCGACAAGTAAAAAACGTTCATTCGAAGAAGAAGCCCTCCCGCACATGTCAGCCCTCTATGGCATGGCGCTCAAATACACACACAACGAGATGGAAGCCGAAGACCTCGTCCAAGATTCCCTCATCAAGGCTTACAACAGCTTCGATTCCTACGAAGAAGGCACGAATTGTCGCGCATGGCTCTTTCGCATCCTCACCAATACGTTCATCAATAAATATCGACGAAACAAGCGAGAACATGCCTATATCGACAAAATCATAACTGATTTCGCCGACGATCCGATCCTCACGGCCGCACCCGCCGACAAATCCCTCGAATCGCTCGAATCCGACGTCAAAGGCGCCGAATCGTTTGCCTTCTCCGATGAAATCGTCCACGCCTTCAATGCGATTTCCAGCGAATTCAAATCGATCGTCATCTTGGCCGATTTGCAAGAGTTCTCGTATAAAGAAATCGCCGATAAACTCCACATTCCTCTCGGAACGGTCATGAGTCGCCTTTTCCGTGGGCGCCAAATGCTCAAAAAATCGCTCACCGCTTATGCCGCAACCGCCGGCTATTGCTAGCAGTTCCCCCACACGCGGGCACTGCGAATCATTGGCAATTGTGATCTTGTATCTGAATCTTTCGTTTGCTAAATACCGCCATCGGAGCGACTTTTCGCGTTTATCGAGTCGCGCCATGGAGTGAGCTTCGAGATTTCCGCCTCTGAGTTTTCTCCGTTAGTCGCCACATCGACGTGCATTGCTTTTCATTGCTTGGCAGTACATGTCGGTGTGTTTTTTTTATGCTGTGATTCCCGTCTTTTTATGTGAAACGACTGCTTGCAACGCCAGGCGATATAGAGTAAAACGTTGCGCATAAGGCGCGTACCAGTTTTCTTCGCTTGTTTGTGTCTCAATACCCAAAGGAGTGTGTCATGACGAAGCAAGAACCCAAAGTCGATTTGAAGTCCGACAAAAGGAAACAGAGCGTATATTTTCCCGTCGATATGCTCGACGAGATCCAACGCGAAGCCCTTCGCCAAGATCGAACGGTATCGTGGATTGTCCAACGCGCATGGAAAATTGCTCGCGATGAAATCCTGCTCTATCCCTCGATTAACGACCCTTCGTCGGACGAGGTGGGCAACATCATGACCGATACGCGCGATAAAGAAATCTAATCGCCAGATATCTCATCGCCATCTCTAAAGGTTATGGATAATCGCTTTGCACGCACTTTTGTCTGCGGCATTGGCGGCATCGGAACGAGTGGGCCCGCGATACTGCTCCACGAGCTAGGGTATCGCGTTGCAGGTTCCGATTTGCGCCAAAGCGAGCTGACTCGGGCGCTACAAGAGCTGGGAATCGATGTCATCATCGAAAACGGCAACGGGGCAAGTTCCATCGATGCCGCTATCTGCGACGAAGTCGAACGCTCGTCGTGTGTCATCGTGCCGGCGGCGTTTCCGAGCCATCATCCCGTCTGCCAAATCGCTCAAACGCGCCATATTCCCATATTATCGCGCACCGAAGCCCTAGCCCATATCGCGCAATTGCCACAATTCGACGACGTGCCATTCGTCGTTTGCATGGGCACATTGAGTCGTGCCCGTTGTGCGCGATCGCTTGCCACAATCGATCGCCATGCCGCTGGGTTTTGTTGCGGCGCCGCCGTGCGTTCGCCTCATCCAAGCCCCCACGAATCAAGCCCCCACGACGCGCCGCGTCCAACACCGTCGCTCCATGCCATGCTCGGCTCCCCCATCTTTTGCGATATCGACGAGCGCGACATCTTCCAAAACCCCGCCCTACTCGACGCATTCGGCGCAAAACAAATCGTCATCACCGACTTTGCAACCCCCGATTACGGCTACTATGCACAAGATCAAACGTTGCAAAAACTCGTCGACATCGCCACCCAAGCACTCATCCGATCGGCGAAGTCACATCAAAATTGCCCTAAATCCGATTATTCCCTCATATTCCCCGCGCATTCGTCGATTCTAGGGAATAAAATTCGATTCATCGAACGCCATCTTTCGGCTCAAAGCTCTGACGATGACGATAATTCGCCGATTTTAGACAATAAAATTCAATTCATCGAACGCCATCTTTCGGCTCAAAACTGTGACGATGCCAACGCCCATGCCGAGAATAACGCAGCGCCCGATTTCTGCGGCTGCAATGCAGCGGCATTCTATCGCGATGAAGCATTCGATTTCGAATTGAATGCGAAGAATGGCGACTTTTATCTATCTCAATGTCGCAACGATTCAAATTCGCAGAATCAAATTCAAGTATTGGCGACGCCAACTGCCGTCTCGGGCACGCGCACCGATGCCGCGGCTTTTGCCGCCGCGAGCTTGGCCGCAACCCATCATTGCCCACCGCCATCTAGGGCGAATATCGCGCAGCCTACGGCGACCAGTTTCCAAGCTCAATCGAGCATTGCGCCAACGACGGGCGATTCTAGCCCCCAAAACGCGCCGTTTTCGGTCGGCGATATGGCCTGCATCGGCTGGTTCGAGCGCATCGCTCAAGCCCGATTCCCCCACTGCCATATCTATTACGATATACGCATGCATCCCGTCAGCATTGCCGAATCGCTGGCATCTATCGGCACACGCCACCCCGATTGCTCGACCTCGATCGTCATTCGTCCTTTTATTTCGACGCTAAAAGTTTATACTGCGCAAACTTGGGCGCAAGTTTTGCGCCGCGCGCATGCCGTCTTCATCGCGAATCCGCCCTACGAAGGCTGCAGCCGCGACGATTGCGCACAATTCGCCGAAGCACTTTGTCAACACGGTCTCGAAGCACGGTGCATCGAGACTGCTCAAGCGTTGCCGCAATTCGAAGGCGCCCTACTCGTCATCGGCGCCCCCGACATGCGAGCTTTTTTCGAACCGTAGTCGGTTCTAGGAGCTAATCATGACTCGACACATTGCCATTCTCTGCATCATCGCTATGGTTGCCCTCTCGGCATGTAGCAAGACCACCCCGAGCGCCGAAACGGCGACTCAAGAAAACGGCGTCGCCCAAGCAAACGCCGCCGATGCACAAGCAAAGGAAAAAGCTGTGACAAAAAACTGCAAACCGACGACTGGCAAAACGATTCAAAGCGCAGAGTGGACCGACGCGACGAACACACTCGCGCTCGCAGTCCTCAAATCGCAAACCGGCAACGCCGTCGCCTCGGCCTATAGCGCTGAACGAGCCCTCGGCATGGTGCTCGATGGCGCATGCGGCAAAACTGCCGAAGAAATGCAAAACGCACTCGCCCTCCCCGCCGCCGACAACCTCAGCGCCGCCGGGCACGACGTCGAAAAAGCCCTACTCGACATTGCCGACCGCATGGACGAACAATACGACGAGGCCGGAAACGTCGTCAAAACGACGCCAAACGTCATGGTCGAAATCGACAACCGCGTTTGGCTCGAAAAATCGTATAAAATTCGAGATGACTACGCAAACGCGCTCAAAAATTATTACTCCGCCCCCATCGAATCGGTCGATTTCATCGTCAATCACGAAGAAGCTCGCAAGACGATTAACGCCCACGTCGCCAAAGCGACACACGACAAAATCCAAGACATCTTGCCCGCCAACTCGCTCGATCACACGGCACGCCTTGTGCTCACCAACGCCGTCTACTTCAAAGCGCCATGGGCCGAGCCCTTCAACGCCTCGATGACCGACAAAGCCGACTTCATCACCGCCGATGGCCCCGTCAAAGTCGACATGATGCACAAAACAGAATCGTTCGGCTACTACGCCGACGACAACGTCGAAGTCGTCGGACTCGGCTTCTACGGCACCTCCTACGACTTCATCGTCGTCATGCCAAAACTCGCCGATGGCCAAAACCCCGTCCAAGCACTCACCGACCTCGAAGCAAGCCTCGACGCCGCCAAATGGCGCGAACTCTTGGGCAAAATCAGCGGCGAACGCCTCAAACTGAGCATGCCTAAATTCCGCATCGACGCCACCGCCGAACTCAAAAAACTCCTCGCCGCGCGCGGTATGCAAGCCGCATTCGGCCGCGACGCCGATTTCTCGGCCATCTCGGGCTCCGACGACCTCTTCATCTCCGACATCTACCACAAGGCGTTCATCGAAATTGACGAAAAAGGCGCCGAAGCCGCCGCTGCTACCGCCGTCGCCATGCTCATGAAAGCCGCGCTTGCCCCCGAGCCGCCCAAAACCGTCAACGTCGACCATCCGTTCATGTTCGCCATCGTCGAACGAAATACGTCTACCGCCCTCTTCATGGGCAGAAAAATCGACTTCAAATAATTCTCTTCGAATTCTATTTGGAAACGATTTCGTTACAACGGTATCGCTACAACGATTTTCTTACAACGATATCGTTGATGCGATTTTGTTCTCGTGATTTTTTGGCTACGCTATTTGGCACCTGCGGTGCCAAATACGCTCCGCTCAGGCGGCTATTGGCATACGCCAATACGCCGCCTACGTTGCCGCCAAGGCGGCAACGATGGGGCTACGCTTTTTGGCACCTGCGGTGCCAAATACGCTCCGCCTAGGCGGCTATTGGCTTACGCCAATACGCCGCCTTTTGCGCCTATTGGCATACGCCAATACGGCGCAATTTTTATGTGGCATGCCCGACAGTCCAAAATCGGCGCGCGTATGCTCGCAAGTTGCCAAAGGCAACGAGAACATAGCGCGCCCAGGCGAGCCGTATTGAGCGTGAGCGAAATAGGCGAGCCCACGCGAGCCGTATTGAGCGAGAGCGAAATAGGCGAGCCCGCGAGCCGTATTGAGCGAAAGCGAAATAGGCGAGCCCACGCGAGCCGTATTGAGCGTGAGCGAAATAGGCGAGCCCCAAAAAATCAAAAAAAAATATTTTGCGACGTAGAAAAGTCGATTCGCGCCAATTTGCGCCAAAGTCGGCAAAAAAACTCATGAAAACCGCAAAAATGTGGTAAGAGTTTGCGCCAATTTTGGGATAGAGGAGGCCCAAAGCATGTCTGATGAAATCAAGCCGACTGCGAATATCGAGCAGGTCAACATAGAAGAGGAGCTCAAAACGAGCTATTTGGCGTATTCCGTGAGCGTCATCGTAGGGCGAGCATTGCCCGATGTGCGCGACGGTTTGAAGCCGGTGCATCGGCGCATTTTGTATGCGATGAGCAAGATTGGCTGCGACAAGATGACGAAGAAATCGGCGCGTATCGTCGGCGACGTCATCGGTAAGTATCACCCGCATGGCGACTCGGCGGCGTATGATGCGCTCGTGCGACTGGCGCAACCGTTTAACATGCGCTATTGCCTCGTCGATGGGCAGGGAAACTTCGGTAGCGAAGACGGCGACCCCCCCGCTCACATGCGATATACCGAGGCGAAACTCGCCAAGAATAGCGCCAGCGTTCTGTGCGACCTCGACAAAGAGACGGTCGATTTCATTCCGAATTTCGACGGCGAAGAAGTCGAGCCGAGTGTTTTGGCGACGCGGATTCCGCTGTTGCTCGTCAATGGTTCGAGCGGTATTGCCGTTGGCATGGCGACGAGTATTCCGCCGCATAACCTCAACGAAGTCTGCGACGGCATGATTCACCTCATGAAGAATCCCGATTGCACGACGCGCGACCTCATGCAATTCGTCAAGGGGCCCGATTTTCCGACCGTCAACACGATTTACGGGCGGCGCGGCATCTACGAGGCCTACAACACGGGGCGTGGCAAGGTGCAAGTGCGCGCGCGCGTGACCGAAGAAAAGTACAACGGGCATCCGGCGCTCATCATTCGCGAAGTGCCCTATCAGGTCAATAAATCGGTCATGGTGAGCAAGATCAAAGAAGTCGCCAAAAACAAGATCATCGACGGCATTACGAACGTGCTCGATTTGTCGGGGCGTGGCGAAATCAAGATCATCATCGAATTGCGCAAAGACGTGCCGCCGCAAGTCGTGCTCAACCAGCTCTATAAGCTGACGCCGTTGCAATCGACGTTTGGCATCATCATGTTGGCAGTCGTCAACAATCGCCCCATCGTTCTGACGCTCAAAGAGACGATGAATTATTTCATCGATTTTAGGCGCGATGTCGTCGTGCGCCGCACGATGTATTTGTTGCGCCGTGCCCGAGAACGCGCCCATATATTGGAAGGCTACCGGATTGCGCTCGACAACATCGACCGCGTCATTACGATTATCCGCGGTAGTAGCGACGTTTCGCAAGCGCGTACACAACTCATCGAGGAATTCGGGCTTTCCGAAATCCAAGCTCAAGCGATCCTCGAGCTCCGTCTCCAACGACTCACCGGCATGGAGCGTAGCAAGATATTAGACGAATTAGCCGCTTTGTTGCAGTCGATTCAAGATTACGAGTGCATTCTGAAATCTAAAGCACGAATCGACGAAATTATCATTGGCGAATTCGAAGAGATAAAGAAGCTCTATGGCGATCCGCGATTGACCGAAATCGTCGATGCCGAAATCGAAATCGAAGACGAAGATCTCATCGCCGAAGAATATTGCATGGTCGTGCGCACGCATCAGAACTACATCAAGCGCATGCCCTTGAGCGAGTATCAGGCGCAGAAACGCGGCGGCCAGGGCAAGATCGGAATGGGAACGAAAGACGACGACTACGTGCGCGATATGTTCGTCGCCTCGAGTCACCAACGCATTCTCATCTTTACATCGTTGGGGCGCGTCTTCCTCATCAAAGTCTACGAGCTACCGCAAGGGACGCGCACGACGAAAGGGCGCCCCATCATCAATATGTTGCCCAAGCTCGAGGCGGGCGAAAGCGTCGAAACGATTTTGCCCTTGCCGCAAGACGATATCCACGGATACATCCTCATGGCGACGCAAAACGGCATCATCAAGAAGACCGAATGCGTGGCATTTAAAAATGTCCGCAAAAACGGGCTCAAGGCGATTCAGTTCCGCGAGGGCGATAAACTCATCGGCGCGGCACTCACCGACGAAGGCGATACGGTCATGCTCGTGTCGGCCAATGGGTATTCGGTGCGCTTCGATCCCGATAAATTGCGCGCCCAAGGGCGCGTTTCGATGGGCGTGCGCGGCATTCGCTTGCGCGAAGGCGACAAAGTCGCCTCGATGGAGATCATCCACGATCCCGAAAGCGTCATCTTGACGGTCACCGAAAACGGCTTCGGCAAGCGAACCCCCATTTCGGAATATCCCGTTAAAGGGCGCGGCGGTCTCGGGATTCGCGCCATCAGCACGTCGGAACGCAATGGCAAACTCGTTGCGGCGCTCGTCGTCGCCGACGATGAACACCTATTGCTCGCCACCAACGGCGGCAAGATCATCCGCACGCGCATTAGCGAAATTCGCATCCAAGGACGCGCAACGGCAGGCGTCAAACTGATGAATACTCAAGAGGGCGAAAACATCGTCGCCGTCGCCACTTGTGCCGAATCCAACGACGACGACGCCGAATTGACGGCACTCCCCGTCGACGATTCTCCCGAAGAAGTCGAAGAAGTCGAAGAAATCGAAGAAATCGAAGACGATTTGACCGATGACGATTTGGCAGACGACGACTTGAGCGACGAAGACGTCGACGACGATTCCGAATAAAAATGGCCGTTCATCGATTATTTTCTTCGATATTGATCGCATGCACGGCCGCACTCGCCGCATGCTCGCCCGCCTCGGGCGACATGCGCGAACGCGAACCGTTGCACTTCGACAAATCGCCCCAAACGACATCACAAAATAGCGACTCCGATTCTCATCTCGTCGCCGGCACCGAATTAAATTCAGATGATTTAGGTGATACTGAATCTAATTCAAATGAACCCGGCGAAACCAAGGATAATGCAGGCGTCGATGCAAACATTGCCCGCGATTCCAAAGACGATTCGAATGAATCGGCCGATAACTGTTCTCAATTTTGCGATCTCGGCAAATTCCGAATCGAAGACCCAACGCGACAATTGAGTTACGATGCGCGTCATTTGGGGATATTGGCATTATGTGGCGATTCGGCGCGCGACGCGCGTTGCGTCGATCGCGCATTGCGCGATGGTGCCGTTGTCTTCGCCGAAGAAGGCGGATCCGAGCCCAAGAAGATACTCCTCTATCCGACGCGATTCGAGGCGTTTATCGACGATGCCAGTGCGCGAATCGATACGGCGGCGACCGAAGGGCGTTGGTCGGAATCGCTCGATCGCGTCATTGCGGGCGTCGATGGAAGGCGCGTTTCGCCCGAAAAGACGCTCGACAATTTGCGGCAAGCTGTCGTTTCGGGCGCG
>ERZ1026772.441-NODE-441-length-30688-cov-5.600659_pt1 | contig 30688 bp, 29 predicted proteins | sample MGYA00380124_ERZ1026772 | MGnify/ENA primary metagenome ERZ1026772 (study PRJEB33269, sample SAMEA4719760) | human gut metagenome | biome: human-associated habitat; feature: organic feature; material: feces | place: Cameroon | collected 2013-10 ...
CCTCCGCGGTTTGCACCGGTCAGGATATAGACCCGATGCTCCCGGTCAAAAATGAGATCATTGGTTACTACATTCGTCATGTCGGCATCCTCTGCCGCCACCAGCTTCAGATTATAAATTCCGACTGCTTTCATGGTAAAGTCCGTATCAGCATCCTCTGTCTGCTTCGAAGCCACTGTCGGCTTCACAAGCCGGACTCCCTTTTGCTTTAGCTTTTCCATATATTCTGCCCACTTGATATAGTACAGCAATTCCGGAATCAGATCGGTCATGTCGGTTATCGTAATTGATACATACTTGTTGAGAGTTTCGCGGAGTTTACGTACCATGCCGGAAATCATATGGTTCACAATTCGATCCATATACCGGGTAACATCCCTGGACGGATCATTATCAGCAATTGCTGAAATTCCGATCGCTGCATTGATAGGATTTCCTGCCATGGCATTGAGATTTCCCACCTTGAACATGGCCTCCGTAACAGCATTGGAATCTCCGGCCTCTATCTGCTGGAACTTATAATTCTCCTTCCACTCCGTACTCTCGTTAATCTTGTCCTTCGAAGTAATATGATCATAAAAGCTTCCAAGCACACCGGCCTTCGTAAACGGCTTACTGTTGATGGACAAAAGTCCGACCGCATCTGCTTCAAACCGGTCATTCAGATTAATGCCGACCGTGATACTCCTCACCCGTGAAGTATGGATCTTCAGCTCAGAAATATCTTTCCTCAATTCACCGAATCCGTTGCTGTGATAAAGCTCCTTCACGTAATCACGCAGTCCGACAAGCCCCTGTGAATGGATCTCTTTATTCTCCAGGCAATGATAAATGGCATCCACACACTCAATATAATCATTGATTTCATCCAGCCGGTGCAGAAGATCCCAGACCGTTGCGTGCTCTTCATATTCCTTGCTAAGGCACCCGTAGTCCTTCAGGAAGTTAATCTTATCCAGAATCTTCATCAGAGACTCGCGCATTTCCTTATGATGAATCATGTCCTCAAAAATATCGCAGCGGTACTGCGTCACAAACGGATCTGCGCACAGCTTCGACATCGTATTCATAATCAGGTTCTGCTCCGATTCCTTTGGTGTCAGCTGCTTACAGATCTGATCCAGCCCCAGATCATGCAAAGCTGTCGGACTAATCTTCTTATATTCCGCGGATTCAAGTGGATATAGCAGACTGTATTTTTTATTGCTCATAAATGTTTCCTTTCTGATTTCTTTTGTAGCAAGATATATTTTGTGCTTTATTCACAACTATTCAGATCCATGCCAAATTGCTTCTGTTGTCATTCAGATGTATATATGAAAAAGTTCTGATAGATCATTTTGAGGTTATGCTTACATTTATACAGAATAGCAATTTCATATAGCGAATTTATTTCCCTGATTATTTTCAGTTTAATCTCTTACCCCAATTTAATCAAATAGAAAATGCTCTGCATCCATCCTGAATGTTATTCAAATTTTTCCTGCAGATACTCGGACAGTTTCGTATTTTCACTGTAATCCACCGGGCAGTCGATGATACACGGAACCTTTTGCCTGAAGGCATCCTCCAAAATCGGGATCAGATCCTCTGCCTTTTCCACTCGATATCCTTTGGCATGCATGCTTTCCGCATACTTCACAAAATCCGGATTCGTGAAATCCACATAGCAGTGCTTTCCGAAATGATCGATCTGTTTCCACTTGATCAGACCATAGCTGGCATCCGAAAAGATCAGGGTCACAATCGGTGTTCCCTCCCGGAGCGCCGTTTCGTATTCCTGGCTGTTCATCATAAAGCCACCATCACCGGAGATTGCAAGAACCTTTTTCTCCGGATTGATCAGCTTTGCTGCCACTGCGCCCGGAACTGCAATTCCCATCGTCGCAAATCCATTTGAAATGATGCAGGTGTTGGGCTTATAGCAGTTATACTCACGGGCAATCCACATTTTATGCGCCCCCACATCGGAAATCACAATATCGTCCTCTCCCATGAATTTCCGCACATCATACAGAATCTTCTGTGGCTTCATAGGGAAGGATTTATCGTCTGCAAAGCTTTCGTATTCCTTTACCATTTCCTTTTTCAAATTAAGAATTTCTTCCGGCTCTTCCTTTTCCTCACAACGGAACTTTATCTGCTGCAGCGAATAGGAAATATCTCCGACCACCTGTACCTCCGGTTGATAAAGCATATTGATATGGGCAGACCGCTGGTCAATATGAATGATCTTATGCTTTCCACCTGCATTCCATTTTCCCGGTGCGAATTCGACAATATCATAGCCGATTGCAATCACAAGGTCTGCCATATCCAGAATCTTGTTCTGATAATCCTTCTGTGGAATACCGACCGTCCACATGGAGTATTTATTATTATAAGGAATGATTCCCTTCGCCATCATGGTATTCACGACCGGAATTTTCAGTTCATCCGCAAAGCTGGTAAGCGCTTCCCCCGCATGATTCCGCACTGCGCTGTGTCCGACGAGCACTACCGGATGCTTGGCTTTATAAATCATGGCTGCTGCCTGATCGATACTGCTGAAGGAAGCATATTCTTTGGAACATACCGGCTTGTGAATCGGCTTTTCAGCAAGTCCCGGAGTTACCTTCATCTTCGCCACATTGGTCGGCAGATCAATGTGACAGGCTCCCGGCTTTTCACTCTCCGCATATTTAAAGGCAATCCGCATAATTTCATTGACGGAATCCGGATTCACAATCTGCTTGCTCCGCTTCGTGATCGGTGCAAACAATTCCACCAGATCCAGATACTGATGCGACGTCAGATGCATACGCTCCGTTCCTACCTGTCCGGTAATCGCGATCAGCGGCGCTCCGTCCGAGTTGGCATCTGCCGTACCGGTAATCAGATTGGTGGCACCGGGTCCTAACGTGGAAAAGCACACGCCCGCCTTTCCGGTAAGCCGTCCATACATATCTGCCATGAACGCAGCCCCCTGTTCATGCCGCACCACAATGACACGGATGCTGGACTTTTCCAGTGCATTCATCATATCCAGATTTTCTTCTCCCGGAATTCCGAAAACGTATTCCACGCCTTCCTTTTCCAGGCACTTTACAAGAACCTCCGCAGCGGTAGAGCCCTGCTGCTCTTCTTTCCTTACTTGTTCGCTGTCGCTCATGTTGTTATTCCTCCCTCGTAAAAAAATAAAGCCGTCTCCCGGGCATTTACCTGGAAAACGACTTTGTTTTCATTCACGTAAGCATTGATCGTGCATTCTCTTTATAAGGCTTTCTTTTTATAGGGTTTTCTTTTTATATGACTTTCTTTTACGAAGCCTTCTTTATGAAACGCATTCTAGCACAATCCGTGAGCATCGTAAAGAGGTATTTTCTCCTAAAATGCCTTAATATTTTCTCCTATAATGTCTTAATATAAAGGCCTTAATTGTGAACATCTTACATTAGTATCCTGTATCCTCATAGAAAGTAAGGGAGCATCCTACAAATGCTCCCTTATTTTCTTTCGGATTGGTAAAATTCTTGATGGAGAAACACTCAGCTCATCAATTCCCATATCAAGGAACGTGTCGGTCAGTGTCAGGTCTGCGCCTAATTCTCCGCAGATTCCAACCCAGATATTCTGTTTATGACCGTTTTCAATGACCATCCGGATCATCTTAAGGACTGCCGGATGATGCGCATCATAGAAGTCATCCAGTTCACCGTTCTGACGGTCTACCGCAAGGGTATACTGTGTCAGATCATTCGTTCCGATACTGAAAAACTGCACTTCCTTCGCCAGTTCTTCACTTACCATGACGGCTGCCGGAGTCTCAATCATTACTCCTAAATCCATCTCATGATAAGGAATATCTTCCTTCCGAAGCTCCTCTTTGACCTCCTCCACGATCTCCTTAATCTTCCGGATTTCCCAGACAGAAGTAATCATCGGAAACATGATTGCTATATTCCCGTATATGCTCGCACGATACAGTGCTCTTAACTGTGTCTTGAAAATTTCAGGACGTTTCAGGCAGATCCGGATCGCACGGAAGCCCATTGCCGGGTTTTCTTCCTTCTTAAGATCAAAGTAATCAATCTGCTTGTCTGCGCCGATATCAAGGGTACGGATGATGACCTTCTTTCCTGCCATTGTCTGTGCAACCGATTTATAAACCTGGAACTGCTCTTCTTCTGTCGGATAGTCCGGCTTTTCCAGGTAAAGGAACTCACTGCGGAAAAGTCCGATTCCGGCTGCATCATTCTGTAACACATACTGGAGATCGGATAAGCCGCCGATATTGGCGTATAACTGAATCGCCTTGCCGCTTTTTGTAACGGTTTCCTTGCCCTTAAGAGTAAGAAGCAGCTCCTGCTTGCTGCGCTCCTCCTCTTCCTTCTTCACATAGGAAAGCAGGGTTTCCGAATCCGGGTCCACAATCAGGATTCCCTGAAAACCATCCACAACAGCCGTCTTTCCATTGATCTCTTCTTCATAATCAATTCCGATGAGTGCCGGAATATTCATGGTTCTTGCCAGAATTGCCGTATGGGAATTGGCAGAGCCAAGACGCGTTACGAAGGAACGCACCTTACTCTTATCCATCTGCACAGTCTCACTGGGTGTCAGATCCTCTGCCACAATAATCTCAGCTTCCTCTCCGCTTGACAGATCCACAGTTTCTTCAGACAATACGGTAATTAACCGTTCGGAAATATCCCGTACATCCGCTGCTCTCGCCTTCATGTAATCATCATCCATCATCTCAAACATGTTCGCAAAGTTGTCGGAGGTTGTTGCAACCGCATATTCGGTATTTACCTCCTGGGTACGGATCAGATTCTCAATTGCTTCCTGAAAATCCGGATCCTGCAGCATCACCTGATGAACCTCGAAGATCGCTGCTCCGACCTCTCCAACCTCCTGCAAAGCCTTCTCATAGAGGTTCTTTAACTGTGCGTCGGTTTCACTGACCGCTTTATTCTTTCTTGCAATCTCGCCTTCCACATCCTCAATATGTGTTCTTACCACATTGCGCTTCTCTTTCTTTAAAAGACGGATCTTTCCGATTGCTATTCCATAAAAAACGCTTTTTCCTTCATATATCTTCATCGCTGCTCCAGCCTTTCCAGATTCACCCTGTATCTCTTCTTCCTGTCTATTCAAATGCCTCGTTCTCTCTTACAAATGCTTCTAACGCTGCCTTGTCTTCGGCTTCCTTTTCACCTTCCACGGTAATCTCCACGGTATCACCACTCTTGATTCCAAGTCCCATAATGTTAAAAATACGCTTTGCGTCTCCACTCTTATCTCCCTTTATGAGGGTGATTTTAGAAGTATATTTCATTGCCTCCTTTGCCAGTAAACCGGCCGGTCTTGCATGTAATCCCATAGGATCCGTTACGATAAATGTGAAATTAGTCATTGTTCTGCTCTCCTTCCTGCTATTCCTGATTTATAGTTTCCGGCAGGTATTTTGCAATTCCGTATGCAACACCTGCATCATTATTTGATTTCGTTACAAACCGGGCTGCTTCCTTAATCTCCGGAATTCCATTCTCCATTGCGATTCCAATGTATGCTGCTTCAATCATCGGAAGATCCAGCTCCTGATCCCCGAAAGCCATTGTTTCCTTCAATGCGATTCCCTTTTCCTTACAGATCATCCGTAAGGCTCTTCCCTTATTCATTCCCTTCGGAAAGATCTCCAGAAAGTTCGGCGCAGAGCATGCCATATCCATTTCATCCACGTTCATTTCCTGAAGTATGGCATAGATTTCCTGCACTTTGGACGGATTTGCACCAATCAGAAGCTTATTGGGAGCTTTCTTTGCTGCTGCCCATTCGTTTTCCAGATTTTGATAATTCATAATCTGCGGCATATGCCGGATGGTACGGATTTCTTCCTCGACAGCTTCATCGAGGTCCGTTACCATCCAGTCCTCATGCCGGAAGATCCACAGTGGAAGCTCATGCTCCTGTGCTACCCCATATACCTTCTGCATTGCTTCCAACGGCAGATACTCACTGTAAATGCAGGAGCCTTTTTCCAGAATATAGGTTCCTGCATTGCATGCCAGGATGCAGGAAACCTGCAGTGTCTTTACGATATTCTCAGTTGCTGCCGGCATTCTTCCGGTAATGAGGGCAATCGTTACACCGTCTGCCGCAGCCTTTTGTACCGCTTCGACATCCCTTGGGTCAATTTCCTTATGATCATTTAAAAGTGTTCCATCCAAGTCCAGACATAGAAGTCTGATGTTTTCCTTTTTTCCTGTATCCTGCATGTTCTGATCCTCGGTTATTATTATACCAGTTTTAATTTGTTATCCTTTTAGTATGCCAGTCCCGGATTGAAGAATCCAACCAGTACGCCGACAAATGCGATCACAACCAGAAGCAGCATGACTTTAATCGGTGACAGTTTCTTCTTTGCCATTAAAAACCAGCACAGTACGATGAATCCTGCGGTTAAAAGTCCGGGGAATACATCATTTAATTTATCCTGTAATACAAGGTATGGTTCCCCGGCATCGTTCAATAACCGGAAAGAGGTTGTAACACTTACCCAGGTTGATGCAACTGCACCGATCACAATACCACCTAAGGTAGTAACAGATTCCCTCAATGCCTCGCCCTGTGTTCCAATCAGGAAATCCACGGCCTTTCCACCAAGACGATAGCCTTTATAGTACAGAAATTTCATTCCGAAATAAGCAATCAGGTTCCATATAATGATGTAGAAGATCGCACCAAGCGGAGATCCTCCTGTGGACATTCCCATTGCAATTCCCAGCAGAATCGGGATCAGGGTTCCTACGATGAGGGAATCACCGATTCCGGCAACCGGTCCCATCAGGCCGGCACGAAGGCCGTTAATGGTTTCGCTGTCCACATCGTCTGCGCCATTGGCTCTTGCTTCTTCCAGACCTGCGGTCATACCGACAATTACCGTACCAAGCTGGGGTTCGGTGTTGAAAAAGGCGGTGTAGGTATCCATAGCCTTTGCTTTGTCATCCTCATCGGTATACAGATCCTCAACCAGCGGAAGCATGGAACACAGATATCCAAAGGTCTGCATATGCTCCTGCGAGAAACAGGTTAAATGTCCATAATACCAGTTATGAAAAGATTTCGATAACGCTTTTTTTGATAATTTCTTTTCCATCTCAGATCTCCTCCTCTTCTTCCTCTTCAATTCCGTCTGCAACAACTGCTTTTCTTGCGGAAAGCATCTTTAATTTATAGTTGATGATAGCAAACATACCGGCTACGATAGTTGCACATACCAGATTAATTCCCATTGCTGCTGCAAGTACGAATCCAAAAAGGAACGGAATAAAGTCTGCGGCGCTTCTTACGATCTGCTTTAACAGAATGGCAATACCAACACAGGGAAGAAGTGCACCTACAGTAAATAAGGTCTTCATGGCAATTCCGTCCATGGGAAGGGCTGCCTTAATGAGTTCTACTACGTTTGCTCCAAGCTTACACATAATTACGGTCGGGATAAAGGAGCAGATGAGGTGGGAGATCCAGGGAAGTCCCATATCGACAAGATATAACTTCTTGTACTGTCTGTTTTCTACGGCTTTCCAGCCCATATGCTGCCATACCAGGTTGATGGTTGCAGTTCCATAGAATAAAACGGTTCCGAGTGTTCCTACCATGGTTCCGAAGGAAGTAGCAAGTGCTGCACCTTCTGCGGAGGCCGGATCCAGCCCGTAGCTCTTAATGGCTACCATGGCAAGCGGGATTCCGATATAGCTGACCGCACGCACATCGGCAGATACGGTTCCACCGGGTGTTACCAGTGCAATATACACAACCTGCATTGCACATCCAACCAGAATACCCGTTGTCACATCACCTAACACGATACCGCACACCAGACCACCGATCAGGGGGCGTCCCAGTGTATAGTTACCAATGGAGGTTCCTCCAAGTCCCGGCATACTGGCCAGGCATGCAAAGATTCCTAAAATAATGGCTTGTAACCAACTGATTTCCATAATACTCTCCCCCCTGCCTAGTTAAATCCGAACTGGCCTCTGAATTTCTTCCAGTTACCAATCGCTTCTTCTTTTAAAAGTGCAAATTCCACATCGTAACCAGCCTGCATAATGTCTTCTAAGGCCTGTGCCTCTTCCTGCGTGATCGATTGGTTGTTTCCAAGCTTTACTGACCCCGGTCTGTCGTTACAAGGTCCGATGATGACCTGGTCGATTCCGGGCTTAAAGCCCTGATCTACAAGGATCTTCTTCATGTCCACCGGATTCTTGGTGATCAGGAAATACCGGTCCTTACTTGCCAGAACCTTTTCACATTTTTCCTTGAACTCATCCAGTGTCCAGACAAATGTTTTCTTACCGCTTGCACTCTTGTATGCGGATTTTAAAACCGGGTTTCCTGCTGCTGCGTTATTTACTGCGATCAGTCCGTCACAGGGGTACTCCAGTGCCCATCTGGTGCAGGTCTGACCATGAATCATACGATCGTCTACTCTGATAAATGAAACTGACATAATGTTTTCCTCCTTAAATTTCGTCTTCCTGTTGTTCCTGTTCTACCTGAAATGCCTTAAGCTCTTCTCTTGCTTCCGGTATCAGCATTTCGGAAAGTTCCGTAAGCTCCATGGCATCCTTCATAAGCACTGCGCTCAATGCAAGCGGAAGATTCATGCCTCCGATGATGACCGTACGGTCAAGCAGCTGTAAGCCTGCTGCCACATTCACAGCTGTAGTAAGTGGAGATCCTCCTACGAGGTCACCCAGCAGAACCACTTCATCGTCTTCCTGCAGTTGTCCGAGACGTTCCTTCATCCGTTCTGCCAGAACATCGGCTCCGGTTCCGTTCTCAAGTCCAAAGGAAAGAATGTCTTCTCTTGCTTCCCCTGCAAGCATTTTCAGTGCATCGTGCAGTCCATATGCAAAGGTTCCATGACTGACTAATACGACATACTTCATTGATTTGCCCTCCTGAAATTTGTTCTCGTGTTTCTTTGTACCCTAACTATATAAAAAAGGCGGCACATGTACATCTCACATGTGTCACCTTTTTCGGGTTACAATCGTCACAACTTTTATGACAAATGTCATATTCGGTTTATTCATTCCGCTCCTTCAAAAAGGCATTCAGCTTCCGGTTGTAAATGATCTGTCCCGTGCTGATGTTTTCCTCATTTGTCAGGATCTGTGAAACTGCGTTTTCCACCTCCTGCATGGCTTCCTGATAGCCGTCAAAGCCCGGATAGGATACTGCGTTTTCTACGGCAATACTCAAGGTATCGAGCCGGAAACTGCCGGATCCAGAATCAGACAACAGGCGTTCGAGCGTCTGCTCCGACTCGGTCACGTTCCGCAATACCGATACACCTTCGGAATAATGAAAAATCTCTCCCTGAATCTCTTCCTCTCCTGTCAGAAATTCCATGAACTGCAGCGCAAGCTCCTGCCGGCTGCTTTTCTTATTCATGGCAACGAGCAGTGTGTCCAGTCTTGAGACATTGCTGCCGTCAGATCCTGCCGGCATCGGAAGGCAATCCCATTCAAATCCGGAATACTTTTTCACACTTAACGGATACGGCTTATAAGCGCGGTACGCGGAAAACAGCATCGGCATGAATGCCACCTTTCCCTGATCGAAATCCTTCTCGGAAACGCTGTATCCCTGATTGATGTCCTCCAATCTTTCCAAAAAGCGGATCGCTTTCTCCACCTTGTCTCCGGTGAAATAGCATTCCGTGCCCCGTTCATTAAATAACACCACATCATTCCCATAAAAGGCATCCTCCACGGTATAGCCGGTAATCCCGAACTGATCCGGAATGCCGTTTTCATCCGTATCCTTCGTTACCTTCTTACAGATTGCATAAAGATCTTCAAACGTCCAGTCCTCCTTAGGCATCGCGATTCCTTCCTGTTCGAGAATTGTCTTATTGACAAACATAAGCCGCGGTGCACATTCATAGGGAAGCGCATAAAGCTCCCCGTTATACACCCCGGACTGCAGTGCCGAAGTATAGTAGCAAGTGCTGTCAAAGTCCGCATCCTTCTCAAGCATCCCCGTCAGGTCCTTCAATGCCCCTGCTTCCGCAAACTCGCAGACATTTTCCTGTGGGAGAAAGAAAATGTCCGGCGCGGTTCCCTGCAGAATCTGTTCCGACAGCCATTCGATATAATCATCCTTCATCACGCCGCTTACGTACTCGATCTGAACCCCTTCATTCTGTTCCTCAAACCGGTTGATCGCATCCTCAAGAATCTGATAGGAGTACCCGTTCTGCACCTCCCAGTAGCTGTCGGAAAATACTCCCACGGTAAGCGTCTTCGGCCCTTGTTTTCCGAAACCTTTTCCAAATAACAGGGAAAACGTTAAAAGCAGCAGAACACAGGCTGTGATAACCAATATGTAGTTTCTGATTTTCTGTTTCTTCTCCTGTGTCATGCTCAGTCAAATTCCCTTCCTGCTGCCCCTGTCTGAACTGCCCAGATCGCAAGCTGCGTCCGGTCACGAAGCTGCAGCTTCTGTAAAACCGTACTCAATGCATTACGAACTGTTCCTTCCGACAGGCTGAGCTTTGCAGAGATCTCCTTGTTGGAAAGTCCTGTTCCGACAAGTGCAATGATCTTCCATTCCGTATCCTTTAAATCCTGTACGTCACGCTCCTCTACGGAAATCGCAATATTGGACTGCGCCATTTTTGAAAACAGCCGCACGACCTTGGATGCCACATCTCCGTTAATCATTGCGGTTCCCTCATATACCTTGCGGATCGCATCCGACAGCTCCTGCATGGATACGCCCTTTAACAGATATCCGCTCGCTCCGAATTTCAACGCATTAAAAATGTATTCATCATCATCAAAGGTGGTAAGGATGATAATTTTAATGTCCGGATAATTTTCTTTGATAATCTGGGTACACACCACTCCATCCATTTCCGGCATCCGGATATCCATGAGAATCACATCCGGGCGGTTTGCTCTTACCGAACGCACAACCTCTACTCCGGTCGACACCGCTTCTGTCACCTCAAAATCCTTCTCACTGCTTAAGATAATCCGAAGACTCTGACGGAACAGCTCCTGATCATCTGCAATCAGCACCTTAATCATTTTACTCGTTCTCCTCTCCCCATCTTATCGGAATCTTTGCTTCAATAAAAAATCCGTTATCCCCGTTACACCTCAGGGATCCCTGCAGCATCGAAAGTCTCTCCTCCATATGATGCAGTCCAAAGCCCTTCTGAATATTCTTGCAGCCAATACCATTGTCCTGAATCGTAATCGTCAGCGTCTGGTATTCCTTCTCGATCGTAATGACAATCCGGTCTGCCTTCCCATGCCGGATTGCGTTTGTGATGCTTTCCTGCACAATCCGGTAGATGATTTCCTCTTCATCCGGATTAAAGCCCTTTAATGCAGCATTACAGGTATAAAGGATTTCTGTCTTCGTAGATCTTCCCGTTTCATCAATCATTTCCGTCAGGGCCTTCGACAACTCCAGCTTTTCAAGTGCATCCGGGCGGAGTGCCTTCACACTTCGTCTTACATCCGTCATTCCCTTCCGTGCCACATCGGCAATATCCACAATCTGCTGCTTCACTGCATCCGGTGCAACATCAATCAGCATCGCACAGGCATCCAGTCCTGCAATAATTCCCGTAAGCGTATGACCAAGCGTATCATGAATCTCCCTGGCAAGCCGGTTCCGCTCTCTCGTTTCTGCATTCTTTACCGACTCCTCCGCATAGGCCTCCAGCTGCTCATTCGCCTGCTGCAGCTGCAGATTCGCTTCATGGAGCTGTGCATTCAGTTCTACAATCCGCTCTTTCTCATCGATCTGCTCCCTGATCAGAAACAGGATATACGCAATGAAAAGCAGCAGGTTCAGGGAAACCATCACATTCCTTATCCCATAAAGCAATGTCCGGATGTCCCCCCGGTAATACAGAAGACAGCTTTCTAAGGATGCTGTTTTCCACATATCCGGAATCAGATAAAAGTCTGCAAACAGATAGGAAAGACCAATGAATCCGATCACTGCAAACTTCCACTTTGCGTCCGCAAGCCTGCGTGCCACATCGGCAAGCACCAGCAGAAAAATCCCGGAATAGCTGAAGTTCAGCAGGTAACAGATCAGCAATCCGATAAAAAGTTCCAAAACGGTCCGGCAGCAAAACAGAAGATTCCCTTCTTCCTTTATCTGGAACAGACATAACAGACTGACATAAAGAAGAAGCAGTCCCACGCAGACCTTCCAGGGTGCCACCGGAATCGTCGTAACTCCTTTTAAGAACTCATGTGCGTTTCCTTCCTTCTGATAGCCCCACATACTCCTGGCAATCGTTCCTCCAAGAATCATGACAATCCAGAAATTCAGATTCAGTAAATAATGAAAGATTCTCTGTGATTTCTGATATGACTTCATCTCACCCTCGTACCTTTCTGTCTTTATTGCCAGCGGCTGATTCCAAATTCTTCCACATTACTTCTTGTAATCAGCCTCACCGGTGTCAAAATGTCCGTAACCTCTTTTCCATCCAGCAGATCATAGAGCGTATCTGCCGCCCGCTCTCCAATCACAGTCGGAAACTGTGCTGCCGTTGCATCCATCATTCCTTCATAAATCAGTGCTTTCGAATCCGGTGAAGCATCAACGCCGTAAACATCCACCTCATCCAGCAGTCCGTTTTCATCAAGTGCTGCCACAACACCCACGCTTGCAAGGTCATTCAGACAGAAAACACTGTCAAACTGCAGACCTTCATCAATGGCTTCCTGCAATTTCGGCATTGCGATCTCCACCTGACCTTCACACCCGATTTCCCTGACAATATGAATGTTCTCATTCCTGGAAATCGTATCGACAAAGCCGGCTACCCGCTCCCTTGCGGATTCCGTACTTTCATGCGTCATGATAACCAGTTCTCCGCTTTCATGCTCTGTCAGGTAATGCTCTCCAACGAGGACACCCGCCTTATAATTATCGGAAGTAATCGTGCAGTCTGCCGGAATTCCGTCCGCTACTGCCGTATCCACAACAATAATGGAAACCCCCTGTTCTCTTGCCTTCTTCAGCACTTCCCTCAGGCATTCCGAATCTGCCGGAGCTACGATGAGTGCCGAGATCCCCATATCCAGCATATCCTCAATCTGCTCTGCCTGCCGTACCGGATTCAGCGCCGGATCCCGGAGAATCAGGCGGTCTCCCTCCGCTTCAATCCGGTAGGACACCTCTTCACCGATAATCTTATAAAATTCGTTATTCATGGTCATATAGCTTGCCCCGATCAGCCGTCCGTTCTCCTTCTGTTCCGAAGAGAAATCCTGCTTTCCAAAGAAAAAGAAGAATACACTGACCGCAATCACAATGTTTATTGCAAGAATAAGCAGTATACGCATGAATGTTTTGTGCTTGTTCATAATCCTGTCCCTAATCAGATCTTTTCTAAAATAATATTTAAAGAAGGCCTGTCTTTATTTTAATTTTTCTAAGAAAACAAGTGCCCGTTCCGGCCAGCCCTCCAGCGCAGTACCTGTCCCATCGCCAAAGCCATGCGCTGCATGATCTGCTGCATCAAGAATTGCCGGAACTCCTGCCTGATCCAGTAACGTTTTTAAAAGTTTTGAATCCCGAATACCAACCGTTGCATCATCCCTTCCACAGGCAATATAACAGGGTGGGTAGTCACCATCCACATGCTCTGCCACATTATATTGATGCTGCAGATCTTTATAATTTTCTCCCAACCGGCGAATCAGAAATTCGGCTTCTCCTTCTGGTCTGTCTCCCCATTCAAACAAATCAATAAACGGGTAAATCGGGAAAAGGCAGATTGGTTTCGGTAAGTCTGCTGCCTTCCATCCAATATTCGGTGCTCCGTAATTGCACACCAGATTGCCGCCTGCCGAATAACCACCAACCACATAGCCGTATTGCTTCAGATCATATCCCAGCTTCGTATCATTTTGAAAGAGCCAGCGAACTGCTTTCTTTAAGTCCTCCAGTGCCGCGATCATTGTCCTTGGGCAGGACACCCGGTAACTCAATGCAAACACTGAATACCCTTTCTCCACAAAGTGACTTGCTGTCGGGAAGCTCTCTGCTATGTTACAGACCGAATTGTATCCACCACCCGATGCAAGGACAATCACCGGTTTCTCCGGATGTACCTTTTCCGGTTGGAGTTCCAGCAGACAGACTTCCTTTTTCTGTGGATCTTCCTGTGCTTCCTCTTCCGAATAAATAAAATGCTGCCTCACCCTATCTTGTTCCAATTCATCCAGAAGAAAATTCATTCCTCTCTGGATCCCCTCCGGCGACCAGTTAATCTCCTTTGCTGCCGTAAGCGGCTGATCCATGATGGCATTTACATGTTCATTCAGCCAGAGATCCCTGTCCAGACAATAAATCAGATACTGATTCAACGCTCCGATCTCCGGATGATGAAAAATTTCATGAATGGTAGTATTTAAAGTAATATGAGACATCTCCGTAACCCTCCTTAAGATCATTCTATACCTTTAAGATTACTATACTGAATGTGGATGGATCTGTCAAAGAATCCGGAAAATATCTAACGAATCCAAAATAAAAATACTTACAATCGACTTCAAATATATTATGATAAAGCTCGCATGGTTTGGCGAAACAGAATGTGGTTTAATTTTTCCTGTGCTAATATGGATATGTGGCTTTTGTTATTTTATTTTGCAAAATAGCTGAAAAGGATTGAAAAATATCTCTACAGCGATATAATAAAATCAACAGCGGAACAATAATATGAAAATCAAAAAGGAAACGTGAAATATGACGCTATATCATGGATCAGAAAGTATTATAGAAGCTCCGGAGTTTGGAAAAGGAGCACGGAACAACGACTATGGAAAAGGGTTTTATTGCACAGAGAATATTGAACTTGCAAGAGAATGGGCCTGTGCCAAAAATAAAAATGGATATGTGAATGTTTATGAGTTTGATCTGACGGATCTGAAAGACCTGAATCTGAATGACGGGCAATACCATATTCTAAACTGGCTTGCAATACTTGCAGATAACAGGACATATTGGCAGAGAGGAAGCATTGCGGAAGAAGCAAAGGAATACATCAAAACGCATTTTCTGCTGGATGTTTCTCCTTATGATGTAATCATTGGTTATCGTGCAGATGATTCCTATTTTTCTTTTGCGCAGGATTTTGTTGCGGGAGTGATTTCACTTGAGAAGCTGTCAGAAGCTATGAGATTAGGAAAACTTGGCGAACAGATCGTTCTGAAAAGTGAAAAGGCGTTTGAACAGATCAAATATGTGCGAAGTGAAATTGTGGATCGCGAGATTTATTATGTCAGGAAAAATGAGCGGGAACGTGAAGCAAGAAAAGAATACCGGATGAGTAAATTGCAGAAGAATACCATCAATCAACTCTATATGATTGATATTATGAGGGAGGGCATGGAAAATGACGATGCGCGCTTATTCCGAGGATTATCTTAGTATGGCACAGAAGGTTTTAGGGGATATGCTTGACTTTGCAGTAAATACGTGCGATTTTGACATCGATCAGTTCTTTGCAATGTTTCTCGTATCAGATGTTTCTGTGCAGTTCCAGGAAGGAAATCCGACCTATCTTGTTGGGAAAACAGGCTGCGAATTGGTGCGGGAAGTGATAAAGGATGCAGGACTTGCAGACATAGCACTTCCGGATGAAATGTATTTGGACAAATCACCGGAGTATTGGACCGGATGGAGTCTGGCATATTATCAATGGTATACCATGCGTGCGTTTTCCAGAATTGTGAATGCCGTTAAAATAAGTGAGATTCTGGAAATGTATCCGGTTTATCATGAAATGGATATGATGCATTTCGTGGAACGGATCAATGAACTGTGGGATCATTATTATGTAGAAACAAATTTAAAGAGAATCCGGAAAACTTCGGGATTATCCCAGCGCGAACTGGCAGAATTATCGGGAGTACCGCTGCGGCAGATCCAGCTTTTTGAACAACGTCAAAGAGATATTAACAAGACAAAGGCATTTGATTTGTATTGTCTTGCAAAGACATTGGGATGTAGAAGTGAGGAACTTCTGGAAATATAAAGAAGCAGGAGCATTAACGCTCCTGCTTCTTTAATCTATCCACGTAACAACAATTCTTTTTCAATCACCTGTCCATTCCGGTAGTAAATTCTTGGAACACGTTTGCTGACGGCGCAGGTAAGCTCATAGGGAATCGTTCCTGCAAGGGCAGCTAAATCATTGATGGAATTCTGCTTCCCGAAACTTTCCACTTCACTGCCGACGTCCACACCCATCTTATCGGTCAGGTCAATCATGCACATATCCATGCAGATTTTGCCGCGCTGGGGAGCGGGACCTTCGGCAGTCATAATGCTGCATTTATTGGACAGACAGCGGAAAAAGCCATCGGCGTATCCGTACGGAATGACACCCATACGTGTTTTGTGCGGTGTGACATAGATGCCGCCATAGCTGATTGCAGTACCGGCCGGGTAAGTTTTAATCGTGCTGACGGTTGCTTTAAGACTCATGACCGGCTTCAAGTTCAATTCTTCAGCAAATTCTCCGTATCCATAGAGCAGGAGTCCGGGACGAACCATGTCAAGATAGGTTTCCGGATAACGGGCTACAGCTCCGGTGTTGGCACAGTGACGAATCGCGAAGCGTTTCCCGAGGCGTTCCTCCACCTGTTTAATGACATCAGTAAAAAGCTGGAACTGATGCTCTGTATAAGCACGGCATTGTTCACCGGGTTCATCCGAAACGGCAAAGTGGGTAAAGATTCCTTCGGCATTAAGTCCCGGAAGAGAACAGCCTTCGCAGATTCCCTCCACACCATTTTCGAAGTAATCTCCATCACAAAGATAGCCAAGCCTGGACATTCCGGTGTCGACCTTGATGTGAATGTTAAGTGTGCCGCCACATCGAACAGCTTCTTCACTGTATTCCAAAGCCTTTGCTTTACAAGTGACCGCCTGTGTGATGTTGTATTTGATTAACCGGCTGACCTGCTCCTTCGGGGTATGTCCTAAAATCAGAATCGGCATGGTAATGTCATTATGCCGGAGTTCAATGGCTTCATCGATACTGCTTACTGCAAGATAGTCGGCGCCGAGCTCCTGAAGAAGGCGGCTGACCTGAACCGAACCATGTCCGTAGGCATCTGCTTTTACAACGCCTAAGAATTTGACCTCCGGGCCAATCTTTTTACGTAACATATGATAATTATGGGAAAGGGCATCTAAGTCGATCTCTGCCCAGGTTCGTTTTAAAGTGGAATCCATAAATGTTTACCTCGTTTCATTATAACTGACTCGCAAATCCGCACTTCGTGCTCTTTACATGTCTTCGCCGTGCGCATATTCGTTTTACAACTGACTCGCAAATCCGCACTTCGTGCTCTTCATCCTGCTCCGCAGGATATTTGCTCGTTAATGAGCGCACGAAAAACAAATGTCTCCTTCGGAGCCGCTTGTTTTTCTTTTGCGCTCATTACATTATAGCACGTTTTCCGGATTCTTGGTTCAGATTCTATTTTATTTCCACCATTTCCGGGTTGGTCTTATAAACCATAGCCCGGGAAAGTCTGCTCTTTTCCAGATAACCATTCTTTTCCAGGTTACCCAATACCTGTTTTCGAAGATAGGTGGAATCACTGACCTCCAAATATTCTGCTATTTCCGCAACTTTACGAGCCTGATAATAACAGAAGGATAAGACTTTTTCATCCATTTCCGTTCCATTCGGAACCGGTGCAAACTCCAATACAGGGATCTTACTGTCTTCGATTCCATTTTCATAAGTAAGATCCGGCAAAACCAGTGTAAAATGATCCGAAGAAGAATAAATATATGGTTTATGTGCCCCATCGGTCTCTTTATATTCCTCAATAATTTTATCAAATCCTGTACCGGCCGCCTCCATTACATTACAGGCAACAAGAATACTGGAAATCAATTCATTTCTTCGTTTTGAAATAATTCCGGACAAGTCATATGTCTTTCCCAGCTTTTCTCCTCTGTAAAAACCTCCCGGAGAGGAAATCTCCAGACGATCCTTAAACATATCTACCTGAATCTGGGTTCCGTCCAGATAATAGTCCCGATGAGCTACCGCATTAATGACTCCTTCAAACAATGCACGCTGCGGATAGGAGTCAATATTTTTTCTTGCATCATCCAGTTTTATCATGGAATGATTCATCCTCTGATTTACAAAATCCATTATATATTGAATGGTAGCAATGATATTTCCCTGAAACCGGTTAATGGTTATAATTCGTTCGCTCCCTTTATTAAAACCCGAAAAAACGGAACACTGGACTCCTGTCTTTTCTCCGGAATAATCATCCTTAAACAATACGGCTCCATTTAACAGAAAACCTTCTTCATTATAGAAGCCTACAGATTTTAAGAATTTTTCTTTCAGCTCTTTTCCATTATTGTGATCCTGATAAAACGTCTGCAAAGTAGAAAACTGATCCGGCTCATAAGGGATATCGGAAACAAGAAGATCATACTGCGTATTCTTACTTTTGATACTCATCTCAATAATTTCTTCATAAGTTGCTCCATTGGTAAACCCGTCTCTCCGCATAAAAATGGATGGAATATTTTTATATTTCAAAATAATCGGCTTTACGACAGACTCCGGAATGGATACACGAATAATAAACCGTTCTCCATTTTTTGTTTCATACCGGACAAAAGAAATCTTCATCTGTGGCCTCGGAGTCAGGTGCTCATTCACCTGATTATTAAAATAATTACGCTCATTATCTGCACCTTTTCGGTCAAAACCGATCAATTTATTTGTTTTATCTTCTACTCCAATATAAAAATCACCACCGGATGCATTGGCAAATCCTGCAACACTTTTCAACCAGCCCACAACATCCTCCCGGTTAAGGATACTCTTGCATTCCAATTTATCATTCTCTAACCGTACGTCTTCTACAATCTCTTCCAGATACATGCGCTTACCTCCCACTCCTGTTACTTCAAGATTACTTCAAAGTCACTTCAAAGTCAACTTCAAAGTCACTTCAAGCATACTTCGATTTACTTTGAAGTATACCGCATAAAGGAATAATCTAAACAAGGAGCCACCGGATCATATCAATTCTCAGATCCAATGGCTCTCTGCCTTAATATTCCCTATGTCATTGTTGTTTTTCTTTCAACCTTCCTGCGTGATGTCATTCATAAATACATAGTAGACATCCCCATACATCTCCGTATGTACAAACCTGCCGTAATCAAGAACAGACTTCTCTGTCCCATCCTTGCACACAATCCGGTATTTCACGCAGTCAATATCGTTCTCTCCCTTAATCTGGGCAGAAATATCACTTTCCACCAGGCTAAGATCCTCCGGATGAACCATTCCCTTAAAGGAATTACCGTATAATGCTCCTTCAGGATATCCAACAGCACCCGGTTGTCTGCTTCCATATCTTCAACAACTAAAATATTTCTTTTTCCAGTTTCCAGTTCTTTCACATTCATCCCACTCTCTTCCCCACATCCGGAAACTTATCTTTTATATTCCTAATGCTTCAATACCTTCATAATTCCAATGCAAAACCCATCTAAAGGTGCTTCGACCCATGCGAAGCAGTCGTTAAATGGTACTTTAGTACTGTTTTTATAATTATATATAATTAACGGCAAAATGCAAGCACTAATTTTATAATCCTTCAACGATTGCACCGGTTCCAACTGGTTCCAGATTTTATTTTCATATTGCAGGAACGATCCGTCATCTTATATAATAATGATGAGAATTGCCATTACGGCAAATAATCAAAAGGAGTATTTTTATGAAATTCATATCCTGGAATGTAAACGGCCTCCGCGCATGTGTGCAAAAGGGCTTTCTTGACTTTTTCAACGAGATTGATGCAGACTTTTTCTGTATACAGGAGTCCAAGCTGCAGGAGGGACAGATCGACCTTGATCTTCCCGGCTACCAGCAATACTGGAATTATGCGGAAAAAAAGGGCTATTCCGGCACTGCAATTTTTGCCAGGGAAACGCCGCTGTCTGTTTCCTACGGCATTGGAATGGAAGAACACGACCATGAGGGGCGTGTCATCACACTGGAATACGACCAGTTCTATCTTGTCACCTGTTACACACCGAATTCCCAGAATGAGCTGGCACGCCTCCCCTACCGCATGACCTGGGAGGATGCTTTTCTTGCTTATCTCAAGGAGCTGGATGCGAAAAAGCCGGTTATTCTTTGCGGTGACCTGAATGTTGCACATGAAGAAATTGATTTGAAGAATCCCAAGAGCAACCGCCAGAACGCAGGCTTTACCAACGAAGAACGCAGTAAAATGACGACACTTTTAAATGCCGGATTCACAGACACCTTCCGTCACTTTTATCCGGATACCGAGGGCATTTATTCCTGGTGGTCCTACCGCTTTAAGGCCAGAGAGAAGAATGCCGGATGGCGTATTGACTACTTCATCACCTCGAAACGTCTCGACGACCAGCTGGAAAAGGCAGCCATCCATACCGAAGTTTTCGGTTCCGATCACTGCCCGGTAGAAGTGGATATTCAATTCTAGTACAGCGTTTCTTAAATAACTGCACTATAAAACGTAGAATGTTTTTTCAAGTGTGCTGTTTCAAAAACGCAGGCGTAGCGGGCTACGTCAAGGGTTTTGAAATAGTACAATTGGGAAAACAGGCAAGTTATATGGTGCAGTAACCCCATTCGTAAAACTCAAGTTGCGTTAGCAACGGTTTTACGAATGGGGGCTGAATAGTTACTAAAATTTTATAGCTCTATATTAATATAAGAAATCAGTTGCCGGATGAGATTTTCTTTCCGACAACTGATTTTTATATATCCGAATGATTCCATATATCCGAATGTTTCCATATATCCCAATGCTTTTATGCATCTGAATATTTTTCATATCTGAATACAGAGCTTATATCTCATTTTTGTATATCGAGATGTCTCTATATCGTCCGAACGCCTTACAGATTCTCAATGGTCATATGGAAGTCAGCCTCAAATTTCGGCAGCGGCAGCCGGTACTTCTGTGCAAGCTGCGGTCCGCATGCATTGGAGCCGACACCTGCCATCTTATAATCTACGCAAAGTACATGCTGTCCACACTCTTCCAGCTCGAAGTTATGCCTTTTTGCAGCAAGCTCTTCCTGCGTATACTTAGAAGCATTGAAGGAGAAGCCGTCCGGATGCGTAAAGGTAAGCTTCACATCCCCATCCGAAATACTCATATGCTTACAGTTATAATGGGAAGAATTCTCCTGCGGGCGGATGTAATCCTCATGCATTTCACTCACCTTCGCTTCGAAATTGCCCATATAGCTTGCCTGATGCTTGTCAATATAGCTTTCATAGGGACCATATCCATAATAGGATACCTTCTCAAATGCCTTTGATACAAACATCCGGAGTCCAAATCTTGGAAGGAACGGCACCTTGTTTCCGGTTTCCACCTCACAATGAATGTCTATACCCTTTTTGGAAAAGACATACTTCACATCCATATAGGCAATCGGCTGATAAATGCTCCAGCCAAAGGATTGACGCTGGGTAAGGATCACCTGATCTCCTTCCTGCTCTGTCTTCACGCCATACCCCTTTGCAATACTGTCATTCAGGTGAGCACGATACCAGTCCTGCTTCATGACATCGTTATCTACCGGTGCTCGGAAGAAATTAAATTCTACCGGCTTTTCCAGAATCTCCCTGCCTTCGCATCTGACGGAATCAATCGCAGAAATTCTCTTATTGAAGCGATAGGAAACACTGCCAAAATCCACCGTAACCGTGAACGGCTCTGTTGTAACCTTCGCATCACCTGACACTGCTTTCTCCGTTACCATATTGTCTGTTGCTGCAAGATCTTTCACTGCCTTCTGTGCCGATGCCTTCTCTGCAGCTGATTTATCTGCTTCTTTTCCTGCTGTCAGATCCGCAGCTCCCGATTCGCTGATCTGCCGCTGGTCGAGGCAGACCTCATATCCCTTGTCGCTGATTGGCAGCTGGTCAAAGCAGACCTCATATCCCTTGTCGCAATAAGGAAGGGTCTTCATTGTCCGGAAGATAAAACGGATATAGGCTTCCTCTTCCTCAAAATCCTTTATCTCCGGAACCTCAATGGTGGTACTGCCAAGCGGCTCCATATGGAATGCAAAGACAGGACCTGAAACGACAACTCCGTCATAAGAGATCTCATAGGTTCCTTCCAGATAAGTTCCCGGATCCACATGCTCCAATAAATTGTGAAGAACAAACTCACCTTTCTTTGCTCCCTTCTCCACTCGGATCGGACGGTACACCTGTTTTGTTTCCAAAAGTCCTGTATGGGGTGTCCGGTCCGGATAGGTCAGTGCATCCATACAGAAATTGCCGTCATTATGCTTCTCGCCCCAATCACCGCCATAGCCGTACTTCGGCTTCCCATCAGGTGTTTCTCCCAGAATCACGGAATGATCACTCCATTCCCAGATGAAACCTCCGCAGAACCGTTCACTTGAATGGAATGTCTGATGGTAATCCTCCAGATCACCAGGGCCGTTTCCCATTGCATGACAGTATTCACAAAGAATAAACGGTCTTGTTTCATCCTCCTTTTCCAGATATTTCTTCATATCCTCTGTAGAGGTATACATTTCGGATACCAGATCCAGGACATCATCAGAGGTCTCATCCAGCTTTAATGTGCTTTCATAATGTACGAGCCGCGAATCATCCAGCTTTTTCACCAGCTCTGCGGCTGCCCGCATATTGGCTCCGTAGCCGCTTTCATTTCCCAGTGACCACATCACGACACAGGGACGGTTATAATCTCTCGTTACCAGTGCCTCGGTCCGGTCCAGGATAGCTTTCTTAAACCGCTCATCGGATGCCAGCAGGGCAATTCCACGGTAACCATCGCTTCCATAACCGGTCAGATCATTATAAACCTCCACACAGCCATGGGATTCCATGTCATTTTCATCAATCACATACAGACCATACCGGTCACACAGCTGATAAAACAGCGGAGAATTCGGATAATGGGAGGTTCTCACTGCATTGATATTATGCTGCTTCATCAATACGAGATCCTTCTCCATCTGTGCAACCGAGCACACATATCCGGTTTCCGGATAGCTGTCGTGACGGTTCACGCCACGGAATTTCACCGGTACGTCATTGATTTTCACTACACCGCTTTCAACAACAATCTTACGGAAGCCCACCTTATCCCCAATGACTTCTTCTCCGGCTGTCAGGGTAAGGGCATACAGCTCCGGAGCTTCTGCAGACCATAACCTGGGATCTGCGACCGGTACGGCAGCGTTCTCTCCATTCTTTACCTCAAACCGGCAGACCTCCATTCCTTCCGGATCGGAAAGCACCGCCTGCACATCACAGCCCTTTACCGTAAGCGTAAGCTGTGCCGGTTCTCCCTTCTTTGACAGGATGGTCTTTACCTGATAATCCTCCAGTCTTTCCTTCGGACGGCTTAACACATACACATCACGGAAAATGCCGGAGAGCCGGATCTTATCCTGATCCTCCAGATAAGTGCCGTCACACCATTTCAGGACAGCAACCGTAATTTTATTCTCACCCTCTTTAAGAAAACCAGTAATATCAAACTCGGAAATGGCATGAGATACCTGTGAATATCCTACAAATGCATCATTAATATATAAATAGAAGCAGCTGTCCACACCTTCAAACACCAGAATACGATCCTTACCATCTTTTACATAAGAATAATCTCTGCTGTAGATGCCGACCGGATCATCATCCGGAACAAACGGCGGATCAAACACAATCGGGTATGCCACGTTCGTATACTGCGGCTTGTCATATCCATATAACTGCCAGTTCGATGGTACCGGAATGGTCTTATCACTTTTCACCTGAAGGAAATCATCCTCCAGATCCAGAATACTGCCAAAATACCGGAAGCTCCAGTCTCCGTTCAACAGCTCGAGACTTTCGGACTCCTCTCTTTTCGCAAAGGGATCCTGTCCCTTCGCAAACGGAATAAAATAGGAATGCCGTGCCAAGGTATTCACATGTAACATTTCCGGATTTTCGTGGTAAATCATCTTACTCTTCGGGCTTCCGGCAGCCGCAATCTCTTCGATTCTCATTGTTGGGTCTCCTTTCGAGGGTGAGGCGTTGTTATTGTTGTTACTTTACTTTTATATTATTGTCTTGTACTGGTTTCTTTTTAATGCTTCACCATATGAATATATTATTTTGCTTTTGTTATGTGCTTATTATAATATGGATTGACACAAAAGTCATGAAACCATATTATAGAAATATAACAATATGAATATCTATTCAGAGCCATGCAAATTATGCCAATATGGACGTCGAATGCTTGCATTCGTAAGGGCATTTGACATAATTTATATGGCGAAGTAACCACATGAGTAAAACCTAAGTTGCTTTAGCAACGGTTTTACGAATGGGGTTCTGAATAGACATTCATATAATTCCAACCGAGGTATTCCCTATGATTTTCTGTGACTATCCGATTATCGGCTCTGAAAAGGAGCTCCCTGTTTATTTAATTAATATGGGATTACAGCAATGTCAGGATCACGTGATCCGCAGAAACGGATATCCCTGTCCCCAGATTCTGTTCTGTACTAAGGGCAGCGGTACCTTGCTTTATGAAGATAAGAAATATCTGATTCCGGCCAATACGGCACTCTTTCTTCCGGCCGATTTTCCGCATGAATATTATCCGAATGAAGACGTGTGGAACATTCACTGGATTGTACCCGCCGGGGAGGCCCTGCCACAGTTACTCAGGAACCTGTCTATGCAGGAACCGGGCATTTTTCATCTGCAGGAAACCACTCGACTGGAATACTGGTTCCGTTCCATGCATGATGCACTGCGCTCAGACAATCTGCTTGGCAATTACCGCGCCTCCGGACTGTTATACAACTTTCTTGTGGAGTTCAACCTCTCCATCTCCCAGAAGGAATCCGGCAACACGTATCATCCGGCCTTAGTCAAGGCCATTGATTATATCAACAATCATTATCAGTCTTCCATCACCATGGAAGAATTATGCGAGTATTGTGGTGTCAGCAAACAGCATCTGTGTCTGCTCTTCCGCACCATGCTCCATATCCGGCCTATGGAATATGCTGCCAAACGCCGCATTCAGGTTGCCAAAGAGCTTCTTACCGGCACATCCATGACCATTGAGCAGATTGCAGCAGAAACCGGATTCTGTACCGCAAGCTATTTCTGTAAAATGTTCAAACGCTATGAAGGAATTACTGCCATCCAGTTTAAGCGGGACTTTATTTCAACTGTTTAATGAAATTTTTTCGTTTGATTTTCACTCATTTTTTACTTATTCGTTTGGACATTTCAGACTTTCTACCATATCCACCTTTTTTAACTTGCGCCCAGCATGGCATCCGGCACTTTTACCTTCAAAAGATGATCATACGCATCCTCAAAGGAACCGCCCAGCACAATACAGAGCGTGGCAATCGCAATTCCAATGACAAAGGTCAGACTCCGGAACCCGTTTATGGTTAAGGAACGGATACTGTAAATGACCGGCAGCTTTGCGTTGCTTCCATTGAAAATGCGGGACTTTTTCTGATAAAGCTCCTTCCGGAAGGCACGCTCCTGTTCCAGATCTCTGTAGCGGACCGAATAAAACTCCATCGGTGTGCCAAGTTCTGCCATCGTCTCTTGCGTGATGATTCCGATTCCAAATCCGGACTTATTCGGTATAGTCTCCGAAAGGTCATAAAGCATAATGGCATAATCCGATTTCATGCCAAGTCCGCAGACCGTAAACTCTCGTCCGGCAAGTTTGAGTTTATCGCCTACCGCAATGCCATTGGCTTTGGCATAGTTGTAGGTGAGCACCAGTTCATCCCCGGACTCGATATCGCGTCCTTCCGATATGGTATAAAGATCCACGTTCTGCGTCTGTGTATGCAGCCGGAGCTTCGTATCATGGTATTCCAGATCCACATACTGCTGCTTTTCCAACGTGAGATCATATCCTGCTTCCAGTTCTTCCTTCTCTTCTTCGGAAATTGGTTCCTGTGTTGTAAAGTAACCGTCTTCGATATTGGTTTTCGCAAAATAATCATCAAAGCAGAAGTAGAGGGAATGCTATACCGCCTGCAATTCCAAAAACTTCTCAAAATACAGAAGTACTCTTCGATACATTCCATTTTCATACTTACACTCAAATTTCCGATCACCAACTAACAATGCATCCACCGGAAGCTGAAAAAGTTCGCTCAGTGCATACAGATTGTCTATAGTAGGCAGACTTCTTCCATCAAACCAATGATAAATGCTCTGCGGTGTGTTCAACTCCAAGAACTTCTGAACTTCTTTCACCGTAAGTCCTTTCATCTTCATAATTCGCTTTATTTCCTGTCCTGTTCCTGCCATATCAATTACAGGATATTTCCTCTTCATAACTGTGTATTCCCCTTTTCAATAATCATCCCACATATGCAGAATCATCCGATTCATTAATCTTTATGCCCGCTTCAATCGCTGCTTCAATCCATGTACGCTTTGCATCCTCTGCATTATGCATTGCTTCTTCTATCGTATCCCCCCTCTGACAGACACCCTGGTAAATCTGAAAAAGATACCACATATCCTCCCTCTTCTATGTCAGGGACTATTTCCATCTTATATGGAAACTTCATATAGTCATCAATTGTTCGCATTGACCTCTTCCTCTTTGCGTGTATTTTCTGTCCTTTACATATACGTGAAAAAATTTTATCATGTCCTTTTTACTCCATCAATATATTTAGTAAAAACTGAGATCCAAATGAGATCCAAAACTGAGATCCAATTATTCCTTTAACAGATAATCATTATTTAATACCTTCACAGACAATGGACCCTCAATAGTTTTCGAGTATACTGGTTCTATTGGTCGAATAACGATTCCCTCTTTATTCATTCCGGAAACATATTTTCCCTTGGCTCTCTCAAGCAGATCCTCCACACTGTCATATTGAAAGATTTCTTTTTCCTCTTCTATAGGAACCATCTTCAGTTTTAACTGCTCACAAAGTTCTCTCATTCTTACAAGGGATACCCTTCTGTGAGTTTTTAAATCAATTATGGTGAATACATACCATTCCGGTTTTATAAGTTTTAAACGATTCTTCTGAATACCAGCCCCGCAGAACTCACCTTGAATCGCGATGTCAGAAAAACCGATTTCCGCTATCCTTTCAGGAATTCTATTCTCATGCGCATATTTCCACATAGCACACTTGTCATCATCTGCGTATTCATAATTTCTGCCACAGATTCCGAAACGACCATTCAACCAATACATAGTTACACTGGTTCCATCCATCTTTGTACTGATATAATATCCTCTTACTGCTTTGAATTCCTCTATCAGTTCCGGATAAGACTGAACCCGTAACTCATCCGTCTTTGAAATACACTCTGGGAAATCACCGATCACAGTACCGCTACTTGTCACTTTTTCTTCAATCTCCCATTTTCTGATTCTGAGCAAATCTGTAACATCATCACCAATCGCATAATTTCCTGCCGGTAAAATGGATAAAGGTTGAACCAGCCCCTGTGAAATCTGCCCTCTAAATTTCATAGTTTTAAGCCGGAACCCATCTCCAAGAATCTCATTTTTCTTATAGCTGGTTTCTCTCAAAAATTCAAACCGGCTACATATCGGGAGGAAAGAGTCAACCTCCATATATACACAATGATCTCCTATCTTAAACTGGCCTTTATCAGCAACACACTGCCACCCCAAAACATGCACACATTCTATTCTGTCTGCTCCCTCTATCGGAGTTATGTGGTGTACATATTGCACTGATGCAAGTTTTCTCTTCTCCATAATAAAAACCTCTCTTAAAATAATCTCATTGAAATCATTTTAAAAGAGGTTTTATGCTTTGTCATTGTACTGCTAGTATAATCCATACTACTTTTCTTGAAAAACCGTATTGTTTCTTACAAGTTCAATCAATGAAGCTGGCGAATAGTTATTAATCATACAGCCTGCATTCAGCGCGCGTTCCTTCTTTTTCATAATATCATCAGGCTGAACCCGTTTATTCCAACATTGCATAATAAAAGCATCCATTTCTTCCACATTCGAAAAAGGTCTGTGATCAAATTGTATTACATTCTTATGTCCAAAATGCAAATCACTTGTATATAAATTCACCTTTTCTCTTCCTCACATTCATCACTATTCATTTGCATAACTGCTCTCATCAAAAAAAATGCACTTTGCATATAAAGATCATCATTGTCAAAGGAATCTACTATCCGGTCATAAACTGCATAAATTGCACTAATAAGACAAGGATTCGCAATAAGCATCGCCCATGCTCCTCCTACACGTCTCACACGATCCAATTTAGATATTAGTTCTAATAATTGCTCTGTTTTGATACTATTCCATATGCCTAAAATCTGCATAACATTATCACCATCAGTTTCATGTCTGTCTTCTTGCTTTTCAATCCTTTTTAATTCATCACGATTGATTCCGCTATTATTAATATTTTTAAGTTCCTCAAGAATATCTACCGTCAGCTTAGCAGATTCTGCAACCTCATCCACAGACATTGCTGCGATAAACTTATTCCCCTGTAGCACAACTTCATATTTGAAATAGTTCTCAGAAATTTTTTCCTTACGAAATTGATCATTAACTGCTTTTATCAAAACTTCTTCAATCTCAGAATGCTCCTCCACCGTGATTGCCTCAAAAAATTTCAATACCTTCATTCTCCACCACTGCCCTTTTCTTCATAATAAAAACTCTCTTAAAATAATCTCACTGAAATCATTTTAAGAGAGGAATTATGCTTTGTCATTGTACCGCTAGTACAATGGCTCTTGTAAATACTACTACGCTTTCCTTACTAAAACTTTACAACTTCCGGTTCATGGGTAAAAGAAGAAAAGGTTGCTGTACCTTAAAGCAGATCATGGTTGATCAAATTCTTTCACATCCATCATCAAATAACCCTTCAGTATTTCTCCAATATCTTCATTCATGCAGACAGACTTTCTCCTAATTTCTTCCGGTGCATATGCTTCACTCTGGTTCAGACACACATAAAATGCATGTTGAAATGTGTTTGTCATCTGCCAAAACGGATATTTTATAATACCAGGGGTATTATATCCTACACCTAGTTCAAGGAACACTATTTTCTGCTTTTTATGATCCTGTATAAATTTCTCGTACCGTTCTGCAGCCTGGTGCCATCCATCATCTTCAACAAATGTCTGATCCGATCTGAGATTCATACTCATCGGCTTGCCGCAATGCGTGCAATATGGAATCAGACTCGTCGGAACCGTAAGCTTTATTTCTCCGTCTTCCGGTTTTAGCAGCTCCCCGTCTTTTATCTGGAATCCCTGACTCAGCACCATTTTTTTAATCGCGTCTTCATTGTCATAAGTTTTCTTATGGCAAGGCTCACTACATTGAAACAGACCATAATCGCCCTGTGTATAAAAGATTCTGTTTTTATCAAAGCCGGCCTTCTGGAAACAATGATCCACATTTGTTGTCAGAACAAAATAATCTTTTTCTTTTACCAACTCATACAGGTTCTGATATACCGGTTTTGGCGCATCCATATAACGATTCACATAAATATATCTGCTCCAATATCCCCAGTGCTCTTCCAATGTCTCATAAGGATAGAAGCCACCTGAATACATATCCGAAAATCCATACTTTTCCTTAAAATCCGAAAAATATTTTTCAAATCTTTCTCCGGTATATACAAATCCTGCAGATGTGGAAAGTCCTGCACCTGCCCCTATGATAACAACATCTGCCTGACTGATTTTTTCTTTTATCTGTAATATCTTATCTGAGTAACTGTTTGTAGAGTCGTTCATCTTCCTCTTTAAAAACATTAAATATCACCTTTATCTTTGATTTTGTCTTTTCCTTATATTGCTTTACTGTCTGTACTGCAAGCTCTGCAGCTCTTTTATTCGGGAACATAAATACACCGGTTGAAATACAACAAAAAGCAATACTCTTTACTCCATTCTCATCCGCTATCCTAAGACACGATTCATAGCAGGATATCAGCAACTGCTCATGTTTCTTTGTAAGCGTTCCCTGTACAATCGGACCAACTGTATGAATTACATGATCGCAGGGCAGATTAAACGCCGGGGTGATCTTTGCCTGACCTGTCGGTTCTTCGTGTCCCTGTTTCATCATCATATCATTACAATAATTCCGAAGCTGAATTCCTGCATAAGTATGAATGCAATTATCTATACAATTATGGCAGGGCTGATAGCATCCTGTCATACCGCTGTTGGCTGCATTTACGATTGCTCCCACTCCAAGTCTTGTAATATCGCCCTTCCAGATAAGAAGATCAGGCTGTACTTCCTCCATATCTGCAAGAGTGACAATCCCTTTCTTCCTATTTTCTTCTGAAAGGTACGCATCCTGAATCTGCAAAAATGCATGATCCATTTTCCCCGGCATTCTTATATTCATAAGTGACCGAAGCAGCATTTTCTGCTCGCCTGCATCTGGCGGAATCTGCATGTTCACATACTCTGGTCGCTCTTTCAGTAATCCTTCAATCAAATATCTTCTTCTGTCATTCTGATTCATTTCCTGATCACCGCTTTCACCGGACA
>ERZ1026772.442-NODE-442-length-30670-cov-6.267091_pt1 | contig 30670 bp, 23 predicted proteins | sample MGYA00380124_ERZ1026772 | MGnify/ENA primary metagenome ERZ1026772 (study PRJEB33269, sample SAMEA4719760) | human gut metagenome | biome: human-associated habitat; feature: organic feature; material: feces | place: Cameroon | collected 2013-10 ...
CCCCGGCGTTGCCGGGGGCTACTCGCCAGAAGCCCTAACGGGCTTCGGATCGAACGCAAACAATCGTTTATACATCCCTACGATGACTAGCCTTTCAATTCAATCATACGCTAGAAATGCATCACCGCGCCAAACGCAATAGTATATGTCCACCCAAAAGTCTTCCAAACTTGTTTATCCACGTAAAAATCAGTCTTCGTTCGAATATAACCAAACATTTCCTTATCGATATTGGCATTGAGCCGCAACGATACTAAATCGGTGATGCGCCAATCAAACCCCAATCGCAAGCGCAAGTCGAATTCTTCTTTTGTTCCATCTTCGCCAAAATCTTTTATCTTTTTACTAAAATCTTCGACATAATCCGTCCAGTGTCCATAGACTGCTCCAATCCCTATCGAGAATTCAAAGAAATCCGACTCATAGGCAATAAAATCGTGTTGCCATGCGAATTGACTCAATTTTGCTCCGATCTTTGTTTCGCCAATAATGGCATACTCTACGCCCATGCGATAAAACGACGCAAATCGATAACTATACCCTATGCCCAAACCAATCCCTGCCGAAGCAGCTTTATCCTCATCAAATCTTTCAGTATCGAACGGATTCAACCCAGAGTTTTTTGCATCATACAAATACGACGCCCCGATCTGCACGATCATTTCATGCCTTTGTCGTGCAATACGACTATCTCGTTCAGCAGAGTTGCCTTCTTCTTGCGCAAATACAGCTTGCGGCAAGACCAACAACAGCGAAAAGACGACGAAACAACGAACGATGATACCAACGATATTATTTTTCATTTCTATAACCTTTATGCGATTTCAATTGACATTTCAGACGACGATGACATTCTAGAAATGAAACACTGGCCCGAACATGACATCAACTGCGACTTCGTTAAACGATTCCTTCTCGGTAGTCCCATACTTTTCGAGTCCAAACAACAATTCGTCGACGACGCGAATGGCGAGTTTTAGCGATACGACTCGACACGCTCGCCATTGCATTCCCATGCCCGCACCAATGGTGAATCCGTGCCTATACTCTCGGATATAATCGTATTGACCGCGATTATACTCGTATCTGAAATGTGGGATTTTCTCGACATAAGAATAACCAACGTCTAACGATAAATAGAAGTTAAAATCATCTCTCCGATATACCGTAAATTCATTCGTCCACTTCGCTCTAATGATATTGGGGAAGATATAACCCACCAATCCAAATTCAAACGCAAGCCCGGGGCCATACCAATCCGTCGCACGATATCCATAGGCGACGTCGAACAAGAGATCGGGGCCAATATCGCTTACGTAATCAGCAGAGCTATTCGTCAAGCCAATGCCGAGCGATACCCCAAGCTCGTGATTCGACACATCCTTGGCGTTCGGCAAATCGGGCGTTTGGGCAAACGCCACTGACGAAAACGATAAACACCATAAACACAAAATATAATACGCGATCTTTCTCATGCGATTCTCTCCATCAATGCACGACGATTGCGCGATGATTCGCGCCTCGAATCGATGCATGAGCAAGCCGCGTGCCACGCTTTGTGTCGATACAATTCAAACATCCATGCCATTGCGCAATCCCTAGAGCAAAGCCATTATGCGCGATTTCACTATCCACAATTCTGGCATTGTAGCGCCAAATGGATTCAAAAAACGAGAAGATCAAGACAGATCGATTGATGTATCGTTTATCCACTTTATCCACTCGATGGAGTAGCGTTTATCCAATTCAACATGTGAGCCCCTCGACTCATTCCCAAAAACGACAGTCGATCGACGGTTTCTGAAATACATTCGATAAAAAGCGCATTTATCCGAATTTTCTATGCTATTTGCCCGATATGCAATAGAAGTGCGCCCAAGGGGGCGCGCCCAATTGTGCGCCATTGCCCCGAGCACACCATGCGTTTTTGGAGTGATAAATGACATACAACTGGAACCCACCGCGCCACTTCGACGGCAATTACTGTATTGCGCCGGCGACGATGCGCACTTGGGAAACCGCCGAAATCGACGCCATCGCCAATCGCGGACGCGAACTCATGGAAATCGCAGGGCGCGAAGTCGCACAATACGTCTTGGCACAATACCCCAATGCACAAGAAATCCTCATCATTTGCGGCGCAGGCAATAACGGCGGCGATGGATTCGCCGCCGCTTGGTATCTCTCGCATTGCAATATCGACGTCCATCTCTTCGTACTCGAGGCACAAGGCGCCAAAACGCCCGATGCCTTATACATGTTCGAGCGAGTCAAATCGCTGTCGCGCTTTCACATTCGAAATGCAAACGACGCCGGTCGAATATTGGAATGGTCGCGCCGACGCGATGTCGTCGTCATCGATGCCATATTTGGTACGGGTTACAAACCGCGCCACGACATCCGACTCAATCGCATCTACCAATGCATTAGCGATTTGTCGTGCCCCGTCGTCTCGATCGACATGCCATCGGGGGTCGATGCACATACGGGCTATTGTGGCGCCATCGACGATGAACGTCCCCCGCGAGCCATCTTCGCCGATGCCACTGTCACATTTGCCGCGCCCAAATTCGGGCATTTTTTCGGAGATGGTCCGGCGCACTGTGGCAACGTCGTCTGCGTCGACATCGGGCTGGCTCCCTATTCCTCGCCCGACTATCGCTGCCTCGTCTTGAGCGATGAACTCTGCCATCGCCAATTCGCCCCCAATACGCAACGTCGCATCGATTTGCACAAGGGCAATTGCGGTCACGTCGTCGTCATCGGCGGTGCGGCATCGATGCCCGGCGCCGCCTCTCTCTCGGCACGTGCCGCTCTCCGCTCGGGATGCGGGCTAGCCACACTCGCTACGCGCGCCCCCGTCTCCACCTGCGACGAAATCATGCGCACGACGATATGCGACGAAGATGGCACATTCTGCCCCGAAAAGCTCGCGCCGCTACTCGACGCCGCCGACTGCCTCGTCGTCGGACCCGGGCTCGGACGCGATGAAACGGCGCTGCAAATCATCCATGCATGCGAGTCGTTCGATAAACGCATCGTACTCGATGCCGATGCACTTTGGGCTCTAACGCGCGATGAATTCGCATTCGCCGCCAACGAACGCTATATCACGCCGCACCCAGCCGAGGCGGCTCGACTACTCCAAACCAAAACGCGCGACATTCTCTATCATCCCGTCGAAAGTGCACAAGCCCTGACCGCCAAATTTGGCGTCACGACGGTGCTCAAATCCCATGTCACGCTCATCGCTGGCCGCCCGACGCGCGTCGCCCCAGGGCGACTTGCCGTCAATCCATACCCCAACCCTGCCATAGCAACGGCAGGCGCTGGCGACGTATTTGCAGGCATCCTCGGCGGCATCGTCGCACAAGCTCGGTGCGGCGCTTTCTGCCGATGGTTCGACGCCTTCGAAGCCGCCGCTTGGGCGACACATCTACATAGCGTGGCAGGTCGCCGCGCCGCACAATCGCGCGGCAACGGCACCTGCGCCTCCGATATCATCCAAGCGCTTGCGACGCCTTCTCCTTCGTAACGTTGCACCAGTTGCGAGCAAAGAACAGCGCAACTGGGCTTACCATGGCAATACAGGCAAAGATGAGCCACATCGATTCGGGGCTTTGCTCCGCACCGGCGGGGATAAAGCGCTCCATGAAAGAGCCGACATACAATCCGACGATGAATTTCGTCAGGAACCACGGCAATTGCGCAATCCCGATATAGGCGCCGACCTTGTCTTTGGGCGCAATTTCGGCAACGTGCTGCAAAAAGCGCGGTTGCCACATCGATTCGCCTATCGACATGACCAATACAAACGTCAAGAATGTCAATGGCGTCTGACCAAAGACGAGTAAAAACGTCGGCAACGCCATCACCGTCGTACCGATGATCATCATCTTATAGACATTGGCTCGCGCCGTCAGCGCCGCAATAATCGGCGCCGTCACAAAGACGATGAGCGGATTGAGATTGCTAAACGTCTCGAAGTTATCCGATATCGTCGGGTAATCGCCAAAACAACGCGTCAAATACGTCGGTATGAGTATGTTCTGATACGCAAATAGCGTCTGAACGGGGATGAGAATGAAGATGAAGAAGTCGAATTTCAAGTCTGCCAAAGGATGGCGCTTGAGTCGTTCGATAAAGCTCAAATGCACGTGTTCAGGCTCTTCAACCGCTTTTGCTTCTTCTTTGATCGATTCTTTGCCATCGCCGGGCGCCTTTGCCTTAGAACGCTTGATAAAGACGAAATACGCCCCAAGCGCAAATATCATCAAGAATGCCAAGAAACAAAGGCTTCCCGTATACCCATTATTGTCGAACACCGATGCAGATTCGCGGCGCACCCAAGGCAAGACGAGCCCCATGACAAACGCACCCAAATTCATACCGGCATAGAGCATGGCATACGAGACGGCCGACGTTCGCTCGTCGGAATACTCGCGCGTGACCGCATAAATCGACGGCTGATAGAGCCCATACGATAGCGCCCCAAACAATAACGCCACGATGACGACGACGAAGAGCGGCGACCAAAGCCCCGATCCGCCTGCCGCCCCCAGCACGGGCTCGGCAAAGCCTACGACAAACCTCGATACCAACAAACAACACAAGGCAATGCCTAGGGCTCGCTTTGCCCCGAGCTTATCCGATACGCCACCAAATAAGAGCTGCGATATCGTTATCGTCATCGTAAACAGCGACACGCTAAAAGCCGCCACCGTATCCGATACGCCGATATTTTCGTGCATATATAGAACGAGATATGTCAACGTTCCAAAATATGCCATGCCTTCTAATATATTGATGATATTGAGACCCAAGATCTCTTTCGGCGCATGGATAAAGGCGTTGAGCGTGTTCAACGTCTCGCGAATGCCTTTGCTCACCGCCGCGCCAAACGTCAACGGCTCATGGCTGGCGTCGTCGAGCAGTTCAGCTTCTTTGTTCGACGAAACCGGCTTTTCGTGCCGACTTTCGGGCTCTAATATCGAATTGGCGTCGTCGAGCAGTTCGGCTTCTTTATTCGACGAAACCGGCTTTTCGTGCCGACTTTCGGGCTCTAATATCGAATTGCCCTCGACGACCAAATCGCTATCATCGCCAAGCCTCGGCGAATCTGTCGATACCCCGTCGATCTCGCTTTGATGATTATCGTTGTTGTGAATCAAAAGATAACTCCTTTTGCAATAAAATGTATATAAACGAAAACATACGACTCCGAATAGTTACATAGTCATATAACTTTCAAAGTACTATGTGACAAACGATTATCATACACGCCTACGCATCGAACACGACAGTGTGTAACCCCATCAAGAGCCGTTCCCAAGCGACGACCTCGTTGACATTGCCCAAAAAAGCCTCTTGGACGTCGACGATGATTTGCGTCGCACGCTCGATCGATTTGAGCGACACTTTGCCGAGGCGCCGCATCATAGCTTGGCGATAATGCGTCATGACGATCGGCGCATTGGGCGCCGCTTTGAGCAATGCCATATCGCGCATATACGTCAACAATAACAAAAGCAGGTGTTCGGCTTTGTCTTTCTTGCCCTTGAGCGTTCCCGCCGTCGCAAACGCGTCGTCCATCGAGCGCATCGATAAGATCTTGTCGAGGGTCTCGATGAGATCGTCTTGATCTGTGCCCTGTAACAAATCGAGCGCCTTGCCCAAACTACCACCTGCCAAAATCGCCGTCTGCTGGGCGATTTCGGGCTCGACGTCTTCGCAACGAACGAGGTAATCGGCAATCACATCGCGCTCAAACGACGCAAATCTCACGACTTGACAACGGCTAATAATCGTCGACAACAACCGCTGTGGTTGCGACGTTATCAATATAAACGACGTAAATGGATCGGGCTCTTCGAGCGTCTTGAGCAAGCTATTGGCCGCAGCATCTTGCATCTTGTGAACGTCTTTGATGATGACAAAACGCCTATCGCTCTCGTAGGGTGCGAGCCCGAGCCGCTTTTGCAAATCTCGAATGAGCTCGATCTTGAGCGTCGCCGAATCGGGTTCGATCGTAATCACATCGGGATGAATATTCTGCGCTATGCGAACACAATTATGACATATTCCGCAACATTGCAACGAATCTGGCGTTGATAATTCGCAAAAGACCGATTGCACAAAAGCGCGAGCCATCGTCGATTTGCCCACGCCCGCCTGTCCCATAAAGAGCAATGCATGGTGCAAATGTTTCGTCGCTACGGCGTGCAAAAGACCGTGTTTAATGGCATCGTGCCCGATGATCTTTGCATATATATCGCCCATGGTGCATGCTCCCGACAATGGCGTATCGAAAAAACAAAGGCGATGAATACTCATCGCCTCGAACCTCAAGTTACATCATTACTTTTTCTTTTTACGCGATTCGCGAGCGAGTTTGCGTTTCTGCTTCTGCTCTTTGGTGAGCTTTTCGCGCGCCATCATATTGCCTTGGAATCCTGGCGGCGTATAACCGCGCGGAAGCCCCGCATACATTTGCGACGGATCGGGCTGTGGCAATGCCGATTCGACCATCGAACCGAAGATCTCGCTGAAGTCCATATTCGATAGCTGGCGCAACGAATTGAGTTGCGCAAGCCCGGGAATCTTCGACAACCAGCTCGTATTCGATCCGAGACGCCCCATCATCGTGCGCATGAGCTCGAAGCGTTGCATCAAATCGGTCACGTGTTTGAGCGTCAAGCCAGAACCTTTGGCCACGCGCATCTGGCGCGAACGCGATTTCATCAAATCGGGTTGGCGGCGCTCCGCCTCGGTCATCGATTGGATCATCGCCTTAATGCGCGTAATCTCCGATTCGTCGATATTGACCTTATCGCTCATCCCCGAGAAGAACGGCATCCGCTCCATGATATCGCGCACCGACCCCATCTTCTGAATCATGTTGAGCTGTTCGAGGAAGTGATGGAAATTGAAATCGCCCGACAACATTTCGTAGGCATCTTTCTGCGCACGCTCTTCGTCGACGACGCGTTCGAAGTCGATCATGATGTCGACGATATCGCCAAACCCCAAAATGCGGCTCGAAAGCCCCTCGGGGCGGAATATCTTCAGTTTCTCGACTTGTTCACCCTCGCCGATAAAACGAATCGGCTTGCCCGTCACTTCTTTAATCGAAAGTGCCGCACCGCCACGCGCATCGCCATCGAGCTTCGTCATGATGAAGCCGTCGAGGTCGAGTTTCTCGTTAAACTGCACCGCCGTATTGACCGCATCGCGCCCAATCATGGCGTCGCAAACTAAGAAAATATTCTCCGGCTTCGTCTCTTCGGCGATTTCCGAAAGCTCGCTCATGAGAATGTCGTCGACGGCAAGCCGCCCTGCCGTGTCGAAGATGACGAAATCGCAACCATTCTTGCGCGCATAATCGATCGCCTCGGTGCAAATGTCGACCGGGTCGGCATTATCGCGATAATAAACGGGCACTTTGAGCGATTCGCCCAAAACCTGCAACTGCTTCACCGCCGCCGGGCGATACACGTCGCCGGCAACCAAAAGCGGCTTCGCCTTATATTGCTCCATGAGCCAAAACGCGAGTTTCGCCGCCGTCGTCGTCTTCCCCGACCCCTGCAAACCGACCAGCATCACCTTCGTCGGCGCCTTCTCGGCCATCTTCACCGGCTCCGGATCGACCGGCCCCATGAGGTTTTCGAGTTCCTCTTGGCAAATCTTGATAAAATGCTGCCCAGGCGTCACTTTGTGCACATTGCCTTGCGCATCTTTCGCCGTCACACGCACTTCTTCGCCTATCGCTCGATCCTTCACGCGCTCCAAAAAACGCTTCACGACGTGGTAGTTGACGTCGGCCTCGAGCAGCGACGCACGTATCGCCTTGAGCGCTTCGTCGATATTTGACGCGTTGAGCTCGCGAACACCGCGCATCCGTTGCGATATATCGCGAAACCCTTTCGATATCGTTTCGAACATGGAACCCTCTTAAATGCTCTAAATTCAAACAAAAAGCCCGCAAGCCTAGCGACTGCGAACGCAAAAATCGGCATATATTCTACGTTTAATGCCAACAACCGTCAAGCATTTGTGCACACCCACCTACACACACATCTGCAAAACACTCGCTTTTTTTTGGGCTCGGCTATTGCCCCTACGGGGCAATACGCCTACGCCGTTGCGCTATTGCCCACAAGGGGCAATACGCGCTCCTGGCGCGGCTATGTGCTCACTGCGTTGCGCGCATACACCGCGCTTTTACTGGGCTCGGCTATTGCCCCAACGGGGCAATACGCCTACGCCGCTGCGCTATTGCCCCTCCCGGGGCAATACGCGCTCCTGGCGCGGCTATGTGCTCACTGCGTTGCGCGCATACGCCGCGCTATTTCGATGGCTAGCACGAGCCATAAAAAAACCCGCTCATCGATGCCGATGGCACGATGTAGCGGGCATAAAGGCATGGGCAAAATCGCCGATGCGATTAACTAAATACCCAAGTCTTCTTAAATGCGATAGGAGCCTTGAGCGCGCCGAACTTCCAGTTCATGATGCGCTGGCGAACGCATGTATACATTTCTCCGCCGATTTGATCTTCGATCTTGTCGACTTTGAGCACCGATCCATCTTTGGCGACGGTAATGGCCAACACAAATCGACCAGAAGCCTTACCTTGTGCATTCATCACGCGTTGATAACACGTTTTGATATCGCCTTGTTTTTTGCGGAACATGGCCTCGATGGCGTCTTTGCTACCGGCCGGAGCCGCGCCGACGAAATCGCTCTTATCGGTCATCTTGAATTCGACCTTTGCATGTGCCGTCGTTTGCTTTTTCGAAGCGCCATCGACGACGACTTTCGGTCCGGAATTGCCCGATCCCGATTCGATGCCCATCAAGCCGCCGCCCGAACCGCCGCCTTCGGCTGCCGCCAACTGGTTCAAGAGATTGCCCGAGGCGCCAAGCCCGATATCGCCCGCCGAAATATCCGACATATCGGCAATATGGGTATTCGCGCCGAGCATATCGCCATAGAAGCCCTCGATACCACCATCGACGCCCAAAATCTGCGCCGTAATCATCGCGCCTTGCTCGCGGTGTTTATCGGTGATTTGATCCATCAATTCACCACGGCCAAGCGACGAATCCGGATCGGGGATATTCGACGGTCCTTCTTCGACCGATGGGAGCACGTCATCGCCTTGTTCGACGATCGTCGGCTCTTCATCTTGGGGTTCCTCGTTTTCGATTTCGACTTTCATCTCCTCGATCGTGACGGGCTTCGCCCACGACGGCATGAGGACGACTTCGTCGTTTCGCGGCCAATCTTGCAAACCGATGTAGAGCAACGGAATTAAGTGAGCGAGGAACGAGAGGATGAGGGCGACGCCGAGTGCGCTCTTGAGAAACGAACCAATGCCTCGACGATAAGCCGCCTTCTGGTTCAGCATGCGAGCGACGGCACCTTCGTCGCGAATCGACGCAAACTGGAACAAGAATAAGATCTTTCCGCCGATGATGATGCGCCCGCGCGAGGCTCGCGTTAGGGCGATATAGATATCGTCGCCTTTGATGCGAATGCCATTGCCCGGTTTGAGATCGGGACTAATTTCGAGCGATACGCCATCCTTGACGATGATGCGCCCGCGCATCTTTTTCGTCACGTGAAGGGCGTAGGCGTCTTTTTCGGGGTAATAGATGAACAGTTCCCATTGCTTCGGCATGACCGAAGACAACACCATGAACTGCGTTTCCTCGCTTTCTTTGCACTCGCACCCTACGGTAACGGTAGAACGCTTAGTTACGACGCGCTCGCACAACTTTTGTTTGCCACGGAACACGCCAATGCGAAGATTCTTTTTTATCTCTTGCACGGCCATCGCGCAATTCTCCAACGATCCAAGGATTTTTCGTCGTCATACGGCACGATAAGGCGTTGCCGTAGGCGACGACAACGCATGCCGATACATCACAGTAGCAAAATGACTATTGATGGACGGGGGCGCGACCGCTTTGCGCCAAACCACCCTGAATAACGGCAAATCTAAACTTCTTAAATTCTGTACCAATAGCCGTTTGCATGACTTCGACGAGCAGACGATAGTTCGTGCTTTGGTCGGCAATAATCGTCATATCGCCTTCGAACTGTTTGCCCGATGCCTGAGCGAGCCCCTTGAGTTTTTCGACTTCTTGTCGCAACGTCGCTTCGAGCGGTTCGATGATGAGACCTTGTTCGCCACCTTTCTTGAAGTTGGCAGGAACTTTCCCTTCGCTCAAGTCGAGGATACGCGTACCGACCAAGAAGATACCCGTCTTGTTGACGGTGAGAACGGTCATATCGGAGGGCAACACTTCGGACGTCGAAATGGGGACGTCGGTGTTGGGCAAAATCGTAATAGGCTCTTCACCGTAGGATTTGAGCAGGAAGACGAGGATGATCGTCATCATGTCCATCATGGAGTTGAGCGTGACGTCGGCTTTGCCGCTATCGGTATTGCGTTTTGCCTTGCGTTTTGCCTTCAAATGATCCAGCAACTCAGCTTCCATCTCGCTTTGTTTATCGAGCAATTTATCGTCTGCCATTTCTGTCCTAACCTTGTATCTCTTATATCTCGGAGCGTTGCGACCAAGATGGAAATTTGCAAATCTATACGGTTGCGACTGCCGCGACAGTCGCATCGATCTTTTGTAGCGTTTATTGAGCGACGGTTGGCAAGCCCAAGACGACGACGGGGAACATGCCCAAATTCGCCTTACCGCCAGTGACTTCGGTCATCACGATGCGCGATTCGTTCAATTCTTCTTTCGACGCGAGGGCTTTGCCCTTGAGAGCCGTTGAATCGCTGTGGGGAACGCGTTGATAACGCGCGATATCCATGGCCTTGACGAGGACGCCGAATTCGATCGACGAATCGCCGACGATTTCGACGGTTTCGTGATCTTGCCAATCGGGTTCTTGCTTAATTCCGACGAGCGTGTTGTAGAGCTCTAACCAGTTTTGTTTATCGGTTTCGTTGCTGGCCGAGGGCTCGTTGGGGCAAATCGTCGGTCCGCCTTCGGGGCAACCCGAAATCGCCGGCAATGTCGTCGCACCTTTGACGATCGTGAATCCTTGCTTCGAAATAAACAACTGCAAACGCTTCGGCGGCTCACCATTTTGCGCTATGCCTGCGCTACGCTGCGGCATTGTGACGTCGATGACGCTAATCGTCATAAATACGACGTTCAAAAGCATGAGAGGAATCAAAACGAGAACCATGTTCATGATCGGGGTCAGGTTCAGGTTTTCGGCTTCCTCAATATTTGTGGTGTGAACTTTTCTCATCATAATCTCCGTTTCTGTCGCATGGGCAAGCCGCCCACGTCAGCATCTATTCCTCGGCGCCTACACGATGCCATACGCACTTGCACGGCATCGTTGAGTCATGCATAGATGCGCACGATTCGTGCGCATCTATCGACTATTTCGCGCGTTGGCTCAGGAGATTGCCGACTTTCGTCGAGCAGAGTTCGATGCTGTCGAGAATGTTCTTTGCCGTGACCGACAAAACCGTGTGGAAGAGAAGCGTCGGGATGGCGACGATAAGACCGAATGCCGTCGTGTTCATGGCGATAGCAATACCAGCCGACAATTTTTCTTGGCGTTCGTCGGGGGCGGCGTCTTTGAGGGCGGCGAATGAATCGATAAGACCGATAATCGTACCGAGAAGACCGAGCAACGTAGCGATGTTTGCCAAAGAGGCCAAAGTCGGGAGGAAACGCGTCACTTCGGGGACGACTTCGAGGGTAGCTTCTTCGATGGCGTTTTGGATTTCGAGTTGCGAACGATCGGCACGGCCAAGACCGGCTTTCACAACGCGAGCCACTGCCGACGTACGAGCAGCATTGCAAACTTGGACGGCACCGTCGATGTTGTTCTGAATGACATTGCGTTGAACAGCATCCATCAACTGACGCGCATTCGTATTGAATTTAAAGAAGATGTAGTAGATGCGCTCTGCGAGTAGTGCCAAACACCCAACGGACACGGCGCAGATAAACCACATCCAAATACCGCCGTTATCCCACGCAAATGCTGACTTAATTGCTTCCATTTTTACACTCCCTCCGTTCTAAATAGAACTTCATGATGGCGACAGTATCCTCTGCCGAAACGAAAAATCGAACACCATGCCCGCTTTTCAAACAGGCAAACACGTGCGGCTTATAACACGCACCGCGCTTCCACTCAACAAATAAATATTTCTCACGCCAAATTGAACACTCCGCGAGCCTTCATGATTCCATAGAGGCGAAAAAAGCCCGCCATCGGCATTTTCAATAGTATGGGGAGAGAAATGGCCCACAGAAGCGTTTGCGCTAGCCGCGCGATAAAAAAAGCGTGGCGTATTTCGCTAGAAATAGCCACGCAAAGAGGGCGTATGCGCGGACCGCTTGCCAACGGCAAGCGGGAGCACATAGCCCGACATGTGAGCCGTATCCGCCGCAGGCGGATAGGCGAGCGGCGTGCCGTATCGGACGATAGGCACGCCAAATGCGCATCGAACGAAGGGATTCGTGCGATTATTGGGCGCTTGCGGCTGTGACTTCGATTTCGCCGTAGCCGCTATCTTTCCACTCTTTGTAGCAGAAGAGCTTTTCGGGGACTTCGTCGGCGTTGCCCGGATCGCTGACGAGGTCGACGGCAAAGACGTAGGCGTATTTTCCAGCGGTGTCGAATGTCGCTTTGGCGACGAATTTCTGGTTACTATTGTTATTGCCAGCATTGCCACTCAAGTTGGCGACGGCATGTGACCATTCGCCGAGGTGCGTTTCGGCGGGCTTTTCGGCGGCTTTGTCTTGTGCAATGTAGTACATCGTCATCGCTTTGACTTCGGGGATGGCAGCGCCTTTGCCCTCGGTTTTGCCTTTCCAGTAGAGTTCGGCAGAGACGTCGGTTGGATTTGTGTTGCCCGTGGAAGCCTTGACGGGAGCGGGGGCGAAACCGCAGTTGAGGTCGTTGCTGCGTTCGAATTTTCGCTTAACGGTGACGGAGAGCGAGCCGGGCGCGCTTTCGTCGAAAACGGGTTTGTCATCGGCATCGACGCCGCGCGTGTTGCACGATTTCCATTCGGTGTCGTCTTTGCCCTTGAATTGATAGAAGTATTCGTATTGCCCGGCCGTTTCGGGGATGGGGAGATCGACCATGAATTCGTCGTTATAGGCGAGTTCTGATGTGTTTGCGCGAGCTTTTAGGTTGAATGTGGCGTCGTATGTTTTTGATTCGCCAGTCGTGGGGGCTTTTGGCTTGAGCAAGAGTCGGCCTTTGAGCCCTTCGCAAGCGACTTCGCCTTTGTCGGCTCCTGTGCAATCAGCGACGTGGACGCGCCCGTAGACAGGAGTGGGAGCACCGCCGACGTGTGCTTCGATCGCCTTGGGATAATGAATTTCGCACCAGTCGACGATTTTTGTGGCGGGTTGTTCGGGCGATGTGACGTTCCACGTCGTACATTCGGCGTAGCTAAATGTGTTGTTATTTTGGGCGTCGCAATAAGTCCACGTCTTTGCGTCGTCGACCGACATGCGATAGACGACTTTGTATTCGCCGGGCTCATCGGATTTGAGCTTCGCCATGAATTCGTCGTGATTTTCGCCGTTTGAACCGTCGTATTTGTCGTTGAGAACGGCGGGCGCCCATTTTACCTTGCTTTCGTCGGGGGCGTTGGCGTTGGCGGCCGTCACGTATCCGATTTGGGCTTTGAGATCGGCGCAGTTGTTTTGGTAGTTCGTGCAACCTTCGACGAATGCTTGCGCATAGACGTATTCGGTATCTTTGCCGACTTCGGAACGGAGCGAATCGGGGCCGATGATTTGGCACCATGCGACAGTTTTTGCGGGAGCGGGGGCTTTTTCTTGGACGCTGATGACGGGCGCTTTTTCGATGCTAAAGCCGTCTTGCGAACCGTTGCCGTCGCAATATAGGAATTCGCCTTTGTTGAGCGAGAATCGGTAGGCGACGCGATAGTCATCGACGTCGAGTTTGAGATCGGTGAGCATGAATTCGTCGTTATTTTGGGCGGCTTCGCCTTGGAATTTGTCGTTGCGGACTGCCTTCACCCAGCGATAATTCGACAATTCGGAGCTTCCCTCGGCGTTGAGCTTGATGTAGCCGAATTCGCCTTCTAGGCCCGCGTGCGTTCCTTCTTTGCCCGTAATTCCAGCTTTGTAGACTTGGGCATAGGCTTGGATGGGGGTTCCTTCGACGACGGGCGTTTCGGCATAAGTCAATTGACACCAATCGACGACGTTCGCCTCTTGCGTATCGACGAGATAAGTGAAGTTACCGGCATTAATCGTTTTGTCGTTGATTTTGATCGAAATCGTCACGATGCCCGTTCCGTCGGGGGCAACGGCTTTGACCGATGTCTTTTCTTTCGATTTCGGATCGACACACGTCAAACCGAAGCAAACTTTCGACGTCGCTTCTAAGTTATTGCCCGTTACCGTCACTTCGGTGCCCGATTTTCCGCTTACGGGGCTCATTCCCGTGATGGCGGGCGACGTCGACTGGCCCGGATCGGGATTCGTGCCTGGATCGGGATTCGTGCGGCATGCGTTATTTTCGCACCCATTGGGGCATGGCGTTGTCGTTTCGACTTTATCTTTGCAAGTGATGAGCGATTTTTTGTCGTCGCTACATTTGACGCCGTCGACATTGCACGTCGCAGTCGACGATTCGGCATAGATAAATGCGTTGCGGAGGCAGCTTTGTTCGCTCCCCGATTTGACGCAAACGTCGACGGTGCCTTTGCCCTCGGGAGCCGAGATTTTTGCCGACGTCGCCGAGGCGACTTCTGCCTTGCCACATGCATTGGCAAAGCAAACTTCCATGCCCTGTTCGAATTTCGCGCCTTCGAGTGCGACAACAGTTCCCTTTGAACCGTTTGCAGGGGTCACTTTCGAGAGCGTCAATTTGGCTCCATCGTTGCCCGCAGTGCTGTCGTCTGACGAATCGGCACATCCTTGTAAGGCAACGCATGCGATGAATAAAGCTACGTAGTTTTGCCAACGTTTCATTCCGTTACTCCTTTTTTTATTTTTATCGGCGCCCAATCGACAAAGCCGGCGCCAACACACCCATTCCGTTGAGATGCCATCTTAGCGTAGCCAAAATGGCATTTCAAATGCCATTTGCTCCTCTCTCTCGATTTATTTATCGCCGAATTTCTGCCTTTTTTCTGCGATTTGTGGCATCATAGTCGATCGTGGGATTGCCGCCCAATGTTCGGCACATCGAAGATATATCGAAAACGATGCGCTATTGGCGTCTATGGCGAACCTTGGTCTTTGGATAGACGACACAAAACGGTTTATGATTCACTCAATTGCATAGAAACGGTATTTAATTCACAAAAGCTTGCAGGATATCGAATTGACATCGCTCGACGGAAAAGTCATAGCCCAGCGCTATCACATCATCGACGAACTCGGACGCGGAGGCATGGCGGTCGTCTATAAAGCCCAAGATACGCGTCTCGATCGGCTCGTCGCGCTCAAACTCCTGCATCCGTTTTTGGCGACGCAATCCGAGAGTGCGGCGCGTTTCAAGCGCGAAGCCGAGGCGATTGCCAAACTCCACCATCCCAATATCGTCGAGATCTACGACACCGGGCAAGACGAATTCACCGGCTCACAATACCTCGTCATGGAGCTCGTCCAAGGGCCAACGCTCGCCGAATTTATCAAAGCACATCCGACGAAGATCCCCGAAATCGCCGTCGCCATGACGTGTTCGATGTGCGATGCGATAGAACATGCTCACGAGGCGGGCATTATCCATCGCGATATCAAGCCCGAAAACATCCTCATCGATAAAACGGGCACGATGAAACTCACCGATTTTGGCATCGCTCGCGTACTCGATAAAGAACGCATGACGACATCGGGGAGCCTCGTCGGGTCGCCGGCGCACATGCCCCCCGAAATCATCGAAGGGCAATCGTATGGCTTTTCGTGCGATATATTTTCGCTTGGAACGGTGTTTTACTATGCCCTCACGGGGGCTCTCCCGTTCTCGGGCACGACGCCAATGTCGATATTCAAGGCAATTCTCGATGGGCATTATCAACCACCGGGGCGCCGCAATATGGCGATTTCTAAGAAAATCGACGATGTCATCGCCCGCTGTCTCAAAACCAATCCAAGCGACCGATATGCCGATGCCGACGCACTCAAATCCGATTTAGTCGCCATCCTCCAAACGGTCAAATTCGACAATTATGCCCAAATTCTCGAGCAATACTTTGCCAATGTCGACGATTTCAACGCCAAGGCGATCCCCAAAATCACCGACACGCTCAATCAACTCGCTCGGGTCCAAACGCGCGAAAAAGCTATCCCCAAAGCGCTCGAAACGCTCAACATCATCTTGAGCTATGCCCCCGACGACGCTCGCGCGCTCGCGCTCCTCAACGAATTGCGACAAGGAAACCGCGCCCGGCGCGTCGCCGCGTGGTGTTCGATCCCAGTCGCCGTCGCCGCCATCGCCTTTTGCATCTATTATATAGCGATAGCCCCGAGCGATGCCGATGACGACGGTCAAGGCATCATCGCCAACCACGCCATCGAAGCGATCGACGCCGACAAAGCGCGTACGGCGAGCCATACGGCCCCTCCCCCCAAAAACACTACAAATCAGGGATCCCCAACCGATGCCGGCAAACGACGCATCGAAAACGACGACAATCGCCCGCTCACCGTCTTGGCTTATGCACAACTCGCCGCGACGCGCGGCGCCAAAGATACGCGAGCCGATGCACCGATAATTCAAAGCGACATCGCCAACACCGAAGAAAATGCAGAATTAGGCGTCGTTCCCGAACTTCGTTCAGACGATCGCGAAACAGAATCGCAAGCTAGCGACTCGAAAACGACCGCGCCAAAGGACGCCGAAGCCCCGCGTCGACGACTCGACAAACCGACGACGCCAAAAGTACCGCGTCAACGCGCCAATCCGATCGCAACGCCTAAAAAAGTCAATCAGGGGGGCGCAAAACGTCCAAGCTCGAAATCGCCCAACGATAGCCAAACGGCGATCGCCTCTGCCACGCCAGTGGGCGATATGACGCCCACTCACCATACGGCTCAAACCCCTCCCACCGACGCCATCGCCAAATCGGTCGTCATCCAGCCCGTCTTCCCTCCCGATGCCTATGCCGTCGTCAAAGGTCAACGATTCGACGCCAATTCCGACGGCGACATTCGCCTAGAACTCGCACCGGGCAACTATTCGATGACGTTGACATGCCGGCAGCGATGCATCAAACAAACCCATGCCCTAAAAGTCACGGCCAGCGCCGATCCGGTCACACGAGAAATCGTATCGCTCGATTGGGCCGACGCCAAACTGAGCCTCACGGGCCCCAGTGCCAAATCGGTCTATTTCGTCGCCAAACGCATCGACGATCACTCTAACCGCGTATTACACCTAGCGGCTCGCACGCAAAATGCCATCGCCGGCTTCAATATCTTCGGCAAACCGATCACGCTCGAAGTCTATGCGATTCCCAAAAGCCATACGCTGAGCAGCTACGATACCGATGCACTCGAAGCCGCCAAATACGCCTCGACGCGCGTCTCTATCGCCCCGGGCGAAACGCGTTCAATACAGTTTTAAAGTGCCAAAATGTATCGCACATACCTTGACTTACACCGATCGGCGCATAAATTTGATCAGTCGTCGCGAGTCGACGACTTTGCGCTGTATCATTTTATATAGATATATCGCGGGCACAGTAGCGCCACACGGCATAGACATGTCGCGGGCGAAGCGGCGCCGCATCACGAACCGATAAAAGATAACGACTGAGGAGCAAAAACATGGGGCTATTCGATAAACTATTTGGACGCGATTCGGCTTGGTACGTCGACAAATGCAACGTCAACATGGAGCGAAAAGACTATGGCGAAGCGATGCGATGCATCAAACAAGCCATTGAGCTCGCCAAAACCGACGAAGAAAAGCAAGCGGCTACCGCGAAGAAGTCGGAACTCACCCACGAAGTCTATCACCAAGCCCTCGAACAAGCGAAATCGTTCATGCGATGCCATAACAGCGAAGCGGCACAAAATGCCATCGATCGTGCGGCACGCCACGTCCAGACCGACGAAGAGCGCGACGAACTCAATCAGCTCATCGAAAAAGGTCACCAACTCGAGGAAGAAGAAAAAGTCGTCGACGAACACGTCGACGGCGAAGAACACGTCACGGGGCTCGATACGTCCGATAAATGGAATCTCTACGTCACGGCGCTCCCATTCGACAAAGCACAGCACTACGACGAACTCGGCGATGCATTCAAAAAGGCATGGATTGCCCTCCAAGAAGGGCTATTCGTCGAAGCTATCGAAGGGCTCGAAGCGATATACGAAAAGCATGCCGACGATCCATACGTCATGGTCGAACTCGGGCGCGCCTATTACGGAAAAGGCGATCTCGACAAAGCCGACGATATTCTCAAAAAAGCCGACGATGCGCGCCAAGATATCGAGACGAAGCTATTGCGCGCCGAAATTCAATGGGCTCTCAAGCGATTCGACGTTGCCGAAGAAGTCCTGCAGGCGGCCCACGATCTCGATCCCGATAACAATTCCGTCTTAGCCCGCATCGCTCAGCACGGCCTCATCGCCCACGACTTCGAATCGGGAATACCAGCCATCGAAGCTCTCATCGAAAAAATTCCAAACGACGTCTCAGTACAACGACTCGCCGGGCGCATCTATCTCGAAAGCGGCGACGACGACAAAGCGCTCGAAGCTTTCGAGACCGTTAACCGGCTCTATTGGCAAGTCAATCCGCAGACGAAACAGCTGACGTTCGACAAGAATGCCGCCGCCGCCGCCGCCGGTCTCTATATCAAAAAAGGCGAAAACTACCCGCGTGCCATCGAGCTCATGGACGCCATCCGAGCCAATACGAAGGGCGAAGAACACGTCGCCGTATGCATCCAAATGGCCGATATCTACGAAAAAATGGAGAAAAAGGCGAAACGCGACGAACTCCTCACCGAATCGCTGCGATTCATGGACGACTTGCTCGAAGCCGCCAATAAAGGCCCAGAGGCGGCCATGTTACAGCTGCAATATGCTGAAGTCGCCGATCGCACGGGCGATGCAAAGAAATGCAACGAAATGCTCGATGCCGCCTACGAAGTCTTCGAAGGCGACGCCAAAAACGGCCACCCACTAGCGGCTTTCTACGTCGAACTCATCGACGATAAACGCGCTGGCAAGCCATTCCCGCCTGCCTCCGAAATGCAAGAACGGCTCAATGCCTTCGCGCAGAAATTCGCCGCCAACCGACAAATGTCGCAAGCCCAAGCCAGCGACGGCGACCAAAGCGATTCCCCCAATATGACGATTAACGTCTCGGTTGCTTCGACGCAAAACGCCACCAACGAAGATGCCATGCACAAAATGGCGGCTCTCGCTAGCCAAATGCAGATGCAAATGCAATCCGTCGAAATCGAAGACGGTGCAGATTCAGAATCCGAAGACGAATCAGATTCAAACGAATCGTCGGATTCTGAAGAAAATGCAAAGGAATAACGATGAACTACGCACAAAGAAGAGAAACACTCGCGCGTCAATTGCCCAAGAATTCGATCGCCATCATCGCCAACCCGATGCCCAAGCGACGAACGGGCGATCAAGATTATCCTTATCGCCCCGATTCGAACATGATCTATCTCACAGGCATGGATGAAGCCGGCGCCGTTGCCATCATCGCTTCGAGCGATCAAGACGTCCGCTTCCGACTCTTCGTTCTCAAACGCGATCTCAATCTCGAACGTTGGACGGGGCCGCGTTACGGCGTCGAAGGCGCCGTCGCAAAATTTGGTGCCGACGAAGCTTTCCCCATCGACGAACTCGATGAAAAGCTCAAAGACATCATGCTCCCGCTCGACGAAGTCTTTTTCGATTTTTCATATAGCCAAGAACTCGCCTCGAAACTGTTCGATATCACCGAGAGTTTGCGCCATCGCGGTCGTCATTCTGCCGAAGGTCCGCGGCATTTCGCCGATATCCGCGATATCGTCGGAGAAATGCGACGCATCAAAGACGACGACGAAATCGAAGTCCTCAAACGCGCCGCTCACGTCAGTGCCGAAGGATTCAAAAACGTCCTTGCCATGCTCAAACCCGGCATCGGCGAATGGGAAGTCGAAGCGACGCTCAAGCACACATTCCGAGTCAATGGCGCCATGGGCGAAAGCTTTGGGTCGATTTGCGCCGGCGGTGCACATGCCACGACGCTCCACTACGACGCCAATTGCGACGCCTTGCAAGCCGGCGATCTCATCCTCATCGATGCGGGCGCCGAAGTCGATTACTATGCCGGCGATATTTCGCGCACGTTCCCCGTCGATGGCAAATTTACGCCCGCACAACGCGATATCTATGCGCTCGTTCTCGAAGCCCAAAAAGCAGGCATTGCGGCGTGCCGCGTCGGCAATCACATGAAATCGTCACACGAAGCCGTGCGACGCGTCTTCGCCGAAGGGTTGCATCGACTACAGATTTGCAAAGAATCGCCCGAAGAAATCCTCGAAAAAAACATCGATTTTGAATTTTATTTCCACGGCACGAGCCATTACCTCGGCATTGATACGCACGACGTCGGCATAGCCTACAAGCGCGGCGGCGACGATGCGCCTGCAGCACTCGTTCCCGGCGTCGTCATCACCGTCGAGCCCGGGCTCTACTTCACCGTCGACGACGAACGCGTGCCTCCCAAATACCGAGGCATCGGCGTGCGCATCGAAGATGACGTACTCGTCACCGATGCCGACCCCATCGTACTCACCGCCGAACTCGTCAAAGAAATCGACGATATCGAAAATACGATGAAGCATTGAACCATGACAAATCGCAAAATTGATATTTCATCGATGATAGATGAAATCCGCAAGACGACGCCCGCACGCCGTGCACAAGGCTACGGCACGGCGAGTGCGTCGACGGCATATATCGACGAGCTAGCGCACGTCGAGTGCGCTGGGCTCACGGCACGCCGTGCGCGATTCGATGGCGAAATCGGCGTCGATCGCGACCCGATCGTCCTCGCTCGCGGCGACGGCGAATTTCTCTGGGATGCCGACGGAACCCCCTATATCGATATGGGGGCATGTTTTGCAGTCGCCGCTTATGGGCACGCCAACCCCGAGCTCGTCGATGCACTCGATGCGCAAGCCCATAAACTCATGCACGGCATGGGCGATGTCTATCCGACCGATACGAAAGTCTCATTTCTCAAAGCGCTAGCCCAAATCGCTCCGGGCAATTTGTCGGGTGCATTGCTCAGCCAATCGGGCGCCGAAGCCGTCGAAACTGCCATGAAAATGGCTCAAATGGCGACAAAACGATCGCGATTCATCGCCTTCGAATCGTCATATCACGGCTTGAGCTATGGAGCACTATCGGTCACGGGGCATCAAGATAGCTTCAAACAACCCTTTGCCGCTCGCATTTGCCAACAGACGACCCACGTCCCATACGCCAATTGCTTGCACTGTGCATTCTCACAGAAGCCCGAATCGTGCGAGTTTGCTTGCATTCGACATATCGAACGCATTTTGCGATCACCCGCCTCGGGCACGACCGATGTCGCCGCCGTCATCGTCGAACCGATACAAGGGCGCGGCGGCGACGTCGTGCCTCCAAAGGGCTGGCTACGCGCCTTGCGCGATATGTGCACGCGAAACGACGTCTTGCTCATCGCCGACGAGATTTATACGGGCTTTGGGCGCACGGGCGAATGCTTTGCCTGCAACGCCGAGGGCGTCGTGCCCGATATCATGTGCCTCGGCAAGGCGATGACGGGCGGATTCCCACTCTCGGCTGCCATTGCCACCCCAGAAGTCCTCGCCAAATGGCCACTCAATACGACCGAAGCCATTCATACGAGCACTTTTTTAGGCAATCCCATGGGCTGTGCCGTCGGGCTCAAAGCTATCGAAATATTGCAACGCGATGGATTGCCCGATCGCGCCAAGCGCGAAGGCGACTATTTGCTCGGCCAATTCAAACGGCTACAGTCGCTATTTCCCGATCACATTGCCGACGCCCGTGGGCGCGGACTCATGGTAGCCCTCGAATTTGCCACGCCCGAACTCGAACCACTCACCGATATCGCCCTAAAACTCGTCGACGATATGCGCGATCGCGGTTTTATCCTCTTGCCAAGCGGGCCATACGGCAATGTCATATCGCTCGCGCCTCCCCTCATCATCGCCCACCAATGCCTCGCCTTCTTCGTCGAACAACTCGAGGCATCGCTGAGCGAGATTTGTTAGCCTCAAAAACAGAACGACCGCATTGTGACGATGCGGTCGTTTTTTTATGTGACTCGATTTGAAGCTAGCGTGTCGTGTGTTGCGTGTTTATATCACTACTTTTTAACACACTGTGTACCGCCTTCGATATCTTTGCATACTTGCCTTACACCACAACTTTTTTCTTCAACCTTATTATTATTCCAAACATAATACTTTCTTGCATCTTTCGAATCGCAACTATTTACGCATTGAGTTTTTCCACCATTTTTACACGGTATTTTACCATCACAATAATACGCCGTCGCCTTTTCATTAACTGTGCATTGAGCACATCGCTTTGTCCAATACGTGTTGGTCTTTGCATCGCAATACTTGACCATCATATTACTATTTTCGCACGAAACCTTACCATCACCAGAGCAAGCCGCCTTTGTGTCTGCTGGCTCATCTGATACACATGCCACTCGATTTTTAGACGATATCATGCAGTCGTTATTTACACACACATATTCATTGATTTTGTTATTTCCCCAATAATAGCCTTTCGAACCATCGTCCAAACATTTCTTTTGACATGTTTTCTTAGAATCTGCTTCGCAATACGGCACTTCAGAACCGCATCCGACGAATGCTTTGTCTTGGCTAGTATAACATTTACCTTGTTTATTGCTACATGTCAATTTTACGATACTTTGTCCACCCCAATAATACCCTCCTTTTTTATCAGTATTACATGTTGCTTCGCATTTCTTCGTGCTCGTAGCTGTGCACTTTTCGAGTTGCGGTTGTTCTTCGTTACACACTCCCGTTTCGGCATTGCACTTCGCAGCGGGGCACGCCGTACCTGCATCCCACGATTCATTCTCGCATTTAAACAATTTATCATTTTCACACTTGAATTTACCTGTTTCGCATTTATCTGCAGGCGGTTGTTCTTCGTTACACACTCCCGTTTCGGCATTGCACTTCGCAGCGGGGCACGCAGTACCTGCATCCCAGGATTCATTCTCGCATTTATACAATTTGTCATTTTCACACTTGAATTTACCATTCGTGCATTTTTCAGCGGGAGGTTCTGTCGATTTTTCTACGCAAGCCATCTCTTCGTTTTCGGCTTCTGCATTACATGTATGGGTTGCCGCGGGGCAATCCTTCCCCGTGTTCCACGCCTCATTCTCGCATTTATACAATTTGTCATTTTCACATTTGAATTTACCATTCGTGCATTTTTCGGCAGGTTCTGTCGACTTTTCTACACATGCGCTCGCTTCGTCTGTAGCTTCGGCATTGCATGTATGGGTTGCCGTGGGGCAATCCGTCCCCGTGTTCCATGCTTCATTCTCGCATTTATACAATTTGTCATTTTCACATTTGAACTTACCATTCATGCATTTATCGGCAGGCTCTGTCGATTTCACAACGCAAGCCCCCGCTTCGTCTGTAGCTTCGGCATTGCATATATGGGTTGCGGCTGGGCAATCCGTACCTGCATTCCAAGATTCATTCTCGCATTTATACAATTTGTCATTTTCACATTTAAATTTACCATTCGTGCATTTATCGGCGGGCTGATTTTCGGTATTGCATTTGCCCGCCGTTGCATCACAGCGGTCGGCGGGGCATTCTTCTTGTTTTACCCAAGCATTGCTTACACATTTATTCAATTTGCCATCGGCGCATTGGAATTTGCCTTCGTCGCAGACTTTATCGGCGGCAGGATTGCATTTGCCCACCGTTGCATCGCAGCGGTCGGCGGGGCATTCTTCTTGTTTTACCCATGCATTGCTTACGCATTTCTCGAGTTTGCCATCGGCGCATTGGAATTTGCCATCGTCGCAAATCTTCGGCGTGACTGGGCTAGTATTGCATTTGCCCGATACTGCATCGCACCCCATTGTGCACTTTTCTGTCGTATATGCACCGTCTTTGCACACTTGGCTATGCTCGCCATAACACCGGCGTTGCCCTTCGGTGCACGTCGCACTGCCATCGTCTTCGGCACAACCATATCCACAACAAGCCGTCAATGCTATCAACGCTAAAAACAATTTCTTCCGCATTTTGTCCTCTCTCAGGAAAAACAGAACGATTAAACTCGGGCAACCCAAATGCCCAAAGGCTTGGTTTGATGACCAGAGCCACATGAGCTCATGCTATGTGAATGAAATAGAAAATCAACACGTAATCGATTTTTTTTATCATCCAGACGTACAATGATATACAATGTATGCTTATATCGCACATCGTTATCATTGAGTAACACCACATAGACATACATCAAACCACCATGTAAGTATATAACTCACACGATATGTATCACAGTGTAGCCAATGTGCGCAGTTCGCCGATGGGGGCGCAACGGTGGCGTTATATAATAGATACGGCTGACGTCGCATTCTTGCATTCATTGGCATATTGGGATAGAACGCGCGGCGGCGCTTTTGGTGTGTGCCGCTTTGTGGCGGATTCGACATACAAAGCGATATTGTAGCGTTTAGATAGCGACGTGCAACGAGATGAGTGTAGTCGAAACAGTAAAAACAGGCGATATCCTCGACGATCGATACGAGCTGACCGAAATCGTCGGGCGCGGTGGATGCGGTATCGTTTTTAGAGCGACCGATCTCAATCTCGACCGCGAAGTCGCCATCAAAGTTTTGAGCGCCGAGGGCGAATGTACGCAAGACATGATCACGCGATTTGAACGCGAGAGCCAGATATTGCGGCATCTACACGCGCCCAATACCGTCTTCTTCTACGACATAGGTCAAACGCCCCAAGGCTTGCCCTATATCGCGATGGAATTCGTCTCGGGCAAACAACTCAAAGATTTGCTCGACGAAACGCATGCGCTCACGCCCGAAGTCACGGTTCAAATCCTCATCCAAGTCTTCCAATCACTCGTCGAAGCGCATTCCTATGGGTTTGTCCATCGCGACCTCAAACCCGCCAATATCATGCTCTGCGATCGCATCGGGTTCCCCGGCTACTTCGTCAAGGTGCTCGACTTTGGCGTCGCCAAGATCATCTCCGAAGACGACGAAGAATCGGGCGCCTCGAGCGAAGCATCGAAAAGCGACAATATGGCGGGAACGCCGCGATATATGGCGCCTGAGCAGTTCAAAAACGAAATCATCACGCCATCGGCCGACCTCTATTCGATGGGGTGCATCGCCTACGAAATGCTCACGGGCGTTGCCCCATTCGATGGCGATACGATTCACGTCACGGTGGCCAAACACCTCTTCATGACGCCAAAGAGCTTGGGCGCGGCATTCGATCATTATCCCAATCTCGAGGCGACGATTTTCAAACTCCTCGAAAAACAACCCCAAGATCGATTCGCCTCGGCGCAAGACGTCATCGACGTCTTGGAACATTGGCAAGACGCCGAATTGTGCCCTGAGTTGCAGAATTGTCGAACCCATGGCGACGATGGTGCAGAAAATGCATTCAATACCGACGATAACGAATCGCATTCGGGAGCGATCCCGCAGGCTTATGCCGAAGCCATGCACAACGTCAGGCTCAAGGGCATCTATGCCATGCCCCAAGAGCACGAGCCCGAAGAAGTTTCGCCCCTAGCCATTGCCGCCGCCGAACACCGAGAACTCCTCGAGAGCCAATACGCGCTCACCGCCGCCGTTCAAAAAAAGGAGTATTTCCGCGTCGGCGCCATCATCGCCATCGTCTTCGCTTTCATCGCCATCGCCTTTGGGGCGACGTTGTTCTTCGAAGATGAGCCGAGCGATACGGCGCAATCGTATATCAGCGATACGCAAATCGCGGCGGCCGAAACGATTAAGCAGAAGATCGAAAAACAAAACCTAGGGTTTTTCACCGATATTGCGACCGATGAACTCGCTCAATCGGCCCTCATCTCGATTGGGTTTGGGATTTTGTCGAAGAAAGAAATCGAAAAGCTCCCAACCGACTTCGACGATCGCTATGCCGATGCCGTTCACGACGACAAATCTTCGAAATCGAGCAAAAAGCGAAAACACAGGAGCCGCAACGGTCAATCGAAGAAGGCAGAGCCAAAGGCCAACGCCGCCCCCGAGCTCGAACTATTCACGTTCAAGCTCCAATATAGCCCTTCAAATGCTCGCGTTGGCTTTTTGAACGCTCTCGGGCAATGCAAAGACGGCACGTGCCGCGTGCGCACGACGTCGACGAAAAACCACCCGCGCATCGTCGTTTCGGCCATGGGCTACGAAACGCAGAGCATCGTCGTCGACGAAAAAGTCGACGCCTTGCGCATCGCCCTTGTTCCAGAGGAATAGCGTATGGCGATCGACATTGCGGCACTCGTCATCGTCTTTGTATGGGCTGTGTTTGGCTATCGCAAAGGGTTTGCTCGCCAACTGTTCGGGTTGCTAGCCATCGTCTGCGTCGTCTTGTTTTCGGCGCCATTGGCGCAAATCGCCGAACACGTCCTTGCCGACGAAGCCGACATCACCATGCCCGGGGCTCGCATGCGCATCGTGCTCACGTCGACGTGCGCCGCCTTCATCTTCATCTCCGTTTCGCTCGTCGGCGTCTTTCTCCGCCACACGCTCATCAAAGGCATCAAGCCCGCCGAAAAGACCGATCACGTCTTGGGCATGACTTTGGGCATTATCGAATCGGCCATCGGCATCTACGTCATCATGTGCGTCTTCGCCATGGCGCGCGATAAAATCGACAAATACGTCCCCGAAGCCGGCGTCTACCTCGATCAAAGCGCCGTCTATCGAACCGCCGACGCCTATAACGCCGTCGCTGAATCGCCGTTTATCGCCCCAAAAAATAAACCAAAAAATACCCCAAAAAACAACCCAAAAGACAAACCAATCGACTCAGACGCAGATTCAGACGCGGGCGCAGACAAATCCCCCCGTCCCTCTGAAGTCTAAAATTCGCAGTTCTCGCATTTTTGATGTATAAAATACACACCCATAGTTTTTATGCGGTTTGTTGCGTTTTTGGTTGAATTGTATCCAATACACTAACGCTTTGTTTTTTATCAAAAAGAAGAGACATGACGACATCGAACACGAAGAAGACGATTTTCATGACGGGCGCCACGGGCGTCATGGGCACGGCCGGCTTGCAAGAAATCACCAAACGACTCGACCATTTTAATCTCGTCGTTTTGGCACGCCCGAGTGAAATCAACAAAAAGAAACTCGCGCCTTACGAAGGCAAAATCCGCGTCGTATGGGGCGATCTGACGCGATACGAAGACGTACTCGACGGCGTCACGGGATCCGATTACGTCTTGCACGTCGGAGGCATGGTTTCGCCGGGGGCCGACTACAAGCCAAAGAGCACGCGACGCGTCAATATCACGGCGGCAGAACACATCATCAAAGCCGTCTTGGCGCAACCCGCCGACGCCCAACCCCGCGTCGTCTATATCGGTTCCGTCGCCCAATTGGGGCCGCGCAATGCCCCTGTCCATTGGGGGCGCACTGGCGACCCCATCCAAATCAGCATCTACGACCACTACGCCATCTCAAAAACTGTCGCCGAACGCATGTTCGTCGAATCGGGCATCAAACACTGGGTCAGCCTACGGCAATCAGGCATTCTCTACCCAGCCATCTTGCGAAACTACGACCCCATCATGTTCCACGTCCCCATCCAAGGCGTTCTCGAATGGGCTACTATCGAAGATAGCGGACGCGTACTCGCCAATGTTTGCGAAGATTCCGTTCCCGAAGATTTCTGGAACCGATTCTACAATATCGGTAGCGGCGACGCCTATCGACTCTCGAACTACGAATTCGAATCGCTCTTACTCGATACGATTTCTTGCCCAAAACCAGAAAAAATATTCGATACAAACTGGTTTGTCTTGAAGAATTTTCACGGCCATTGGTACGAAGATTCCGACGTGCTCGAAAATTATCTCCACTTCCGAGCCAATACCCCCATCCGCGACTACTTCGACAAAATGGGGCAATCGGTTCCGAAAATCTACAAACTCGCCAAAATATGCCCCGCCATCTTCATCAAGCAAGCGATGAAAAAACTCGCCTTTGCCCCGCGATTCGGCACGCAAAACTGGATCGAAACGAACGACGTCAACCGCATTACGTCGTATTATGGATCGATCGAGGCATACCGTTCGATCCCCGATTGGGCGCATTTCGACGTCACACCGCCGACGAAAACGCCGATGCGACTCGATCACGGTTTCGACGAAGATAAGCCCATCGAATCGCTCGATATTCACGATATGCAGTCGGCAGCCGAATTTCGTGGCGGAAAATGCCTAACCGAACGAATCGAATGCGGCGACCTCGCGACGCCCATCAAGTGGCAATGCCACGCTGGTCACGAATTTATGGCGTCGCCCAATCTCATTCTCATGGGCGGGCACTGGTGCCCAGAATGCCTACCCACCCCATGGATAAGCGACGAAATCGCAAAACACAACCCCTTCTTCGCCCAAGTTTGGTATGCGAGCCACGACAAAGACGAAAACAACGTCTATGGCGAAGAAATCTTCGACGGATGGGAGTAACACGATGAAACACGATGCACGCGCTTTTACCCTTCTATCGCTCGCACTTTCGGGTGCGCTTGGATTCGCAGTGCCTAGCCTGGCACTCGCTCAAAACCAAGTCTTTCTCAATGGCGTCGAAATATCGGGAACGAAAAACCAAACGTTTACCGATGTTTCGGTCGCGTTCGACGCAGCAGGCAACATTTCGATAACGGCGCCACAATACAAAGTCGTCGAACAAACCCCTAGAACGACGGGGCGCGTCGCGCCATCGCCAACCCAACCCGCGCAAGTCGTCGGCCAAATCGGGCAACAAACGGCACAAACGGCGCAAACGGCACGAGCCGGGCAACCGCAAATCGCCGTCGCCACGCCGACGCTCCCCAACCCCGAAAAGCCCACCTACATGCTGGCTCTATTCAACGCCCCAGGGCTCTTGGGCTATAACGTCGAAGTCATCATCAACGGCGTCATGGTCAAGACGATTCCGCAAGGCATGGCTTCGCAGTCGTTCGACGTCACCCAGCACCTGCGCCGCGGCACGCGCAATACGATTCAATATCGCCTCGTCATGGCCGCCGACTCGGGTACATCGTCGAAAGCAACCGTCCACATCAGCCTAGCCAAAGCAAACCCGGGCGCCGGCAACACCATCGAGCTCATCGGCGAATACGCCCCCATCGAAATCAAAGGCATCGATGGCGCAAAAACTTACGCCGTACAAATCGATATCCCTTAATCATCGCGCGAAAACGCGTCATCTCGCGTCATCTCGCGTCATCTCGCGTCATCTCGCGTCATATCGCGCAAAATCGAACAAAAACATCATGGCTCATCGCCCGCCGCGGTGGGCTTTTAATATGATTCAAAAAACAAACATGAACGAAGAATTATCTACAAACAACGCCACCGACAACGAAGAACATTCGATACGCGCCGAAATCGGCGGCCGACATGCCATCTACAATGCCTCCGACGTCGACCTCCCACTCGCCGACCTCCACGACCGCGTCGAGCGCCTCTATGCACACATCGGGCAAGCAAACAGCGAAGTGAGCATCGTCCTGACCACCGACGACGAAATCCACGAACTCAACAAAACATGGCGCGGCGTCGACGCCCCAACCGACGTGCTCTCGTTCCCCATGCGCGAAGGCGAGCCCCCCGAAGTCGCGCCAACACTGCCCCTAGGCGACATCGTCATCAGCGTCGACACGGCCACGCGCTACGTCGATTCGTGCCACCACAAAACGCGCCTCGACGAAACAGGCCCCGCCCCACTCACCGACACCTGGTCGCTCCTCGACGAGCTCACTTTCCTCGTCATTCACTCCACGCTCCACCTCCTCGGCCACGACCACGCCGAACCCGACGAAGAGCGCACGATGCGCACACTCGAACGCGAATGGATGACGTTCCTACTCACGCCATAACCTTTTCTTTCTCGGTGCGCGCCCTATCGGCATGCGCCGATACGGGCTCGGCTCCGCCTATTGCCCTGCGGGCAATACGGCTACGCGCGTGCGCTATTGCCCTGCGGGCAATACGCGCACGTCATTGAGCTCCGCCTATTGCCCTGCGGGCAATACGGCTACGCCTCCACATAAACCCCGCTAGGGGTTTCCGCGAGTAGCCCCCAGCAACGCTGGGGGTTAAAAGAGCCACCCCAACCATCCCAACCATCCCCCGCCCCAACGGGGACGGCACAAAAAAAGCCCTTATGCTCGGAAACCCCTAAGGGGTTCATTTTAGATGTGCATTCCGATCCCCCGGTAGCCGCCTACGGCGTCAACCGGGGGCTACTCGCCGCAAGCCCTACGGGCTTGTTGTGGGTGCTCACCAATTCCCATCCACATAAACCCCGCTAGGGGTTTCCGCGAGTAGCCCCCAGCAACGCTGGGGGT
>ERZ1026772.444-NODE-444-length-30610-cov-6.016757_pt1 | contig 30610 bp, 29 predicted proteins | sample MGYA00380124_ERZ1026772 | MGnify/ENA primary metagenome ERZ1026772 (study PRJEB33269, sample SAMEA4719760) | human gut metagenome | biome: human-associated habitat; feature: organic feature; material: feces | place: Cameroon | collected 2013-10 ...
AAGCAAGCAAGCAAGCAAGCAAGCAAGCAAGCAAGCAAGCAAGCAAGCAAGCAAGAGTCTGATTGTACACCCTTCAAAAATGAATATAGAAATATATAGGGAAAGCTGTCTTGAACTTTGAAAAACTATAGTTCAAAACGGCTTTTTGTTGTGTGTAGAAAATGCAATTTAGCAATATATTATAGATCAAATTGCTTTTTTAAAATATGGTTTCGATAAAATTATTAAATTTTATAAAAATTAAAGGTAGTTCAATTTGACACTACCTGTTGTTAAAAGGAGGAATCTAAATATGAAAAGGAAAATCTTGTTACTTGTCCTTGCACTTACTATGTGTTTTGGTACATCCATGACTGCCAATGCAGCGATGAATGTTAAGAACAATATGGGTGCTTTGACTACCGCCAACACACTGAATAATAATGCGTCCCCAATACCAAAGGGAACATTGCAGTATGAGGCTTCAAAATTTAAGATCAAGTATACCCAGAAGGATCTTGATGCTATCAAAAAAATATTTGATGCCAACATATATGCAAAGGCTTATCCGGATGTTGCCGCAGCATATGGAAATGACAGGGAAAAACTGTGGAACCATTATGTTACCTACGGCATTAAAGAAGGAAGAACCGAGATCAGTTCTACGTTTAATGTGTTTGCCTATATTTCTGCTTATCAGGATCTTAGAAATGTATTCGGGGATGATCTCATGGCATACTATGTCCATTATGTAAATCATGGAATGAATGAGAACAGAAGGCTCATAACGATTGATGCTGTAACAAAGGCAGGCATCACTGTAACAGGTCTGCGTGGGCAGGTGATTGCAAAACCCGCTCCGATCAATGTGCCGGGCCTTTCGTCCGACTCTGTTTCAAATAGCGATCCGGAAGCTGACGCAACGCCGGCAGAGACTCCAAAGTCATCAGAGGCTCCGTCTGTCAAACCTGCTCCGAAACCGGAGAAACCTGATGATGATCCTTCCCCGGCTCCGTGTGCACATAGTGAATTTACATATAAATCAAACGCCTCAGGACATCAAAAGGTTTGTAAGGAATGTGGTGAGAAGCTGAAAGCTGTAGAATCTCATCAGTGGCAGTATATACATGCAGAAGGTGATTCCAGCCATATACCGGTATGTACGGTTTGCGAGTATAGAGGTGAGAAAACCGGATGCGAAAGTGCAAAAACAGAATCTAATGCAACACAACACTGGAGTGTTTGTAAAGTTTGCAGCGGCAAATTCAATCAGGAGAATCATAAATGGACGGAAGACGGAACTTGTACCGTTTGTAAGGCAGCCTGCAGTCATAGCTGGACGGAAGGAAAATGTGACACCTGTGGTAAACAATGCAGCCATAGCTGGACGGAAGGAAAATGTACCATCTGTGGTAAACAATGCAGCCATAGCTGGACGGAAGGAAAATGTGACACCTGTGGTAAACAATGCAGCCATGAAAACTGGACGGAAGGAAAATGTGACACCTGTGGTAAACAATGCAACCATGAAAATGGTGCTGAAACAAAAAGGATAGAAGGAACTCAATATCATGCTCCGGTTTGTATAGTGTGTGGCACATTAAATGAAGCTGACAAGGCTGCTTGTGAAGAGGGTACTGCTGTACCGAATAATGATAGCGTACATGATATAAATTGCAAAGTATGTGGTGGATTCATCAGAGAAGAATCCCATACGTATACTTATACATCTGCTGGAACACTGAGTCATAAAGGAATCTGTGGTGTTTGCGGAAATCAAATGGATGAAAGCACATGTGAATTTGATCAGAATGGTGACTGTGCGATTTGTGGCAACCACCACACACATAAATGGGATTCCAGTACAGGAGTGTGTGAAGATTGTGGAGCAACCTGTAGCCATAAAACGTATAATAGGGAGACTTATAAATGCACCACATGTGGTAAAGATTGTGAGCATGCACATATATCAACTTTAAATTACAACGATCCAGAAAATCATTATTATGAATGCGCATACTGTGGCTTTAAGAGGCTTGAAGCACACAATTTTACGGTTCCCAAATATTGTCCAACATGTGGAGAAAACGTAAATGTTTGTTCAATTTGTTCTTCAGATACAGTTGGACATTGTCCTACAAATCAACCACGTGTGTAAAGAATGTGAGCATACACATATATCAACTTTAAATTGGAAAGATGCAGAAAATCATTTTCATGAATGCGTATACTGTGGCTTCGAGAGGCTTGAAGAACACGATTTTCAGGTTGAAAGATATTGTTCAACATGCAAAACAACCATATTACGTTGTTCAATTTGCTTTTCAGATGTAGGGGAACATTGCCCTTAAATTCTTTAGCAACATTTATCATTACAAAAGCTAAAAAGAAAACACCTAAAATGTCTTTTTTATAAGATCATTTTAGGTGTCTTTTTTGTTGCCATGCATATGAGAAAATGATCCAGTGGATCATTTTTGAGTCCAGAACCTTGTAATGAGCGGAGTAACAGTTGTGCAAAGAGGCCGTATGATTTATACTGGGAGCATAGCGTTCAAAAGTGGAAATGCAAAGAGAAAGGACAGACATACGTTGAAAAATATTGTTTTGATTGGGATGCCCGGTGCGGGCAAAAGTACAGTAGGCGTTGTGATTGCCAAAAAGCTTGGCTATCGCTTTATGGATAGTGATCTGGTAATTCAGGAAAGAACCGGGAAGATGCTGCATGAAATTATTGAGGAAAAGGGCACAGCAGGATTTCTGGAGGTGGAAGGAGAGATTAATGCGTCTCTTTGCTGTGACAGGACGGTGATTGCAACAGGGGGAAGCGTGGTCTATAGTGCGAAAGCAATGGAACATCTTAAGGAGATCGGCAGTGTGGTTTATCTGCAGCTTTCCTGCGAGGCGGTTGCAGAGCGTCTCGGGGATCTGCAGGAGCGTGGAGTGGCATTGAAAGAGGGACAGACATTAAGGGATCTTTATGAGGAGCGCACTCCGTTGTATGAGAGATATGCCGATATTACCTTGAATTGTGAAGGAAAAATGATCCGTGAGGTCGTTGCCGAGTTGGCTGCAAGGCTTGATGGACGGTAGACAGGTTTTACCCATATGGGTCAAAATATAAGGACACAGAATGGAAAATCTATGATATAATGTAATTAGTCCGAAAAAGCAAGCGGCTGCAAAGCAGACATCTGGTTTTCAGGGCTCATTAACGAGCAAATATCCTGCAAAGCAGGATGGAGAGCACGAAGTGCGGATTTGCGAGTTGATTGTGGAAATAAGTAAAGGTTTTTCGATAGGGAAAGACCGGTTATATCGTGAAGGAGGGCTTTTTTATGGCAAACAGAATTGTACTGAACACCGTTTCCTATCATGGGAAGGGGGCAATTAACGAGATCCCGGGGGTTGTAAAGAGTAAGGGATTTAAACATATCTTTGTGTGCTCGGATCCGGATCTTGTAAAGTTTGGGGTTACGGCTAAGGTTACGGAGCTTCTGGAGAAGGAAGGCATTCCGTATACATTATATTCCGAAATCAAACCCAATCCCACCATTAAGAATGTACAGGATGGTGTAGCGGCATTTAAAGCCTGTGCTGCGGATTCAATCATTGCAATTGGCGGCGGTTCTTCTATGGATACGGCGAAAGCAATCGGTATCATTATTACGAATCCGGAATTTGAGGATGTACGTTCCCTGGAGGGTGTGGCACCGACTAAGAACCATGCAGTACCGACCATTGCGGTTCCTACCACAGCAGGTACGGCAGCAGAGGTTACGATTAACTACGTGATTACGGATGCTGAAAAGGAACGTAAATTTGTCTGTGTGGATGAGAATGATATTCCGGAGGTGGCAGTGATTGATCCGGAAATGATGTCCTCTATGCCGAAGGGACTGACGGCAGCAACCGGTATGGATGCACTCACACATGCGATTGAAGGATATACCACCAAGGCAGCATGGGAGATTCCGGACATGTTCCACTTAGAGGCGATTAAGCTGATTTCCCGCAATCTCCGGGGCGCGGTGGAGAATACACCTGAAGGCCGGGAGGGAATGGCAATGGCACAGTATATTGCCGGAATGGGATTCTCTAATGTCGGACTTGGAATTGCACATTCCATTGCACATACACTGGGCGCGCATTATGATACGCCTCATGGAGTTGCCTGCGCAATGATGCTTCCTATTGTTATGGAGTACAATCAGGAATATACCGGAGAGAGACTGCGCGAGGTGGCAAGAGCAATGGGAGTGGAAGGCGTTGATGAAATGACGCAGGAGGAATATCGAAAAGCTGCTATTGATGCGGTTAAGAAGCTGTCCGCAGATGTCGGAATCCCGGTAAAGAATGACAGGATTCGTGAGGAAGATCTGGATGTGCTTGCCGCTGATGCTTTTGCAGATGCCTGCTGTCCAGGTAATCCGAGAGACACCAGCGTTGAAGATCTGAAGGAGCTTTACCGTAAGATCATGTAAAACAGATGCATGATACAGGTTCATGCAGGAGTTGGAAGACAGAATCTCACACCATCAGATAAACATAAACAGCAGGCCGGATGATACAGATGTATGTTTTCATTCCGGCCTGTAAATATAAAGGAGGATGTGTTTTATGAAGATTCAGGAATTTTGTGATATGGATAAATTTGAACAGATCATGAAAAACTGGGCGGAGAGTACAGGGCTTGCAACCGTGGCGGTTGGAGCAGATGGAGAATACATCAGTGATTGCTATAATTTTACGGAATTTTGTATTAAATTGACAAGAGGAAGTGCGGAAGGCAAAAGGCGGTGTGAGAAATGCGACCGTGAGGGACAGGGGGTATATGCCTGCCATGCAGGGCTGGTAGACTTCGGTATTCCGATTACACTTGAGGACGGTACAGTGCTTGGCAGTGTGATCGGCGGTCAGGTGCTTCCGGAACATCCGGATGAAATGAAGTTTCGTAAAACAGCACAGGAGCTGGGAATTGATGAGGAAAAATATATCAACGCGCTTGGAAAGGTAAGTGTGAAAACAAGGGAGCAGATTGAGGCATCGGCAAGCCTGCTTGGTGATGTGATTAATATGTTTGTCCGTGCCAGCTATACAGGTAAAGAGAATAATAATATGATTTCCGGACTGAAGGACGGAATAGCAACTGCAGCACGGCAGATTGTAGAGGCAAATGAGCAGACGCAGCAGATTGAGGGTTATAGTAAACGCCAGCAGATCCTGGCATTGAATGCATCCATTGAAGCAGCAAGAGCAGGAGATCAGGGGAAGGGGTTTGCTGTTGTGGCAACAGAGGTTCAAAGACTTGCCAGGGATATGGCGGATGCCAGTGAGAAGATTAAAAATAATCTGAGCATGCTGACAAAAACAATAGAAAATTTAAACCATCAAAGCTGATCCGGAGCTTGCACAGAGCTGGCCGATGGTTTTTATCAGTTGCATTCCGGACGGCATTTTGTTATGATCGAATGGATCATTTTTTTGAGGGAGAACATTTATGTCAGGAATCAGAATTGCAGCGCTTCGATTAGGTGTGGTTCTTACCGCAGGAGTAGTCTGTGGAATGCTGTTACTGGCCGATGGTAAGAGCAGTACAGATAGTGGCAAGCAGCCACAGACAGCAGCCGTAGGTGAGGAGCTATCGGCAGCACCGGAGCCGGGAGAACTGGGAAATCCGAGAAGCAGCTATAAGCTTGGAAGTGCAAGGAGCCTTGAGGGGAAGAATTTAATTTACAGTCTTTTTGTGGATACACCGGATGCAGAATGGACAGACCGGGATAAGAAGAAGGCATTAAAGAATCTTAAAATTGCAAAAGAATACATTGAAGCAGAAGCGAAGGGCTACCATAAGAAAGTTGATCTTGTGGTTGACTTTGAAGAAAACGAAGATCTGACAGGGAATGCACGCATTAATTTTTCCCTGAAGGATGGGGAAGATTACGAAGAAGCGCTGGATGAAGAAATTGCCGGATGGCTCGAAGATCAGATTGATTATGAGGCACTTACCAAAGAATATAAGGCAAAAGGAATTGCCACGATTGTTTTTGTCAATCATAAGGGAAGCACCTATGCAATCTGTTATGATGGTGTGGATAATCCGCAGGAAAGCCTTGTGATGTTTGCAGGGGAAGTCCCGGCAGTTTATGCACATGAAATTCTGCATCTTTTCGGGGCACATGACCTGTATGAGGATGCGGAGTATACCGAAGAGGTCTGCGAATACGTGAAAAAGGCCTATCCGGATGAGATTATGTACACGGTAAAGGATGAAAAAGGACGTCTGAACAGCAGTGAGATTCAGAATCAGCTTTCACCGGTTACGGCATATCACCTGGGATGGGTTAATTATATAGAAGAAATTGATGTATTCCCACAGTTAAAACGATAAAGATCAGCAGGTTTTACGAATGGGGTTCTGAATAAGTTACAATATGTGGAAGCAAAAAGGCAGTCCCGGGAGGGCAGTATGAAGAAACGAGCGTTGATTACAGGGGCATCCAGAGGAATCGGAGAGGCAGTGGCAAGGCGTCTTGCTTCTGAAGGCTATGATCTTTGTCTGGTGTGTAAAAATTCCATAGAAAAGCTCCGGCTTCTTGCCGGAGAACTGAAAGCAGAATCAGGTATTTCCTGTGAGACTTATGCCTGTGATGTTTCGGATCCGCAGCAGGTTACTTCCATGCTGCAGCAGGCTGGAACGATTGACGTACTGATTCACAATGCCGGAATTTCCCATATCGGGCTTTTGAGTGATATGACGCTGGAAGAGTGGAATCGTGTGATTGATACGAATCTCAATTCCTGCTTTTATTTAAGTCATGAGCTGATTCCGCAGATGGTACACCGCAAGGAAGGAAAGCTTCTTTTTGTTTCTTCGGTGTGGGGAAATGTCGGTGCATCCATGGAAGTTGCATACAGTGCTTCCAAAGGCGGAATCAACAGTTTTACGAGGGCACTTGCCAAGGAACTGGCACCGAGCAATATTCAGGTCAATGCGGTGGCGTTTGGTGTGATTGATACGCAGATGAACCGTTGTTTTTCGGAAGAAGAACGTCGCGCATTAAAGGAAGAGATCCCGGCTGACCGGATGGGAACCTGCGCAGAAGCGGCGGAAATGATTTCACAGGTGCTTCATTCACCGGCGTATCTGACCGGTCAGGTGATCACGATGGATGGCGGCTGGATTTAGTTGCCATGCATATGAGAAAATGATCCAGTGGATCATTTTTGAGTAAGAAAGGGAAAAACATGTACGATGTAGTAATTATCGGAGCTGGTCCTGCGGGACTCTCCGCTTCGATTTATGCAAAAAGAGCGGGCCTTAGTGCTGTTACGGTAGAACAGAGCACCATGAGCGGCGGACAGGTCTTAACAACCTATGAGGTGGACAATTATCCGGGTTTTCCGGGAATCAACGGCTTTGATCTGGGAATGCGCTTCCGGGAGCATGCGGACGGACTTTCCTGTGAATTTCAGGAGGCAGAGGTGCTCCGTGTGGAAGAAAGCGGAGACGGATATCTTGTCACAACCTCCAAGGGCGAATTAAAAACGAAAACCATTGTGGCAGCAATGGGAGCAGAGCATGCGAAGCTGAACATTCCTGGAGAAGAAGAGCTTGCCGGAATGGGTGTATCCTATTGCGCAACCTGCGATGGCGCTTTTTTCAGAAACCGTACGGTGGCGGTTGTCGGCGGCGGTGATGTGGCAGTCGAGGATGCCATTTTTCTTGCAAGAAACTGTGCGAAGGTCTATCTTGTTCACAGAAGAGACCAGCTTCGTGCTGCGAAGTCCTTACAGGAGGCATTACAGGCACTTCCCAATGTGGAAATCCTGTGGGATACGGTAGCAACGGAAATCAAGGGTGAGGATCAGGTGGAAGCGCTTGCGTTAAAAAATGTGAAAACGGAAGAAACACAGGAGCTTCCGGTGGACGGCGTATTTATTGCCGTAGGCATTGTGCCGGTAAGCCGATTGCTTTTGGGAATGGATGTCTGCGATGAAAAGGGATATCTCATTGCAGGAGAAGACGGCATGACGAAGAAGCCCGGGATCTTTGCTGCGGGTGACATCCGGACGAAAAAGCTCCGTCAGATAGTGACAGCTGTTGCGGATGGCGCCAATGCCATTACCTCTGTAGAAGCTTTCCTCAATCATAAGTAAGTACCGGAGTATTTTCCCGGCATAGTAAGTGCTGGAACATTTTACCAGCATTTGACATGGAAGAGGAAAAGTGTTATATTTGTTAACGAACGTAATAATTTTGTAACAATTGTAACAGGTTTTATGAATATTATGGAGGATATCATGCAACAGAGAAAGAGAAAAATGCCGGTACGCTTTATGGCATTTGGCTTTGCATCCATGCTTCTGTTAAACGGCATGACGATAGATACACAAGCGAAAGAATCTAACGGACTTCCTTCTGCCGGAGTGGATTTTTATCTGGCATCCGAAGGAACAAGCGTTAAGAACATACAGGATGAAAAGGACGATACCGTCAGCAATAACAGTGTTCCGAAAACTTCCCGGAAGGAAGTAAAGGAAACTGCTGAAGCAACCACAACAAAGACCGTTAACGAAAAGGAACGGGAAATTGCGAATAAGAAAGAAGAAGAAGGATTTAAGTCTCTTGTTATCGCACAGGTGAATGACTATGTGAATGTACGGAGCATTCCGAGCGAAGAAGGCGAGATCCTTGGCAAGCTTTATGATAAGTCCGTTGGAGAATTTATTGAAGAAGACAACGGCTGGTATAAGATTACATCCGGCTCGGTAACCGGTTATGTCAAGGCAGAATACTGTGTTACCGGTGATGATGCCGTTGCCCTTGCGAAGAAAGTAGGTAACCGGATTGCAACCGTTACGACTACTACCTTAAAGGTTCGTGAAGAGCCTTCGTTAGATGCAACCGTACTTGGTCTTGTTCCGATTCAGGATCAGCTCCTTGTTACGGAAGAATTAGACAACTGGGTTAAGGTTAATATCGAGGAAGGTGATGGCTATGTATCCCTCGACTATGTTACCTTGTCTACCGAATTTGTAAAAGCAGAATCCAGGGAAGAAGAGGAAGCCCGTCTTGCGAAGGAAGAAGCAGAACGTAAGGCAGCTTTGGAGGCAGCACGGAAGGCAGAGGAGAAGAACCGTAAGGCAGCACAGAGTGAAAGCTCTGCTACTACCAGTGAAGCTCCGGTTGTTTATGCAACAGGTGGAAGCGCACTTGGACAGAGTGTTGCAAGCTATGCCTGCCAGTTCGTCGGCAACCCGTATGTATACGGTGGATCAAGTCTGACGAATGGTACGGACTGCTCCGGATTCGTTATGAGTGTCTATGCGAACTTCGGCGTAAGCCTGCCGCATTCTTCATCCGGTGACCGAAGCGTGGGAACCGCCGTAGACGGACTTGCGAATGCACAGCCGGGTGACATCATCTGTTACTCCGGACATGTGGCAATTTACATTGGTAATGGACAGATTGTTCATGCATCCACCGCCAAGACCGGTATTAAGATTTCGGATGTGAATTACCGTACACCGCTTGGTGTCCGCCGGATCTTCTGATCTCCAATTTTAAATAACAAGGTTAAGTACAGCCTGTCTGAGGGAAACTTCAGACGGGCTGTTTTTAACTTGCTTTTTTCACGCATTTCAATAAAAAAGTCTGAATTCTTTTTTTCGCTTTTTGTCCATTGACAAATAGGAGCTTATACATGTTAACTAAAAGAAAACGTCATTGCTTTTGCGGAAAAATGTTTTTTCGTCGATGACAGAAAATTTTATCCACAGAAATAATCCCATAAAACAGCCAAAACTAATTTATACACGAAGTTATCCACAATATCCACAAGCAAAAAAACGTATGAAGACCTGAAAAATCAGTGAGAACAGGAACGGGTGTTTTGTGAAATACGACAAGAAGAAGCAAAAATCAGGCAAAAAGAATTCCTGTTTGGGAAAAAGAATTGTCCGAAAACTATTCAAATCTGAAAACAATAGAATTGAATTGTTGCAAAAATGAAAATAAGTGTGTTATAATGTTTATACAATAATCCTGTCGGACAGGTTATGAAAGGGTGATGAGTATGAAATTTATAATTATTGGCAAGAACATCGAGGTTACACCGGGGTTAAAGGCAGCGGTCGAGGATAAGATCGGCAAGCTTGAGAAGTATTTTAATCCGGATACAGAGGTTCACGTAACCCTGAGTGTTGAGAAGGACAGACAGAAGATAGAAGTTACCATACCGGTAAAGGGCAGTATCATCCGTTCGGAGCAGGTAAGCAACGATATGTATGTTTCCATTGATCTGGTAGAGGAAATCATTGAAAGACAGTTAAAGAAATATAAGAATAAATTAGCGGACCAGAAACAGGCGGCCAGTGTATTCAAGAAGGAATTCATCGAGAAGGAATTCGAGGATGAAGAAGAGATTAAGATCATCCGTTCCAAGAAGTTTGACATTAAGCCAATGTATCCGGAGGATGCCTGCATCCAGATGGAACTGTTAGGTCACAGCTTCTTCGTATTCTGTAATGCAGAAACGGATCAGGTGAACGTGGTTTACAAGAGAAAGGGCAATACGTACGGTCTGATTGAACCCGAACTGTAAAGAGTTAATTTTAAATGCATGATGTATCATAACTGTGAAGGCATTAAACGGTTACGAATATAAAAGCAAAAAGATGTGTGGCACTCCACACATCTTTTTGTTATACTGGGACTATGTTTGTTATTCATATTATAACTTTATTTATTTTCATATTGGTGCTGGCCTGTGTGTTCCACAAAAGCTTTGTGGAAATGCTGCCGGTAGGGATAAGCAGTCTGGTACTTTTATTGTACGTACTCAGTTTTGGCAGACACTTGGGCTGGATCGATGGAATTGCACTACTTCTGCTTTGTGGGATTGCGCTTTATTTCTTTACGAGAAAAGGAGAACAGCGGAAGGCGCTGTTAAAACGATGTATTGAAATCCTGAAGGATCCGTCGGCCATAGCAGGGCTTGTCCTGTTGGTAGTAGTGGTAGTCGGAGTATCCGGCAAGGTGGTAAGCTGGTGGGATGATTATAACTTCTGGGCAACGGATGTGAAGTCAATCTTTTACCGGAATGGATTTGCAGATAAGTATGCCAATGCAGCACCGGAGTTTGGAGATTATCCTCCGGGGACTCAGATGATGAAGTGGTGGTTCCTGCATTTCTCGCCGGGACAGTTCCGGGAGGGACTTTTATTTGCAGGATATTATGTGTTTAACCTGTCCTTCCTGCTTCCGTTGTTACACTACATCCGGAAGAAAACGCCGCTTAGCATGACGCTGGGAGCAATATTGCTCTGGATTTTCCCAACGATGACGGAGGTATTCTGGTGCGATGGAGGCTGTGCGGATTTTTCCATGGCGGTGGTGTATGGCGCATTTCTGGTGGCAGTCATTGACAGGAAGGGAACTTTACCGTGGCTTTATTACGGACGACAGGCGTTGTATCTGATGGTACTTGTACTCTGCAAAAATACCGGATTTGTCTGGTATGCGTTTGCGGTGTTGTTTTCCATCGGGGTTCAGATTTTAAACCGGAGAATGGGAGAAGACCTGTGGCAGAAAAGAACTGCCGTATGGGGAACACTTTCGGTGATGACCCTGCCTTTGTTGAGTGGCGGAGGCTGGTTTGTGTTCTGTTATCTGCACCGCCGGGTGGCAAAGCTTACAGGAGCAGCCGTACAGATGGCAACCGGAGGCATGAATATCCCGGAGACCAGGGAACAGATGCTTCAGGCTTTTGGTGAAGCGTTCTTAAAATGGCCGCTGCACCGGAGCTCCACGTGGCTGTTTGATTTCAGCCCGCTTGTATTGCTGTTATTTTTACTGGCAGTTTATATTCTGCTGATCGTGCGTAAGAAGCTGGATCGGGGAATGGGGCGGTTTTTGCTTATTTATACGGTAATAACAGCAATTTTATTCTATACGCTGGTACTGATCAGCCACCTGACCGTTTTTGCGGTGGAAACACAATATCTCGAGCCGTATGGCATGGTAAGCTCCATTTCACGGTATGGAGCGCCATTTACGATCGGGGGACTGTATCTGCTTGCCTATTTTGTTATGCAGAGCTTTTCGGACAACCGCGGTTTTTACCTGTGTGCACTGGTGGCATTGTTGTCATCCGATTATGCAAGTGCGTACCGTGCGATCTGGGGATACCGGACGGGTGTACAGGAGGAGCTTACAAAGCGCGAAGAAATTCTGGACGATGCCGCATATGAATTCGCAGAAAAGGTCGGTGCAGGAACGGATTCAGAAATAACCCGGGTGTTGTATGTGCGTGACAGCTCCGATGTAAGCTGGGTGAGGAATACTTACCTGAACTTCGAAGCGGCACCGGTTTCTGTGATGTACGCAAATGTGGATCTTTCAGAGGTGAGCCGCGAAGAGCTTCTCCACCTGATGGAGGAAGCCCATGCGACACACCTCTATATAGAAGGAATGCTTTATACGGCAGAAACACTTTATATGGAAGAAGCACTTCCTTAGTTCCCGTTGTTTAATACCGGGGAATCCGGATTTAACTGCAGATAAGAGGTTACTGAAGGGTCCTTCATGTGAAAGGTACGGAACCATTCCTTGGTTTCCGCATTCTTTTCCGTGAGGGATCTGTTTTTGTATAAAAACCGGGTGAGGTCATAGCAGTCAATCCAGATCTCGTTGTTGCCCTCTTTCTGCGATTCATCAAAAATGAGCTGCAAGCCGAAATGCAGATGCACGGTTTCAATGTTGTTCACATTTTCTTTGGCACTATAGCCGGTATGCCCCATGTAACCGATGACGTCCCCGGCGGTTACCACGCTTCCTTCCTTTAAATCCAGTGCATAAGGGAAATTCTGGCGAAGGTGTGCATAGTAGTAGTAACGTTTTTTATCAAAGCTGCGGATTCCGATGCGCCAGCCGCCGTACTGATTCCAGCCAAGGGCTTCCACGTAACCGGACTCCACCGCGATGATGGGGGTACCGATCTGGCCCATCATGTCGTGTCCCAAGTGGGGACGCTTATAGCCATAGCTCCGGGAAGATCCAAAATCATCATAATCGCTGTAGTCAAAACCCCGTGCAATCGGGGAAAAGGCTTTGAGGCCATAGCGTGTTTCAAAGCTGCGTGTGCCGTCTTCGGCTTCTGTCTCCATTTCGTATTCGCCGACCATGCCGCCAAGCACGGCTTCATAAGCTTCTAAATAGTAATCATAATAGTCCATTTCACGGGTAAGCTCCTTAAGGGTCACGGAGCCATCGGATAATTCTTTTCCAAGCTTATTTAGAATGGAGAGGCTTTTCTTGTCAAATCGGCCGCCCGTCCTGGAAGCTGTATAGGCGAGCAGCTCAATCCAGTTTAAGGGATGAGCGCTTTCATGGCTTGCTACATCCAGCTCATATGCGGTGCAGAGTGCATCATAGCTTACCGTGAAATCCACCCATTTGATATAATTGCCATTAACTCCGGCGGCTACCTCGATAGCGGAATCACCGTCATAAGGATCTGTGGATACGTCAGAGCGGGAAAGAATTTCGTGGACACTTAAGATAACAGCAGTACTGCACAGGGTAAGAAATAATAATTTCCAATATAGGGAACAGGGTTTATGATACATAAGCAGAAGGTTTTCAGGTGGTGTTACAGAAGTATATGAAGCCGGCAGATAAAAAAGTACAGGAATGGAGAGGAACGGAATGGTTGGATTTTTTTCTGTACGGAAGGTCGGATTTTATGATACACTGAAACTATTCAGAGTATACAAAGGAGATTATTTATGTTTGACAGAAAGACATATGAAAAGCGGGTAGAATGGTATCAGCATGACCGTTTCGGTATGTTCATCCACTGGGGACTGTATGCCATTCCGGCAAGAGGTGAGTGGGTACGAAGCACTGAGGAAATGCCGGAAGATGATTACCTGCCGTTTTTTGAAGAATTTAATCCGGTGGATTATGATCCGTCAAAATGGGCGAAAGCGGCGAAGGAAGCAGGAATGAAATATGCGGTGCTGACTGCGAAGCACCATGATGGCTTCTGCCTGTTTGACAGTAAGCTGACGGATTTTAAATCCACGAACACGAAAGCAGGCCGGGATCTGGTACGGGAATATCTGGAAGCGTTCCGGGCAGAGGGCCTGAAGGTTGGGCTGTATTATTCTCTGCTTGACTGGCATCATCCGGATTATCCGCACTATGGAGACTGGCATCATCCGATGCGTAACTGTGAAGCGGAAACAAACGAAGGCAGGGATTTTGAGCGGTATCTTGCTTATCTGCATGGACAGGTGAAGGAGCTTTGTACGGAATATGGGAAGCTGGACGTGATGTGGTTTGACTTTTCCTATGGGGATATGACCGGGGAAAAGTGGCACGCGGAAGAGCTGGTGAAGATGATCCGGACGTATCAGCCGGATGTGATCATTGATAACCGTCTTGAAGTGAGCGGGGAAGGCTTCGGATCGCTGGCAACAGACCATCCAAGCGATTACAGCGGGGATTTCGTAAGTCCTGAGCAGATTATTCCACCGAATGGATTAAGGGACGAACTGGGAAGACCACTGGTATGGGAATCCTGCATTACGATGAACGATCACTGGGGATATTGCTCGAAGGATCAGAATTTTAAGCCTGCCGATATGCTGATCCGCAAGCTGGTGGAATGTGTCAGCAAGGGCGGTAATATGCTATTGAATGTAGGACCGGATGCGCGGGGAAATATTCCGGAGGAGTCCCTTCAGATTCTTGCAAAGATCGGGAAATGGATGAATAAAAATTCCGCTTCCATTTACGGCTGTGGGGAAAGCGGTCTTCCGAAGCCCGAAAACGGGCGGATCACCGGAAAGGGGAACCGGTTTTATTATCATATTATGGAGAATGCCATCGGCAGCGTCCCTTTGTACGGAATCGAACCGGGGAAGGTTCAGGCAATCCGACTGCTTTCCGATGGAAGTGAGCGGAAGCTGCAGGATAACTGGATGGTGAATAACTATCCGGATGTGGCATTTGTGGAGGTCAGTGATTCGCCATATCTCCCCGATGAAGTGGATACGGTGCTGGAAATCATCATGAAATAATGTAACTGCGTGCTGAACAGTTGCGAAATAATGTAACTATTCAGTATAGGTCGAAGCATTTACTGCAAAGACCTAAGAAAATGATTCAGTAATGCAAAATCCCATCGGCGAAGCCGAATAGGAATGGATTTTGCATCGTAACTGTGAAGGCACTGAACAGTTACGAAATAACAATAAAAAGGAGAACGACATGTTTGGCAAAAAACAACAACAGCCAGGTAGCGGACCGGAACGTTTCCGGGAAGAAAACATAGGAAAGAAGATTGCCGGGGGAATCAGTATTGCTGTGATCGTGATCTTCGCTCTGATTCTGTTGGGAGGCAGTTTTTATTCCCTGAAGGAAAATGAATATGCGGTGATTACCACCTTCGGAGTTCCGAAGGTAGTAGAGGAATCCGGTATTCATGTGAAGATTCCGGTGATACAGGAGTTGAGCCGGGTACCGAAGACCATCAATGGATTTACGATCGGATATGATTCGAGTACCGGTGAATACATCGACCGGGAATCCTTTATGATTACCAGAGATTACAACTTTGTAAATGTGGACTTTTATGTGGAATACCGCGTGACCGATCCGACCAAATATCTGTATGCATCGGAGGCTCCGGTTTCGATTTTAAAGAACCTGACACAGAGCTATATCCGTGATACGATCGGGCTTTATGATGTGGACAGTGTAATTACAACGGGAAAGAACGAGATCCAGGCATCCATCAAGCAGAAGATCATCAACCGTCTTGAAACCGAGGACATCGGTGTGCAGCTTGTAAACATCACGATTCAGGATGCCGAGCCGCCAACAACAGAGGTCATTGATGCGTTTAAAAATGTGGAGAATGCCAAGCAGGGCAAGGAAACTTCCATTAATAAAGCAAACCAGAAGCGGAACGAAGACATTCCGGCAGCCCGTGCACAGGCTGATGAAACCGTAAAGACCGCCAACGCACAGGCAGAAGAGCGTGTGAACGAAGCCAAGGGCCAGGTTGCAAGACTCAATGAGCTTTATGCGGAATATCAGAAGTATCCGCTCATTACGAAACAGAGAATGTTCTATGAAACGATGGAAGAGATTCTTCCGGATATGAAGGTGATTATCGAGCGCAGTGACGGAAGCACACAGACGATGCTGCCATTAGAATCCTTTGCGGATCTTAACAAAGCACAGGGTAATCAGTCAGGAAATTCTGCAGGAAGTGCAGAGGGAACGGAGGAATAAGCATGAAAAAGGGAAAATCAAAATGGATCATTCTGGCTGTGATTCTTGTGGGAATCTTTGTGGCAGCCAACTCATTTCTGGTAGTGACCTATCCAAATGAATATACCGTAATCAAGCAGTTTGGAAAGATTGTGGATATCCGTCAGACACCGGGCTTAAGCATGAAGATTCCGGTAATCCAGACTGCGGAAAAAATTGAAAACGAAGTGCTGCTTTATGACCTTGCGGTCAGTGATGTCATGACAAAGGATAAGAAGTCCATGATTGCGGACTGCTTTGTATTATGGAAGATTGACGATCCGTATAAGTATACGCAGACCTTAAGTGCACAGAAGAGCAATGCGGAATTCCGTATTGACACCATTGTTTACAACAGCCTGAAAAACGTAATCAGCAGCAAGAGCCAGGAGGAAGTGATCAGCGGCCGTGACGGAGAGCTGGCAGCAGCAATTGTTGCTAATATCGGTGACACTCTCGAGCAGTACGGCATCACCCTTCTTGCCGTGGAAACGAAGTCTCTGGATCTTCCGGATGAAAATAAGAATGCGGTTTATGAGCGTATGATTTCCGAACGGAATAACATTGCTGCAACCTATCAGGCAGAAGGTCAGGAGGAAGCCAAGCAGATTTCCAACAATACGACCGCGGAGATCATTGTCATGCAGTCCGAGGCAGATGCAAAGGCTGCCGAGATCATTGCAAAGGGAGAAGCAGAATACATGCGGATCTTAAGTGATGCCTACAACGATCCGGATAAGGCAGATTTCTATATCTTCCTGCGCTCCTTGGATGCAGCGAAGAAAACCATGACCGGTAACAATAAGACGCTGATCATTGATGAAACATCCCCGATTGCACAGATTTTCTACTAATTCATAAAATCAGGCAGGATAGGGAAAGAGATATCATATTTAAATAGGAGTCTGTAAAGTGAGGATTGTATGGAACGTATGATCCTCATTTTGATAATAAGATTTTAAATCCCCATGATATCTGGTAACGATTCGCTGAATACTTTTCATGCCATAGCCGTGCCGGGACTTATCCTGCTTTAAAGAAACCAGAATTCCGTCGGGAGTGTAGGGATTTTCCATACAGGAATTTACCATGGTTAAAATGACATATGGAGTATTGGGCTTACGATTCACTTTGAGTTCGATATAGGAGTTGCTGCAATCAGCAGCAGCGCGTATGGCATTATCCAGTAAATTGCAGAACAGGGACGTGAGTTCACTTTGCAGGAGAAAGGATACGGTATGATTACGGATATCAAAGTGAAGTGAGATATTATGGCTGCTACATTCCTGACTATATCTGGAAAATATAATGTTAAGAAAATCGTTGTCACAAACGCGGATTGTCCTGTGAAGATCATAGGAAGAGGTAATTTGTGAGATATATTGTGTGATTTGCGCAGAATTCCCCTGGTCATTTAATAATGCAATGGCCTGCAGGTGCTTTTTTATATCGTGAATTAAAATATTCTGCTGTTCATTCTGCGTGAGTAACATCTGATAAAATTCTGTAGAGGCATTTTCTTTCTGCAAGGAAAGCTGCATTTCTGTAAAGTCTTTATTTTTACGTTGAATATAGTGGTAGATAATCCAGATCAGCATGTTTATCCATAGAATTAATAATGCACTGATAAGGATCATGTGATCGGTCAGTGGCGTAGCGGGAGTAGTGTGGCAGATCACTAACAGGGACATAATTAGTCCAAAAGAGGCAAATGGAACACATACAAGCCATACGGTTTCCTTACTGCTATAAAATTGTGATTCTTCAGAGCGTGATAAAAGGTGTAAAAGCAGATACATGAATGCGCCATAGATCGACTTGGTTAAAATGGCGTAAAGAAATAAAAAGGTCGTGTCGGAACGGGCAGTATAAAAGTGATTTAAAAAACCAGAAAACATACCGCCGGCAATCAGTTCTCCCAATCCCATCATAATGAGAGAAATTCCAGCATGAAAAGCACAGGATGGAATGTTTCTTTCAAAAAACAGGAATATGAAAATAAAGTTTATGGTAAAAAAGGAGATTGCATTTAACCAGAAAAGATCCAGGGTAGAAAAGAACAATAAAATGCCATATAAAATAATCAGGACAGAGCAGGTGATCCATTTCTTTGATTTTCGTTGAAAAAGATGACTGGCATACTGCCAGATAATAAAGGCTTCAATCAGATAAGAAAAAATGTAGCATAAAAAAGTTTTCATAATGGTAAAGGCTTCTTTCGTAATGGTATGGATCATTTATTGGATGCTTTCTAAATAGAGTAAATAGGCTTCCTTAAAGACCCGGTATTTTCTTCTTGTTAAATAGGCCGTGAGGTTTATATCAAAATAAATGAGCTGATGATCAAAATGAGTAATATGTGCCATATTGACAATATAACTCCGGTGAGTCTGGATAAAACAATTCATGGTGAGAGTCTGGATCCAATATTGAATCGTGTGAACAGAAAGAAAATGATCCGTGGTAGTATGTATGATTACTTTTCGCTGATCGGCTTCCACACAGACAATATTGGCTGCTGGAATGGAATAAATTCCCTGTCTGGTTTCGACCGGGATTCTTATATGTAAAGAGTGATACAGTGATAAGGCATCCTTCAAATTGCGAAAGAGCCGCTGCTTGTCAATGGGCTTGCTCAGATAACGAAAAACGTGAAAACGCATGGCATCATCAAGATATTCGGAATAAGAAGTCACAATAAAAATGATGACATCCGGATTGGATTTTTTAAGAGAGGTGCCAACGGAAATGCCGCTTAACCCAGGCATTTCCACATCTAAAAAAACAATGTCTTTATTTCCGGAATCCATTAATAGATCATGTCCGGTATGAAAGCGGCAAATGTCCGGTAATCTCAAATTATGTCTGTGAAAATATTCGGAAAGATATTTTGTCAGTTCCTGTTGAATCATAACATCATCATCACAAATTAAAATCCGCATTGTCCCCTCCTCATATCTGCAATTTCATTTTACTGAAAAAGAGGCAGTAATACAATGGCTGCAGGATGAAAAGACGTCCAAAATGAAAAATTGGTTAGGAAAAGTAAAGATTATTCCAGTTGTCTTTATTCCTGGCTATTAATAACTCAATAAATTTTTGGATTAATATAATATCATCTTCCTGACAAAGTTTTAGTGATTCAGTAATATTTAATGGCATATTGTCGGCATGCAGACAACCTAATAATAAATAATCAGGGGTGACTTTTAGAATATCACATAACAAGATAAGTATGTCCAGACTCGGATGCTCACGTCCATTTTCAATTGCAGACATATGATTGGAAGATATATTAAGTTGTTTGGCAACATAGCATTGTTTCAAATGTAATTCCTCACGTCTTACTTTTATTCTATTACCAATCAAATCATATTGAATTTGCATGATTCTTCCTCCGTTTCTTTGTATAAATATATTGGTATTAATGTGTAACATGTTTTTGGCTGTAATACATTGAGGTTTTGGAGAAAAATATAACATAAATACCAAAAGTTAAATAGTATCTGATTTTGATACCAAAAGTATAACAGATTGTTAAAAATATAATAATATATTTTGTAGAACTGACAATTATTTAAAGAGAAAGGTGGTAAAGAAGTGAGTAATAAATTATTAGGTGAAAAAGGGAGCAAAACGGTAAAGAGGATGTTGGATATGGTGTTACATATAGAGGCAAATACATCAAGTTGTATTTTCATATATCAACCCAAGGCACCCAAAGAACTTGAACGGTTTAAGAAAGAAAAGAGTAGAAAATGATAGTACAGTGGTTGATCAATAATGATGAAATACAGGAAAGAGATAAGATACTATATATGTATGCATTAAATAGTATAAAGGCAACTGTAATACCATTAATACTTGCTTTTGTAATGTGTGTAATGCTTAGAATACCTCTTGCAAATATGCTTTTGGTTATTCCGTTTATGATAATTAGGAAGTATAGTGGGGGATATCATGCAGGCACAATTTATCAATGTTTAGTACTTTCCTGTATAGTACTTGCTATTTCTTTTGCGATAGCTGTCAGTATTAGATTTAGTATAGGGTTAAATATTGCATTAATCTTATCTATCATAATTATTTGGATGATTAGTCCAATTGACTCAGATAATAAGAGACTGAATGCAGAAGAAAAAAAGAATATGGCCTGTAAAACAAGAGGTATTACATGTGGCATTTGTGGGGCTATATATTTAACATGGCTATTGGGAAAGGAACAATTAGCGATTGATCTGACAATTGGTTTAATATTGGTAGCGGCATTACAAATACCTTGCATACCTTTAATATTAAGCAAAAGGAGACCAAAAAGACATGAAAATTGTCGTTTCGAGAATGAAATATAGACAGATAAGAATTATTCGATAAGATGAAGATAGTTGTTGGTTCTACATTTGTGGTAAATGGTTATATCGATTTTAGCCAATAAGAGATATGTGGCAGGAAGGAGGAGAAATATAAGAAATACGATTTACTAGTAAGAACAGGGTTAATGCATATGACAAAAAGGAGGAATTACAATGAAGAAAAGAGGACTAGTATTATTATTGACAATGGCAATGGTAATGTCTTGGGGAAGTGTGGCGTTTGCAGCTGAAGAAGGTGAAATGGTAAAGGAAGAGCAAGATGTAGAAATGGAAATGTTATCGGATGAGGATTATGTTGTAGTTGATAGAAAGGCTATTTCGGATGGAAAAGCGAGAGCTTCATGGGGAGAAGGAATTCTTCATGCATCAGATCCGATAATTGGAAATCCAAGGGCTTACGCTGAAACAAAGACATTTGGTGGGACAGCATATAGCCTATATGTTCGCTTAGGTATGATTGATAATGATGGAACATCAAGTTCGACTGAAAAAGTAACAGCAAGCAATGCAAGTTCGGTTATTTCTCCGACATTATTATCACCTACCAGCAAATGTGAATTTATGGGAGAGCATGGAATTAAAGATCTGAGTAGTTCTCAGTGGCAGACCAGCAGTACATATAAAAGATATTAGTTGATTATGGTGGAAAGTCATTCTATATATTTGGAATGACTTTCTGCATATTGGAGGAATGTATGAGGCGCAGAGTAATTATACCTATAATATGTTTATTTCTTCTTATGGCATGTGCTAGGCAGGAAAGCTATACCGTATCGGTAGCTGGGGATGACAAAATGGAGGGAATGCAGCATTTATATGAAAGTAATACATATGGCTATTACTTTGGAGTCGATTCGGATCTTACAAAAGGAAAACAACAGAGCAACATAATTGAAATGAATCATGCAGATGATTCCCTATATCTGATGATAGAAAGTGCCGGAATGGAACGGCAGATAGCAGTACAAGTTTTTATGGATTATGAACAGATTCCTATTATTGTAGAGGGAAGTCCATATTTTACATATTACATTAATGCTGGTGAAAGGTATTCAGAAGAAATTCCATTTCAGCTTGGAATAGAAGTAAATGAACAGTATAGTCATAAAATGGTAACATGCATGACGGTGTCTTCGAATCTGCATGAATGTGATACAGAGGGAACTCCAACCAATGTATATTCCCTGGCATATGATTGGATACTGCAGTTTGATCAGGAACAGGAGTTATTTTTAAAGGAAAAAGAATATCAGTCACCAACAAAAGAATATCAGGACATGTGGAATGGATTACTAATTAATAATGATATAACGGAATTGAAAAGAACGATCCCTCCGAAAGAAATACAGTGCAGTCCGGGGGAAAAGATCGAGCTGCAATATCAGATTGGCGGGCTTGGTAATTGTGAAGAGGTATTAATGCTGCTCTCTCTTGATATGAAGCAGATTATGGTTGATAATAAAAACTATCTGGTGTTTAAAGAAAGAGATAAAAACATTATGAGCGGAACGGTAATGATCACGGCACCCGAACAGCCGGGACTGTATGATCTGACGGGATGGATAATAGAGGATCCGTTTAAAAAGGAAGAAAAAGAAGTTTTTCCGCTTGCTGCAGCACCCAGATTTACCATTCATGTTACTTTATAAAAAGACGGGGCATAGTGGCTATTCGTTAGCTGATGTGTCCCGTTTTTTCTATGATTATTTTTTCTCCCTCGTGCCATTCCCTAAAAACAGCTTCTGGCGTGAGCTTGCCTGCCTTTCCTTCTGTCAATAATAATCGTTCATAGAGGAAATTGGAAATTAACAGACACTGTCTGTTGAATTAATAGCTTTGATAAATGCGTTACATAAATTGGAGATTAGAAGCAAAAAAATTTTCCCAATTCTTTTGTCAACTCTTCCGTATTTGCTTGTATAGCTGCGTGCTGATGTACATTTAATAACAATATTGATAACATTATATCCACATTGCTTCTTTTTCTTCCATGAAAGATAACTTGAATTTGTTGCAAATTTTGTAAATTTTGTAAATCGAGAGGGAATCCATTGCAAAAATAAATACCCTATGATATAATAATTGCGTTGGAAATGATAAAAATTTAACAATCATTTTCAGCCCGTAAATTAAATGAAAACAACGAATATCGGAGGAATGAGAAATGGCAAAGAAAGTAGTTATCGCCAGTGCATGCCGTACCGCAATCGGAACCATGGGTGGTTCTTTAAGCACAACACCGGCAGCAGAATTAGGAGCAATTGTTATTAAGGAAGCATTAAACAGAGCAGGTGTTGCACCTGAAGCTGTAGATCAGGTTTATATGGGCTGTGTTATCCAGGCTGGTCTTGGACAGAACGTAGCACGTCAGGCATCCATCAAGGCCGGACTTCCGATCGAAGTTCCTGCAGTTACCATGAACGTTGTATGTGGTTCCGGTCTGAACTGTGTGAACCAGGCAGCACAGATGATCATGGCAGGAGATGCGGATGTTGTAGTAGCAGGTGGTATGGAAAATATGTCCATGGCTCCTTACGCAGTTCCTCAGGCTCGTTACGGATATAGAATGAACAACGGTACATTAGTTGACTGCATGATTAAGGATGCCCTTTGGGATGCATTCAATGATTACCATATGATTACAACTGCAGATAACATCTGCAGAGAATGGGGACTTACCAGAGAAGAACTGGATGAGTTCGCATTAAAGAGCCAGTTAAAGGCAGAGGAAGCACAGAAGACCGGTGCTTTCGAGAAGGAAATCGTACCTGTAATGGTTAAGAAAAAGAAAGAAATGATCGAGTTCAAGGTAGATGAGGGACCTCGTCACGGATCCACTATCGAAGGACTTGCAAAGCTTCGTACCATTAACCCGGACGGATTCGTTACCGCCGGTAATGCTTCCGGTATCAACGACGGCGCAGCAGCAGTTGTTGTTATGAGCGAAGAAAAGGCAAAGGAGCTTGGGGTTAAGCCTATGGCTACTTTCGTAGCTGGCGCACTTGCAGGTGTAAGACCTGAGGTTATGGGTATCGGACCTGTTGCTTCTACTAAGAAGGTAATGGCTAAGACCGGTATGAAGATTGAAGACTTCGATATCATCGAAGCAAACGAAGCATTCGCAGCACAGTCTGTTGCAGTAGGTAAGGATCTTGGAATCGATGTAGACAAGCAGCTGAACCCGAACGGTGGCGCAATCGCTCTTGGACATCCGGTTGGAGCTTCCGGATGCCGTATCCTTGTTACACTGCTTCATGAGATGCAGGCTAAGGGTGCCAAGACCGGTCTTGCAACTCTTTGCATCGGCGGTGGTATGGGATGTTCTACCATTGTTAAGATGGATTAATCAACTAAAAAGAAAACATAATTCCAGGGTGGGTTCTCCCACCCTAGAAGCATGTTTACACATAACTGTGAAGGTTACGGAACAGTTATCAAATTAAAGGTAAGGGTGTCAGAGACGACACAGAAAGGAAACAAAATGGAATTCATCGTATATGAACAGAAGGGTGCATACGGCATCATCACCATCAGCCGTGAAAAAGCACTGAACGCATTAAACTCCCAGGTGCTTGACGAGTTAAATGCAACACTTGATGCGGTTAATCTGGATGAGGTAAGATGCTTAATCCTCACCGGAGCAGGACAGAAGTCCTTCGTAGCAGGTGCAGATATTGCTGAAATGAGCACATTGACAAAGGCAGAAGGAGAAGCTTTCGGTAAGAAGGGAAATGACGTATTCCGTAAGCTTGAAACATTCCCGATCCCGGTTATTGCAGCCGTTAACGGATTTGCATTAGGCGGCGGATGTGAGATCTCCATGAGCTGTGATATCAGAATCTGTTCTGATAATGCTGTATTCGGACAGCCGGAGGTTGGTCTTGGAATTACACCCGGATTTGGCGGAACCCAGAGACTTGCCCGTCTTGTTGGAGCAGGCATGGCAAAGCAGATGATCTATACCGCACGTAACATCAAGGCTGATGAAGCATATCGTATCGGACTTGTAAACGCAGTATATACCCAGGAAGAATTACTTCCCGCAGCAGAGAAGATGGCAGCAGGCATTGCAAAGAATGCACCGATCGCTGTCCGCAACTGCAAGAAGGCAATTAATGAAGGCCTGGATGCAGATATGGATCAGGCAATCGTGATCGAAGAAAAGCTCTTCGGTGACTGCTTTGAAACAGAGGATCAGAAGTATGGAATGGCTTTCTTCCTTGATAAGAATAAGGAAAAGGTAAAAGAGCCTTTTAAAAACTGCTGATTCTGGTTTATAATCAATGTAAATGACGGCGGAAGAACTGCCTGCGGGCAGTAAGCCGCTGTTCAGAATAAGATTTAAGAAAATTTAGGAGGAAAAGAAATGAAAGTAGGTATTATTGGTGCCGGTACCATGGGACAGGGCATTGCCAAGGCATTTGCCCAGGTTGATGGATATGAAGTTGCTCTGTGCGATATCAAGCAGGAATGGGCAGAAGGCGGAAAAGCAAAAATCCAGAAGGGTTATGCAAAGCTTGTAGAAAAAGGAAAATTAACACAGGAAGCTGTTGATGCAATTCTCGCAAAGATCACTCCTGGATTAAAGGAAGACCTTTGTGCAGACTGCGATCTGATCGTAGAAGCAGCATTTGAAAATATGGAAGTTAAGAAGAATACCTTTGCAGAGCTTGATAAGATTGCAAAGCCGGAATGCGTATTTGCATCCAACACATCCAGTCTTTCCATCACAGAGATCGGTAACGGATTAAACCGTCCGATGATCGGTATGCACTTCTTCAATCCTGCTGACCGTATGAAGCTCGTTGAAGTAATTGCCGGTGTAAATACACCTGTTGAGACTGTAAATACCATTAAGAAGATTTCTGAAGAAATCGGCAAGACACCGGTACAGGTTAACGAAGCAGCAGGTTTCGTAGTAAACCGTATCCTTGTTCCGATGATCAATGAAGCAGCTTTCATTAAGATGGAAGGTGTATCTGATATTGCAGGTATTGACGCAGCTATGAAGCTTGGTGCCAATCATCCGATGGGACCTCTTGAACTTGGTGATTTCATTGGACTTGATATCTGCCTTGCTATTATGGATGTTCTTTACAATGAGACCGGTGACAGCAAGTATCGTGCATGTCCTCTGCTCCGTAAGATGGTTCGTGGTGGTAACCTTGGTGTTAAGAGCGGTAAGGGATTCTATGTTTACAATGCAGACAGAACAAAGACCCCTGTTGATGCACAGTAAATATAATTGGATCAAATGTGATTCCAATATCATATATAATGGAGGAAATAAAACATGGATTTTATGTTAGACAAGCAGCATGAAATGGTAAGAACTCTTTTCAAAGAGTTCTCCGAAAAAGAAGTTAAGCCTCTTGCACAGGAAGTAGACGAGACAGAGGTATTCCCTCGTGTTACTGTTGAAAAGATGGCTAAGGCAGGATTTATGGGTATTCCGATTCCGAAGGAGTACGGTGGACAGGGAGCAGATGTTCTTACTTATGCAATGTGCGTAGAAGAATTATCTAAGGTTTGTGGTACAACAGGCGTTATCGTATCCGCTCATACCTCTCTTTGCTGTGACCCGATTCTTACCTTCGGTACAGAAGAACAGAAGCAGAAATACCTTGTTCCCCTTGCAAAGGGTGAGAAGTTAGGTGCTTTCGGTCTTACCGAGCCCGGTGCTGGTACAGATGCACAGGGACAGCAGACCAAGGCTGTTTTAGATGGTGACGAATGGGTACTGAACGGTTCCAAGATCTTCATCACCAACGGTAAGGAAGCTGACGTATACGTGATCTTCGCTGTTACCGGTATGATCGAGAAGAGAGGCAAGATGATGAAAGAGATCTCTGCTTTCATCGTAGAAAAAGGAACTCCCGGATTTACCTTTGGTACCAAGGAAAACAAGATGGGTATCCGTGGTTCATCCACATACGAACTGATCTTTACCGATTGCCGTATTCCTAAGGAAAATATGTTAGGAGCACAGGGCAAAGGATTTAATATCGCAATGCATACTCTGGATGGCGGACGTATCGGTATCGCTGCACAGGCTCTTGGTCTTGCAGAAGGCGCTCTTGACAGAACTGTTGAATACGTTAAGGAAAGAAAGCAGTTTGGCCGTGCAATCGGTGCATTCCAGAATACCCAGTTCCAGTTGGCTGATATGGCTACCAAGACAAAAGCAGCTCAGCTCATGGTATATGCAGCAGCCTGCAAGAAGGACGAGTATACAAAGAATCCTAAGGTATCTTATTCTGTAGAAGCAGCACAGGCTAAGCTTTGTGCAGCAGAGGTTGCTATGGAAGTTACTACCAAGGCTGTACAGCTTCATGGTGGATACGGATACATCAGAGAGTACGATGTAGAGCGTATGATGAGAGATGCTAAGATTACTGAGATCTACGAAGGAACTTCCGAAGTTCAGAGAATGGTAATCTCCGCGAACCTGCTTAAGTAAGACGGATGGATTTTGGACTGGACAGCTGCCCTGCTTGCAGGAGCAGATGGACAGGACGAAAGACAGAGCGGTGCAACGCAGCACCGCGAACGAGAAATGCGAAGCATTTCGAGTGCCGTCTTACTTAAGAAAAGTAAGAAGAGCAGGAGAAAATGCGAAGCATTTCGAGTGCCGGCTTACTATGATATAATATTAATTTTAAAATAAGGAGAGAAATACAATGAAAATTGTTGTTTGTGTTAAACAGGTACCTGATACAAAAGGTGGCGTTAAATTTAACCCCGATGGTACTCTTGACAGAGCTGCAATGCTTACCATCATGAACCCTGATGATAAGGCTGGCCTGGAAGCAGCTCTTAGATTAAAAGATCAGTATGGCGCAGAAGTTACTGTTTTAACAATGGGACTTCCCAAGGCAGAAGAAGTTCTTCGTGAAGCTATGGCTATGGGCGCTGACAAGGGAATCCTTGTAACAGACAGAGTATTAGGTGGAGCAGATACATGGGCTACTTCCCAGACTCTTGCAGGAGCAATCCGTAATCTTGACTATGATCTCATCATTACAGGCCGTCAGGCTATCGATGGTGATACTGCACAGGTTGGACCCCAGATTTCCGAGCATCTTGGAATTCCTGTAATTTCCTATGCTCAGAAGATTGAAGTAGAAGGTGACAGCGTAATCGTTGAGCGTCAGTTCGATGACAGATATCATGTATTAAAGGCTAAAATGCCTTGCTTAATTACAGCTCTTGCTGAATTAAATGAGCCCAGATATATGACTCCGGGCGGAATCTTTGATGCATACAAGGCTGACATCACCGTATGGGGAAGAGCAGATCTTAAGGATGTGGAAGATTCTAACCTTGGTCTTAAGGGTTCACCGACACAGATCGCTAAGGCATCCGATAAGGTAAGAAAGGGTGCAGGAGAAAAAGTAAACTTGGATCCCGCTGCATCTGTTGATTACATTGTTGAGAAGTTAAAAGCAAAACACGTAATCTAATCTTTCGATAGTAGATCTTAAGCATATTGAAATATAATGGAGGAAGAACATGAATATTCAAGATTATAAGGGCGTATTTGTCTTTGCTCAGCAGGTAGACAATACGCTTAGCGGAATCGCATTGGAATTAGTTGGCAAGGGAAAAGAACTTGCAAAAGATTTAGGAACAGAAGTTACCGCTGTATTAGTTGGTTCTGATGTTGCAGCTTTAGCTGATGAGCTCGCTGAATATGGCGCAGACAAGGTAATTGTTGTAGACGATCCTGAATTAAAGGAATACAGAACAGAGCCTTATGCACATGCATTAGCATCTGTAATTAACGAATTCAAGCCTGAAATTTTCCTGGTAGGTGCAACAGCAATTGGCCGTGACTTAGGCCCCAGAGTATCTGCAAGAATTCATACCGGTCTGACCGCAGACTGTACACAGCTTGAAATCGGTGATTTCCCGATTAACCCGATTCCTGGCAAGGAACAGCGTCATAACCAGTTACTGATGACCCGTCCTGCATTTGGTGGTAATACAATCGCTACCATCGCCTGTCCGGATTTCCGTCCTCAGATGGCTACCGTTCGTCCCGGCGTTATGCAGAAGGCACCCAGAGAAGCTGGTAAGAAGGCAGAAGTAATCAATTACAATCCTGGATTTACTCCGGATAACAAGTATGTAGAAATCTTAAAGGTTGTTAAGGCTGTATCTGATGTTGCTGATATTATGGACGCTAAGATCCTTGTATCCGGTGGACGTGGTGTTGGAAGCGCAGAGAACTTCAAGCTTCTTGATGACCTTGCAGAGGTTCTTGGTGCAACCGTAAGCTGCTCCCGTGCTGTTGTAGATGCAGGCTGGAAGCCGAAGGATCTTCAGGTTGGACAGACCGGTAAGACCGTTCGTCCGAATGTTTACTTCGCAATCGGTATTTCCGGAGCAATTCAGCACGTAGCCGGTATGGAAGAGTCCGATATGATTATTGCAATCAATAAGGATGAAACCGCTCCGATCTTTGATGTGGCTGATTACGGAATCGTAGGAGATCTGAACAAGATTGTTCCTGCTTTAACCGAAAAGCTGAAAGCAGAATTAGCAGCAGCTAAATAAGCTTCTTCAACTGAGTTTTGCAGAGTTACTAAAACCCCTGACCATGCGGTCAGGGGTTTTTTGCGATGCGCAACAATAAAAAATAATCTTGTTGCACATCGCACTATTTTTTTGTCTGTGTTGCACGTTCTTTGTGAAAAAATATTAGAAACTATGCGGATTGCATATAAAAATTATACAAAGTATAATAAAACCATGGCTAAGGTGTCAGGATTAAAAGGTATCGAAACATCTCGATATGATGTTAATATCAAGAAATTCTTGACATATATCAAGGCGCGTGGTATCTTAAAAGGACTACTGACGAGGAGGACTTTGTAGTGTCTGTTGATTATTCAAAACTATGGAAGCTTTTAGTAGATAAAAAAATGAATAAATCACAACTTAAAGAAGCTGCACGAATAAGTACAAATGCAGTTGCAAAATTGGGCAGAAATGAAAGGACTTCATTGGAGACATTGGAAAAAATCTGTATAGCGCTTGAGTGTGAAATCGGAGATATTGTTGATTTTGTTAACGATAAACAATAAATGTTTTAGTGGAAGACAGATTAATGGGAGGATTGTTTAGTGGAAAAATACAATGTACTTGATTTGTTCTGTGGATGTGGTGGAATGTCATGGGGATTAGCCAAAAAAGGATTTAATATCGTGGCTGGCTTTGATATTTGGGACATTGCGCTGCAGACATATCAACATAATCATAAAAACGCAAAAGCTATTAATCTGGATATAACAGATGCCGTTCCAAGCGAAGTCTTAAAAAATATTGGTGTTGAACCATCAAGCATTGATGTAATTATTGGTGGCCCCCCTTGTCAAGGATTCTCAAAGAACACCCCTGCTTCATGGCGATTTTTGGAGGATCCACGAAATCAACTTTACAAAGCATATTTACGTTTTGTAAAGGAAATAAATCCCAAGGTGGTTATTATCGAAAACGTTGCTGAGATTTATAACGCATTTAATGGAGTTGTTAGAGAAGAGAAAGGCTTATTATTAGAAAAATGACCGAAAATGATATCGATTCTTTGAGTGAAATAACCAATAATGAAAATGTGTACCGATACATTCCACCATTTTTATATAAAAAGAGTCGCGGCAATTTACTGGCAGCAATTAGAAACCTCGGTGGCAGAGACTTTGATAAAAAGAAAATGATTATTGCAGGTATCTATCTAAGTGCAGAACCTGACAGGCTCATTGGACTTGCTGAAATGTTTGATTATAAAAAAAGAACAAACCAGATAACGATAGGTTATCGAATCAATGAAGCATATTGGCACAGAGGAATTGCGACGGAAACGGTAGCATTGCTGATAGCATATTTATGTGACGATATAGGGATTCAGACAATAAAAGCATTTGTTATG
>ERZ1026772.446-NODE-446-length-30555-cov-5.133574_pt1 | contig 30555 bp, 20 predicted proteins | sample MGYA00380124_ERZ1026772 | MGnify/ENA primary metagenome ERZ1026772 (study PRJEB33269, sample SAMEA4719760) | human gut metagenome | biome: human-associated habitat; feature: organic feature; material: feces | place: Cameroon | collected 2013-10 ...
ATTGTGGTAGTTGGTAAATTTCCATATGGCGTGCCGCAGTCCCAGTTCGTGAAGATAGTTTGTGCAATACCAAAACATATTCCACCCGAGCGTAACATTGTGGTAGTTGGTAAATTTCCATATGGCGTGCCGCAGTCCCAGTTCGTGAAGATAGTTTGTGCAATACCAAAACATATTCCACCCGAGCGTAACATTGTGGTAGTTGGTAAATTTCCATATGGCGTGCCGCAGTCCCAGTTCGTGAAGAGAGTTTGTACAATGTAAAAGCATATTATACCCGAGTGTTGCATTGTGGTGGTTTGCACGAACCGGTAGGGGCGTTCATTGGACGCCCGCCTTGATGAAATTTTATGTTTAAATAAGATTATTTGATGTTATGAAGGTTGTGTATAATTTTGTAGTGGCGAACCGTGTTCGCCATTTGTTTTGGTTGCAAAACCAAAACAAGTAAAAACATAAAGTGATTTTATTCGCATCGTGTTTGCACACGATACGATTGGTAGCCTTGCGACCGCTGCCTTAATTATTCAATATTCACTATCCATTAAATAAAAACTAAATAGAATGGGGATGCGTTGCCGCATCCCCTGAAAATTACATATATCACAGATTTTAAGATAAAGATATTTGATTAATTATTTAGCTGCTTTCTTTCTCTTAAGAACAAAGAGGAGAACGCCTGCACAAGCGATAAGTGCTGCACCGCCAACATAGAACATCATTGTACCCATACCACCTGTTGAAGGAACTGTTACAGGGTAGTTAGGAATTACATTTTCACCGGCGGCATTCTGAATTGTACCAAATGACTTGTACTGCTTTGCAGTAGCTGTTAATTCAAATACTGTAGAATTGATGTTATAACCTGAAGGAGCAGTTGTTTCCTTTGTGTAGTATGTAACACCAGGTGTAAAGTAGAACTCGTGTGTGCCATAGTAGAACTTATCATTACCTGTTTCTGTTGATGTAGCCTTAACAGTTACGCCGTCAACAGTTACAGGTGTGTTGCAAGCTGCATCTGAGTAAAGTGTAAATTCAGCGCCTGCAATCTTTGTTGATGTTGTGTTACCGTTAACCTTTGTTACAGTGAGGCCTGCAGTTGCAACATTTACAGTCTGACCCGTCTTGTATGTGTAGTTGCCTTCATTACCATAGTAAAGACCGTCTGTGTTAGGGAGGTCTTTAGTAACTTTCTCAGCGATATCAGCGTTTACCTTAGCCTTAAATGTTACCTTGATTGTGTCATAACCGTAGAACTTGTCACCCTTAAGGAGATCCTCTGAAGCAACGATTGCAAACGTAGCTGTTGCATCATTACCCTCAGCATCTTTATAAGAATAACCAGAAACTACTTTAAAATCATATGAAGTATCAGCATCACTTTTCTTAACAGATGCAGGTGTTTCAGTGCCGTCCTTATCAACGAACGAAACTCTTACTTTATCTGTTTCGTCATCACTATTGATATCATTGATAAGTGTAAGCGCATCGTCCATCTTATCAACGATTGCATACTTTGCAATCTTGTTAGTTTCTGAACCTGCTACTGAAGCTGTAAGTGTGTAATCAGCGTTCTTCTGTGTACCAACATTGCTGTCTGCAACTGTCTTTGTAACTGTGATACCAGATACATTAATCTTTGAAGCAAGGTTTACTGTGTCATAGTCATATGTCCAGTTTGTACCATTATAGTAAGGGAGTGAAATGAGTGAACCGCTTACTGCCTTTACTGTACCTGGCTTCTGAGCACAATATACATAGTAGATACCGTCATCAAGGCTTGTAATCTGCTGTGTAGGAACATTATTTGTGCCGTCATACTTGAATGTCAAAGTGAGTGCAGCATCTGTTGAATTCCAAGTAATGTCACCTGATTCACATGCAGCGATGATATGCTGAGCCTTTGAGTTTGTTGCCTTGTCGTTAAGTGTTGTGTTGTTAGTTGACTCTTTGATAGCATCAACAAGAGCAGTATTGTCCTTGTAAGCATCAACAACTGTTACTGTACCGTTATCAGTATCAACTTTAGCGAGCTTGTAGAATTCGTACACATAAGTACCAATATAGTTAGTTTTGTCTGCTTCTGTTGTAGCAACCGAGTTAGGGTCACATGTAACATTGAGTTCTACTGTTGCAGCGCTTGCTGAGAATGGGATCATGAGAGCGATCATCATTACTGCAAGAACTGCTGCAAAGATTTTCTTTGTAGTTTTCATTTTTACTTTCTCCTTTGTGTTTGATTTAATATATGTAATTATATTCTAACCGAATGGTTAAACTGAATTTGGGTGGCTGCATGGCGGACACCGGCTAACAACGGTGTCCGTAGCAGTCAAAGAGGTTTTCTATGAAAGAAACAAATGATTTTAAATCATTGTCTTTGATAGTGAGTTTATTTTCTGTATCTTGCTCTGCGTTTTTTACGACTTCTTCTGTCATAGATTGTGTAACCCATAAACATTGTTGCCGCAAGACCTGCAACCGACAGACCGAGAACAACATAACCGTTCATTCCGTCACCGCTTGCTGAAGGCATTGTGAGCGGATAGTTGTTTACTGTGCCTGCCTTGATATGATAAATCAACTTGCCGTCGCTGTCGGGAAGATACTTGAATCCGACACCGCCGATTGCAAATTCAGCCTCTTCGCCTGATTCACACTGCCGTGCATACGGAACTGTGAAGAAATGTTTCTCACTGCTGATATTGTAACCTGTGGCTGCTTTTGTTTCAACGAAACAATAAAGCTGATGTTCACTTGTATTATCTTTATTCTGTCCTTTGAAGATTAAAAGATCTTCAAACTTCACAATACCGTTATTATCAATTGCTTTTGTTTCAACAAGATTATTTGAAGTAAGTTTATCAGACGGGGAGTCCAGTTTGTAGAGTGAGAACTCAACCTGACCTGCCATATCTTGGAATGTCGAACCGTTTGCGTCTGACTTTGAAATTTCAATAGAACCCTTGTGGTAGTTTACAAATTTTACATTATCCGCAGGATTTGCAATTTCGTTTGTTTCGCTGACTGCATCCTGTGCTGTAGAATAATATTTGACGCTTGCTGTGTTTGGAGCAGTTGTTCTGTCAACTGAAACTACAGCGTAATACTTTGCAGTATCAAATGTATATGTATCACCACCGAGATTTTTCTCAGCAATCTGATAGTAGAACTTATCTACTGTTGCACTTGCATTAACACTTGCACCGCCGTTTGCCTCAACAGGCTCGGCAGCCTGTGCCTTTGCCTTTGCCAAAGACCTTGTGGTTGACGGAGCCGCTCCCCATGAGCCGCCTCCCTTATCCCATGTGCCTTCGGCAATTGTATAGCATCTGTTTGTATCTGTTGCTGAAGGAATATCAAGGTCATTTGTCTGATTCCATTTTGTATCCCAGCCGTTTGTTAGGTTGGTCGGATCCATTCTGCAGAATATAAGACCTTTCCAAGTGCCTGACGGAATTTCAGCCTGATAATAGCCGTCGCCGTCATCATCTGTCATTGATACCCATTGCTCCTGCTTTGGACTTGTAGAATCATTAAAGAAATAAATTGCAAATCTTGCACTATCTGTTATCCAATTTGAGTTTGGTTTCAAGTAAACTGTGTTCTGATTTACAGGGGTTGTAGTCGGAGCTGCTGTTGTCGGCTGAACAGTTGGCTTTGCAGTTGTCGGAGCAACTGTAGGCTGATCTGTTACCGGCTGAGTTGTTGTAGGAGTGTCAACTCCCCTGTACTCATACTCGAGTGCATCAAATGTGATTTTATCGTCGAAGTTGTTCTTTGTCTGCAAGAGTTTTGACTCTGTAAGAGCAGAACCGCTCTTCTTCATTTCTGTAAGTGTAAACTCAAATGTGTTGACATCAGGTATTTCGCCGTCAAGCGTCTTTGCCGCACTGAGTGTTACATGAGCATTTGATTTATCAATCTGCTTGTTTGTGAACTGTGCAGTTGCACCGTTATCTGCAACTGTGCCTGTTGAATTAACAGAGCTTACAGTATAGTCTGAGTTTGCTTCCTCAACAATCTTATACATTGTGCCGACAGGGATATTGGGGAACACTGCTGTTTCTCCGCCCTTGAGAGCAAATGTGCCGTTACTTGCAACATACTCTGTTGAACCTATTGTATATTCAAGTGGATATTGCTTATAAGTTTTTCCACCGTCAAATGAAAGGTATACCGTAAAGTTATAACTTACATTTGTAATCGGATTGCCGTCTTTATCAAAAGCTGATTTTGAAACATCAAGATTGCTGAGCTTAGGAGTGTTTACAAAATCCACTTTATAGTCTGTTGCGTGCTTTTCATTTATTTCATTCTTGAAGAGGAAGTTTGCCGAAGTACCGCTTCCGTTTGCTTTCTGAATTTCGTTCTTAACATCTGTTACCGAATATGTTGATGATGAATACTTTATAAATGAATTAGCCATATTTTCGGAAACTGTCAGCCAGTTGCCTACATTGGTAATGTTTGTGAATGAAGAACTGTCGCCGTCCTTCATTGCATATGAACCGTTAGCGTCTGAAGTTTTAGAAGATGTTGAACCGGTTTTATCTGTGTAAAGATATTCTTTATAGCTGAGAGCAGAATTACCGCTGTTTGCAGTGCCGTTATTTACATTAGTAAATGTGAAAGTGTCAGCTGCTGCAACTGCATCTTTGATACCATCGTTCACATTAACTGTGTTTACAGTCTTTGTTGTTGTAAGTTTGTTATCAACAGGAGTGAACGAGAACTCAACCTGAAGGTTTGACTCAATAAGACCACGCTCCATATAGAACATCTGGAGCTTGTGAACAGTATTCTTTGTACTGCCATTCATTACATTTGAAAGTGAGTAAACACTTGATGCACTTGTGACCGATTTTGAGTTAAGACCTGTTGCATATGTTGTTGAATTATTGGCAAAGTTAAGTGTACATGATGCGTCCTTATGGTCACCGCCAAGGTCAACAACAAGTTTGCCGTCAATGTAAATCCACACATCATCGTCACCTGTGAATGTGAATGTTACATCCTGATCGTCAATCTTACCGCCTTCGGGAACAGTGAAGTCAACTGACAATGCCATACCGAAACCGTAGTTAAGGTCATTTCTTACATCTTTACCTGTGTGGTTGATGGTGTTGTTGTTAAACGGGAAGAAGCCGTAACCGCTTTCGCCTGAGTTAAACCACAGCTTACCGTCATGAATAGCCTTTGAAGTATCACTGCCGCCATACATAAGTGTAAGTGAGTCGCTTGTAACACCGTTTAAGTTGTTTTTGCTTGAACCTGTGTTTGCGTTTTCAAGATAAATGCTGTTTACAGGATTTGCATGAGAATTTACTGTACTTGACTGATAGCTGTACTTTTTAGTATTACTGTCATATGTAAACGGAAGAGCCGCATTTACTTTCTTACCGTATGTATTGTTGCCTGCACTCTGTGACAAAAAGCTGTCACTAAAGAACGGTGCAGCCACTGTACCGCTGTTATCGTTCTTCATCATCATCAAGCTGCCGTCACTGCCAAGGTTTCTTGAAACAACACCCTGATACGACCACGACCATGACTTCGGTTCGGCAGACTTTGCCAGTTGCTCTGTATTATTTACATCGACACCGGCTGTATTAATGTCATGCCAAACTGCCTTTGAGTTATTCGGTGCGGCATCATAACCGTACAGACTGCCCTTCTTTGCATCATATGTATCTTTTCTGACTGTTTCAGATTCAGTACCTGTATTGAAGTTGCCGTAGTAAAGAGGTTTCTTTACATTGTTGTTCTTATAATAATCGCTGAGATAGCTGTTAAAATTATCAAAAGGATACCATGTTGCCGAGTTACCGGCTGTTTCTACATTGCCCCACTGGGTATCAAGCTCCTGATCATCAAGGTAATCATAGTATGAACACGATGCAATGTACATATTGTTGTCAAAGCTGTTGTTATCAATCTTTGCGTCATACTCATAGTTTGAAACAACATGAGTTTCGCTGTATTCACTCCAAGTACCGTTGTTATAAATCATATTCGAAGATGAAGGAATTGAAATATCACCTGTTTGAGCACCGTTGCCGTCACTAAAGATAATGTTCTCTGCATTTGCGTCAACTGTTATCTTATAGACATTATGCTTAACATTCTGCACCTTGTCCATAGCGATACCGGGCCAATTGCCTGAATACTTAGTGGACGAAGTCCATGCATAAGCAAACACACTTCCCCAACCGTTGGTATTCATATAGTACAGGGTTTTACTTTCGGCAGCAGCAACCTTTCCTAAATTCATACCCGACACTGCACACACTGATAACATCATTGTGAATGCAAGTACAAGGGAAAAGCTTTTTCTAAGGGTTTTGCAAAGCTTTTTACCTAACTTCATAATTTTTCTTCTCCTTCATTGCCGATTACTTTGTTTTGGCAGTCAAAGTACAATTAAATAGGACTGCATAGGACAGTCCAACATATCTGCCAACTAATTATGAAACGCAAATCTTTGAATTTGTTCTTCTTTTTGATTTGCATACAATTATATAATATTTTATTGCACATTTGTAGAGGCAATATAACCAAACTTTAGGTGATGTTTTTGGTTATTTTGCATATCCGCAAATACGATTTAATATTTTTTGCCATAATGTGATTTTATTACTTATTTATCACCATTTTTTGTGTTTAAGATAAATTATACCCATTGTACAACCTTAATAGGCAGTTAAAAAGTCAATTTCAGCACTGAATTTGTTTATTTTTAATTCTTTTTTCAAAAATATCAAAAATTTTTATGCAAGTTTACGCTAAGCTGCGCGCACAAAAATTTGTACTATTTTGCGATTGTTGTTTTTTAACATAAAATGCCCCAAAACCAGCATTTTACAGAATTTTTCAGATATATTTTTATAATCAATATCTATATCCAAACAAATTAATCACCGAATACCTTGAAAATTTGGCATAAATAAAGGGGCAGAGTATTGCTCTCTGCCCCTCAAAATGTAATTCACTTAAACCGCAATTATATAAATCACTCTATATTAACATATTAAAGATCTCTGCCGCAGCACTTCTTATACTTTTTACCGCTTCCGCATGGGCAAGGATCGTTTCTGCCTATTTTTTTACCCTTACGGATGGTCTTGTTGGCTGTATCTGTGCCGTCAGCCGAGGTTTCTGTAGGACGGGCAATCTGCTCACGGTGGAGTGCCTGCTTTACAGCATCTGACTGCTCGGCTGTTTCTTCATCATCGGATGCCGACTGTGCCGCTGCGGCAGCCCTCTGAGCCGCTCTCTTTGCAGCTGCAATTGCATCCTGTCTTTTCTGAATCTCATAAATACGCTTTGGCATAATGAGCATCATCTTGACAGTATCCTCACGAATGCTTTCAATCATCTCATCAAACATATCAAAGCCTTCAACTCTGTATTCAACAACAGGGTCATGCTGACCGTATGAACGAAGTCTGATACCGTTTTTGAGCTGATCCATATTGTCGATATGCTCCATCCAGTATGTGTCAACATTCTTGAGGAGGTAAACACGCTCCATCTCACGGATTGTTTCCTCGGGAAGAAGCTCTTCGTTTTCCTTGTAGATTTCAAGAGCATCATCAACGAGCATCTTCTGAATCTCTTCAGGTTCCATATCTTCAAGATCCTCAAGACTGAAATCATACTTAGAATCATCTCTGATAAGCCAGCCTGCATAGTAATCCTTAAGGCTCTGGAAGTTCCAATGCTCTGCAGGACCTTCGGGGAGATACTGCTTGATTGAAGTTGCGATTGTATCCTCAACCATTTTGAGGATTGTTTCGTGGAGATCCTCACCGTTAAGAACCTGATCACGCTGACCGTAGATGATTTCACGCTGTTTGTTCATAACATCATCGTACTGGAGGACATCCTTACGAATGCCGAAGTTACGAAGCTCAACCTTTTCCTGTGAGCCCTCGATAATACTTGTGAGCATCTTGTTCTCAATGGGCATATCCTCAGCAACATTCATACGCTCCATCATCATCTTCATTCTGTCGCCGCCGAACAGACGCATAAGGTCATCTTCGGTTGAGAGGAAGAAACGGCTGACACCCGGATCGCCCTGACGGCCTGCACGGCCACGGAGCTGGTTATCAATACGGCGTGACTCGTGTCTTTCCGTACCCATAATGTAAAGACCTCCGGCCTCTCTTACCTTTTCAGCCTCGCCCTTGATTTCTTCCTTATACTTGTCATTCAGTTCTCTGAATGTATTTCTTGCATTGATGATTTCTTCATCATCGGTTTCCGCATAACCTGTAGCTTCTTCGATAAGCTCCTCTGTAAAGCCCTGCTTACGCATTGCGGCTTTTGCCATATACTCTGCGTTACCGCCGAGGATGATATCGGTACCACGACCTGCCATGTTGGTTGCGATTGTTACCGCACCGAGCTTACCTGCCTGAGCAACAATTTCAGCCTCTTTTTCATGCTGTTTTGCATTGAGGACATTGTGCTTGATGCCTCTCTTTTTGAGCATTTTTGAAAGAACTTCTGATTTTTCGATTGAAATTGTACCAACAAGGACAGGCTGTCCCTTTTCGTGAGCCTCAACAATTGCGTCAATAACAGCGTGGAACTTGCCGTTTTCTGTCTTATAAACCGAATCGGGGAGGTCTTTTCTTAAAACAGGCTTGTTTGTAGGAATTTCAACAACATCAAGCTTGTAGATTTCCTGGAATTCTTCCGACTCTGTCTGAGCAGTACCTGTCATACCCGAAAGCTTTTTGTAAAGACGGAAGTAGTTCTGGAATGTGATTGTAGCAAGAGTCTTGCTTTCGCTCTGAACCTTTACGCCCTCTTTAGCCTCAATTGCCTGATGAAGACCTTCGTTAAAGCGACGGCCGTACATAAGACGACCTGTAAATTCGTCAACGATGATAACTTCGCCGTCCTTAACAACATAGTCAACATCGAGCTTCATAACGCCGTTAGCCTTGATAGCCTGATTTACATGGTGCTGAATTGTAAGGTTGTCGGGGTCTGTAAGGTTTTCGATACCGAAAAATTCTTCGGCTTTCTTAACACCGCTCTGTGTAAGCGTTGCGGTTTTCTGCTTTTCGTCAACAACATAGTCAATGTCGTGTTCCTTGTAATATTCCTCCATATCCTCTTTTGCGTCAAGCTCTGCAAAACGCTGAACCTTAAGAGTTTTTGCAAAAGCGTCTGCCTTTGCATAAAGGTCTGTTGACTTGTCGCCCTTACCCGAAATAATAAGAGGAGTTCTCGCTTCATCAATAAGGATTGAGTCAACCTCATCGACAATTGCAAATGCGTGCGGGCGCTGAACCTTGTTTTCCTTGTAAACTACCATGTTGTCACGGAGGTAGTCAAAACCGAGTTCGTTGTTTGTTCCGTATGTAATGTCTGCGGCATAAGCCTTTTTTCTGCCGTCATTGTCAAGGTCATGGCAGATAAGGCCGACCGAAAGACCGAGGTATCTGTAAAGCTTGCCCATCCACTCCGAGTCACGGCGGGCAAGGTAATCGTTGACTGTTACAATGTGAACACCTTCGCCTGTAAGAGCGTTGAGGTATGCAGGGAGTGTAGCAACCAAGGTTTTACCTTCACCGGTTTTCATCTCGGCGATTCTGCCCTGGTGAAGAACGATACCACCGATAATCTGAACGGGGAAGTGCTTCATGCCAAGCACTCTCCAGCCTGCCTCACGACAGGTTGCAAATGCTTCGGGGAGAATATCGTCTGTTGTTTCGCCGTTGGAAAGTCTTTCTTTAAGAATTGTTGTCTGGTTCTTGAGTTCACTTTCGCTCATAGCCGCATATTTATCTTCGAGTGCAAGCACCTTGTCACAGATTGGTTGCACACGCTTAACTTCACGCTTGCTGTAGTTGCCGAACATAGCCTTTAAAAAATTCATCAGGGTTCTTCCTTTCAATGTACCGAAAAAATCGGTCAAACTGTATTTTCAATAATATAATTTTAATTTACTGCACCGCAGACGCTCCAAGGCTTTTTGCAGCCTGAATCATTGCGGCCTCAACCACGGGACCGGCATACTGAAAACCGAAACCCGAATCCTGTACAACACAGGCAAATGCAAGAGGGCAGTCCTCATCTTTTGAGTAGCCGACCATCCAGCCGTTAGGGTTCTTATCGTCGCCGACTTCACCCGTACCTGTTTTGGCACAGACTGTAAGTCCGCCGAAAAGGTTGTCGCCGTAGTAATCCGAAACGGTGTATCTCATAACATCGTCAAGCTTTGCCGCCGTATCGGATGAAAAAAGCTCCTGTCCGCTGCTCTTGTAGTTTATGCCGAGTGCGGAGAGTATGGACTCATCTTTGATAAGGGTAGGGTTTGTAGCCTTACCGCCGTTTGCGATTGCGCCGCAGATAATTGCCATCTGCATCGGGTTTACCTTGTCATTATACTGACCTACGCCCGACCAGCCAAGCTGGTTTTCATTGGCATCGCTGACATCATATGAACCTTTTGCGGTTTTAATTCCGTCAACATCAAAGGAGCTGTTAATGCCGATTTTCTCGGCAGTTTTTGTCATTGTGTCACTTCCGAGTTCAACGGCAAGCTTTGCAAAAACAATATTGCAGGAATGTGCCATTGCCTCTTTATATGTCAGTGTTCCGTGAGTTTCCGTACAGGTAACTTCACTTCCGCCGATTTCTTCACTGCCGTTACAAACCCAAGTGCGGTCATAAAGGTCGGGAATATTCTCGATTGCCGCCGCAGATGTAACGATTTTGAAGATTGAACCCGGAGTAAAGGTTGACGAAAGCACATTATCAAGGTAAACGCCCTCGTATTCGCTTTCGTTGTCCTCGGTAATTTCGGGAGGAGCCTGCGGATCGTAAGCCATGGTGCTTACCGAGCAGATAACCTCACCTGTTCTGTAGTTATATATTACACAGGCACCTTTTTTGTTATAAGATGCAAGCACATCATAAGCCGCCGCACAAGTTGCGGAATCAACTGTCAGCTTTATATCGTGAGAGGCACGCAATGATTCCGGCATATTAAGTCCGAAAACAAGGTTATAACCTATCAGCTGAGAACGATACATACTTTGAACAGCCGTTGAAATGTTAAGGCTGTCATCACCGACAACATGAAGCAGAGATTTTCTTACGCTCTCGCTTTCGTTGTAAACTCTTGCACCGTCAACCGTCTGTGCAAGAGCCGTGCCGTTGCGGTCATAAATCGCTCCTGCCTGTGCAAGGCCGCCGTCACCTGCTATATGCGCATTATATGCCTGATCGACCCAATCGTCTGCCCCTGTTACAAGCTCAAAGGCAAGATAGCCGAGTCCGCCGATAAACGCAAGCGCAACTATATATATAAGTGTACTTCTGCGAAGTATTTTTTTCAAACCTTACACCACCCTGTGTATCAAGTGAACAATCAAAAAAATAAAGAAAATGCGGCTTTGCTTGCAAAGCACTATGAATACGGTCGGGAGACAGAGCATTTTATTTTGCTGTTTTTCCTCTCGATAACAATTTTCCATTTTCAATTTTTCATTTTCAATTTACTAAACTTATCTTTTCACCGAATAAGTTCTCTCGTCTGCGGCTTTGATGAATGCAACAAGTCCCCAACAAGACATAATACTTGAACCGCCGGCAGACACAAACGGAAATGTTACGCCTGTGAGCGGAAGGACATCGGTTGCACCGAAAACATTGAGAGAAAGCTGAACGACAAACAGTCCTGCCGCACAGCACGCTGAAATTGAATAAAAGGTACTTCTGCTTCGGGTTGTAATTGCCCTTGCATAAATAAACATTGCACCTACTGCCACGGCAAGTGTGAACGCAACGATAACTCCCATTTCCTCGGAAACAAGTCCGAAAACAAGGTCACTTTCGGATGCGGCAACCTGCTTTAAAAAACCGTTGCCGATTCCTACACCGAAAAGTCCGCCGCTTGCCATATATGTGAGAACTCTTGCCTGCTGATAACCGAGGTTGTCCTGAGTATGTTCCCACACATGACGCCAGCCCGAAAAACGGTCGGCAACATACGGTTTAAACTTGAGGACAAAGGTTACGCCGAAAATTGCGGCGGCAACAGCAAGAATAATCGTCTTGAAATCGCCCGAGCGCATAAACGCTGTGAGCAAAAATGTTACAAAGAAGATGAGCGCAGTACCGAAGTCACCCATAAGAGCCAAAAGACCGACGCATACTGCCGAGAAGATAATGTACTCAAGCAAATTCTTCTTTGTCATCAACACATCAAGCGAACTTGCGCCGATAAAGATGAAGATAATCTTTGCAAGCTCTGACGGCTGAAATGAAAACGAGCCGATATAAATCCAGTTGGCGGCGCCGTTTGTAATCTTACCGAATACAATTGTTACGCCCAAAAGACCGACCGCACAAATCATTGCCGGAAGTCTGAGTTTATTTACCTTGTCGGGATCTTCAATCAGCTTGATGATTATGCAGAAGATAATCATACCTATTGCGGCGGCAACAAGCTGAACATAAGCCGAGCGTTCCGACTGCCTAATAAGCATCATTACACCTATGCCCGTCAAAAACAGGGCGAGCGATTCAAGCTCGAAATTTACTCTGCGGATTACAAAATAGGAGATAAAGAAGAATCCCCATTCAACAGCCGCAAGAGCGCCGAACAGCACGAGCGGCGCCATTGTATTTGTTCCGTCATTCCAGAACATTGCCTGAACGCACATAAAGAAGTGAAAAATTGTAATAAGGAGCATAAGCTTCCACGATTTCATTGCAGGCTTATCGCTGACCTTTGAGAAAAACCAGCTTGACTGCAACGGCTGTTGGAACTCCTCGCCTCTTTTTACAATAAGGCTTGTACTGCCGATTGTTATTGTATCGTCAATAAGCACCTTTGCTCTGCCTCTTGTTCTTTTGCCGTTGAGCATTGTTCCGCTCTTTGAATCGGTATCGCTTACATACCAACCGTCTTTACGGCGAAGAAGCACGCAATGATTTCTTGAAACCGTCGGGTCATCAACGGTTACATCACTGCTTTTACTTCTGCCGATTGAATTTTCCCAAAAAAGCACGGGGAGCATCTCGCCCGTTGCAGGGTTCAAAAGTGAAATCAAAGGAGTTTCGGGACGGCGGCGACGGCGCATTGCGGCAAAGCACTGGTACACAATTATTATTGCATAAACAGGCATAAGAAAACGCAGTGCAACAACACCCATATCGAAAATTATCGAAAGATCCGGCACTTTTTTCAACTCCTTCACAAATCATCTGTCCTAAAAATAAGCATACTTAAAGTTATACAGTTTAAATAATAATCCAATTTCCTCCAAAAGTCAATAGCCGAGTGCCTCGGCAGTCAATTCGTGAAGATAGTTTGTACAATAGAAAACTAAAAATGCCCGAGCGTGACTATCTATATTATAAGTGAAGTAACTTTGTAGCCGAGTGCCTCGGCAGTCAATTCGTGAAGACAGTTTGTACAATAGAAAACTTATGACGCCCGAGCGTGACTTTCTAATATTAAGAGGTTACTTTGTGCCGAGTGTCACGGCATCGATTCATATCTATAATCTGAATTGACTGCCCGAGCGTAGCATTTTAATTGTTTGTACAAACCAAACTGTAGGGGCGTTCATCGGACGCCCGCTTGATGAATGGTTTTGTTTAAACATATATGTTTTGATGTGATGAAAATCGTGTATTCTAATGTAGCGGCGAACCGTGTTCGCCATTTGTTTTGGTTGCAAAACCAAAACAATTCGTAGGAGAGAACCGTGTTCTCCCGCAAGTAATCGTACAATTTTTATGTTAAATCAAATTTTGTAAATGCCACAAAATTGTAGGGGCGGATATTATCCGCCCGCTTGATGAATGGTTTTGTTTTAACATATATGTTTTGATGTGATGAAAGTAGGATTATTTTTATTCGTTTTGAGTGTACACTCAAAACGATTGGCGAACACGGTTCGCCGCTACGAAATAACAATAACTTTGCGACATTTATAAAAATTGTATATGACACAAAGTTTCGGTCTTTACTTGCGGGCGTCCGATGAACGCCCCTACGAGTTTGTGCTTTTTTATACAATTTTATTAAACTCCTTGATTTATTAACTTCAATAATTTATAATAACTTTGACAGAGGATTTGTTAATCCATCTGTTGAGTGTTTCGCCACTTATTTAAAGGGCGAGTGTTTTTTATCGTTGAGCGTTTCGCCGCTTGTAAAAGTGCGAGTATTAACAAAAGACCTCACGAAATTCGTGAGGTCTTTTATCATGATATATCTATGAGGATTAATGAAGACTTTTCATTTTATCGGCTTTATCACGGCATATATGCGACCATTTGCAGTCGCCGCACACCTGCGAAAGCCTGCCTTTTAAAATTATATTTTCTCTTGCAATTCTCGAAAGCTCTTTCCAATCGGCAGTATCGCCGATTTTCATTCCGAGTAAATCAAGACACCTTTTGTCATAGCATGACGCCTTGCCCGTAACATCGCAGCTGCCGTTGTCACGGTTCGGACACGATGAACAAATTTCGTCACAACCGCCCGTAAGTGTAAGGTTTGCGTTGTTATTTTCAAGAACCGACACTATTTTTGCCATTCCGCAGACAAATTCATCGCTGTAACCCTTGCCTTCAAAAAACTGCACACAAAGGCTGTGATGCGGTCTGAACTTAAAGCTTAACGATTTTGTCAAGACGGTTCACCAAAACTGTTGCAACAACAATCTTTGCAGCATCTGCAAGAAGGAACGGAACAACGCAGGTAAGAAGTGCGGCGGCAAAGTCTATATGCATTGCAATCATAAACCAGATTGTACCGAAAAGATAGCATACTGCAAGGCCTGCAACCATTGAAACCGCAAGCACCCAAAGCTTTCTGCCGAGAAAATCAGTCATAAGTCCAACAATAAGCGCCGTAAAGAGGAAACCGATGATATAACCACCTGTCGGACCGCCGAGAACGCCGATTCCGCCTGAGAATCCTGCAAACACGGGAACACCGATTGCACCGAGGAGAACATAAACCGCAACGCTGATGAGTCCTCTTTTCCAACCGAGCATAGCCGCCGCCATAAAGATGCCGAGAGTCTGAAGTGTGAACGGAACTGTCATCGGAATCTGAATCTGTGCGCACACTGTGATGATTGCGACGAACATCGCCATATACACAAGGCTTAATACATTACTTTTTGATTTACTGTTTGTTTTTGCTTCTGTCATAAAATTACCTCTCCTTTGCAAAACCGCTTCTATTGTTTTGCAGATTGTCAACCAAATTATTTTATCGGTTGACAATTATTATAGTACCGATTATCGCATTTGTCAACCCGATTTATGTTTTAAAGTGACAATTACAATCCGTTTTGATGTAACAATTGACTTTACAACTAACTTATCATATAATAATTATCAGACCAAACAAACCAAAGGAGCTTTACATATGCAGATTTCGAGCAGATTCACTCTGGCAATTCACATTATCGCCTGTATTGAAACCTTTAAAAATGAACACAAGGTGACGAGTGATTTTCTTGCCGGCAGTACGAATGTCAACCCTGTTATCGTCCGCAAAATTCTCGGTCAGCTCAAATCGGCAGGAATTGTTGAGGTTGCAAGAGGTTCGGGCGGTGCAGACCTTTCAAAACCGCTTGACAAGATTACTTTTCTCGATATCTACAAGGCGGTTGAATGCGTTGGCAACGGCGAGCTTTTTCATTTTCACGAAAATCCAAATCCCAAATGTCCTGTCGGCAGAAACATTCACACCGTTCTTGACAACAGGCTTGACAAGGTTCAGCAGGCAATGGAAAACGAACTGAAAAAAATCACCCTTGCAGATATTGAAAGCGATATTCAAAAGTTGATACAGAAATAATTACGGCATCGGAGAAAATCCGATGCTTTTTTTGTTGCAAAAAACTCCCGAAAAAATTTTTAAAAAAATTTCGTTGTAACTATTGACATTACAACAAAACGGGCATATAATATCGTTGTAATCAAAAAGGTTACAACGAATCGATTCACATTTTCCATATTCAAAATTATTCAAAACAAAAACTTTTCAACACAATTTTCAGGAGGTATAATTATGAAAATAGCAGTAGTATGTGCAAACGGTAAAGCAGGACAGCTCATCACAAAAGAGGCAGTAAACAGCGGTTTTGATGTTACGGCTTTTGTAAGAGGTGAAAACAAGTCGGTAGCCAAAAACGCAGTAACCAAAGATTTGTTCAACATTACAAAGGAAGATTTAAACGGCTACGATGTTGTAGTTGACGCTTGCGGCGGTTGGACAGCAGAAACTATTCCCGTTATTCCAAAAGCAGGCGAGTACCTTTGCAATCTTCTTGCAGGCACAGACACAAGACTTGTTATTGTCGGCGGTGCGGGCAGTCTTTATGTGAACCCCGAACACACAATCACAGTTGCAGACGGCAAAGATTTTCCCGATGCATTCAAGCCCCTTGCAGCCGCACATCAGGTTCTTCTTGACGGACTTCGCAAGAGAAACGATGTTAAGTGGACATATGTAAGCCCCGCAGGAGATTTCCAGGCTGACGGTGAAAGAACAGGCGAGTACACACTCGGCGGTGAAGAACTTGTTCTCAACTCAAAAGGCGAAAGCGTTATCAGCTATGCCGACTATGCAATCGCTTTTGTTGACGAAATTGCAAACGGCAACCACATCGGCGAAAGAATTTCAGTTGTAAGCAAGTAATAGATAAAAAGGTATTTTTCAAAAAGGTATTCGTATGAATCATGCAGAAAAAAGAAGATTTTTAATCAACAGCTTAATTAACGAAAACAGTGAGTATGCGGACATTTCCGTCCCGAATGATAAAAACGGACAGAAATTGTTACTGCGTGGACTGCTGAACATTCGTATGCCGAAAAGTTGTGACCAAACTTTTCTAACGATTCAAAACGAATACCTTGCCGAAGAAACCGCACAAAAAGGCATTACCGACTCCGAACACCTTGTACCCGTAACGGACAGAATATGCCTTTGGCAAGGCGACATAACAACCCTAAAGTGCGACGCAATCGTCAATGCCGCCAACAGCGGTATGACGGGTTGCTATGTACCGAACCACCGTTGTATTGACAACTGTATTCACTCATTTGCAGGAGTTCAGCTCCGCCTTGAATGTGCAGAAATTATGCAGAAACAGGGTTATCCCGAACTGACAGGAACGGCAAAGCTGACAAGCGCCTACAATCTGCCGTGTAAATATGTTATCCACACGGTCGGACCGATTGTTTCCGATAAGCTCACAAAGGAACATTGCAAAAAGCTTGAAGGCTGTTACAAATCGTGTCTTGAACTGGCGGCACAAAACGATATTGAGAGCATTGCATTCTGTTGTATTTCAACAGGAGAATTCCGTTTTCCAAACGATAAGGCGGCAGAGATTGCCGTGTCTACGGTCAGAAAATTTTTAGCCGAAAACAAGACTGTAAAGAAGGTGATTTTCAATGTTTTTAAGGATACCGACAGACAAATCTATGAAAAACTTCTCGGACAAAATTAACCGTGTCAAAGACTTGCTGAAAAATGCCGATGCCGTTGTAATAGGCGCAGGGGCAGGACTTTCAACCTCGGCAGGTTTTGAATATTCGGGAGAAAGATTTAAAAAGTATTTTTCCGATTTTGGCGAAAAATACGGTATTACCGATATGTACAGCGGCGGATTTTATCCGTATCAAACCCTTGAAGAATACTGGGCGTGGTGGAGCAGGCAGATTTACTGCAACCGCTATATTGGCGCACCGAAACCGCTGTATCAAAAACTTTTGTCACTTGTCAAAGACAAGGACTGCTTTGTTATCACCACAAATGTAGACCATTGCTTTCAAAAGTCAGGATTCGATAAACAGCGGCTTTTCTATATACAGGGCGATTACGGACTTTTTCAATGCTGTGAGCCGTGCTGTCAAAAGACATATGACAACGAAGAACTTGTTTTGAAAATGGTTCAGTCGCAAAAGAATATGAAAATTCCGTCCGAGCTTGTGCCGTACTGTCCGAACTGCGGACAACCTATGACAACCAATTTGCGTTGTGACGACAGTTTCGTCCAGGACGAAGGTTGGTACAAAGCCAAAAATCGCTATGACGATTTTATCCGCAGACATGAAGGACTTAAAACTGTTTTTCTTGAACTCGGAGTAGGAAACAACACTCCCGTATGGATAAAGTATCCTTTTCAGAAAATGACAGCACAAAATCCGAACGCATCATATGTGTGCGTAAATCTCGGCTGTGTCTATGCTCCGCCTGAAATAAAAGGTCAGTCCGTCTGCATAGATTCTGATATTCTGACGGTTATCGACAAATTGCTTTAAACATTATGAATAACATAAAAAACAGGGACAGCGTTTTGCTGTCCCTGAAATTTTTGTAAAAATTAAGTTTGCGTGCTTACAATTAAGCCTTGTTAACCGAACCGAAGAGTTCCATCTTTTCCTTAACAGTAGCCTTGATAGCCTCTGCACCGGGAGCGAGGAGCTTTCTTGGATCGAAGCCCTTGCCTTCGAGATCCTTGCCCTCTTCAATGTACTTTCTTGTAGCTGCTGCAAATGCAAGCTGGCACTCTGTGTTAACATTGATCTTTGAAACGCCGAGTGAGATAGCCTTCTTGATCATGTCTGCAGGGATACCTGTACCGCCGTGGAGAACGAGTGGCATCTCGCCTGTAAGCTGCTGAATAGCGTCAAGAGTTTCAAAGCTGAGGCCCTTCCAGTTTGCAGGATACTTACCGTGAATGTTACCGATACCTGCTGCGAGCATTGTTACGCCAAGGTCTGCAACCATTTTGCATTCCTTAGGATCTGCACATTCGCCCATACCGATTACGCCGTCTTCTTCGCCGCCGATTGAACCAACTTCAGCCTCAAGTGAAAGACCGAGCTTGTTACAAGTTGCAACGAGTTCCTTTGTTTTTTCAATGTTTTCTTCGATCGGATAGTGTGAACCGTCGAACATAATTGAGCTGAAACCGGCTTCGATGCACTTCTTAGCGCCTTCGTATGAACCGTGGTCAAGGTGAAGAGCAACAGGAACTGTGATGTTGAGTTCCTCGAGCATACCGTTTACCATACCAACGATTGTTTTGTAGCCGCACATATATTTACCGGCACCCTCAGATACACCGAGGATAACAGGTGAGTTGAGTTCCTGTGCTGTTAAAAGAATTGATTTTGTCCATTCAAGGTTGTTGATGTTGAACTGACCTACTGCATAATGGCCAGCCTTTGCTTTTGTAAGCATTTCTTTAGCGTTTACTAATGGCATTTTAATCTTCCTTTTGTAAAAAATTTCAGCAGACAAGCGTCCCCACCTGCCGATTTAAGTTTATTATACAATATATTTTTGAAAATATAAAGACCTAAAAAGAAGATTTAGTGAAAATTTTAACAATTAGTCGAAATTTTTTTAATTTTGTCCCGTTTTAGTCAATTATCACTAAACTTTCAAAATAAACTCACACTTCCGTAACACAACAAGGTTGATTTTGATTTTGCGAAAAGGTATAATGTAGATATAGCATAAAATCATATGCCAAGCGATATTATGTAGCGGCGAACCGTGTTCGCTGCTACAAACTTACACACAATTTTTATTACATTAATATAAATTAATTTAAACAAACAATTTCACCGTGGCGGGCGAATGATATTCCCCCACGGTGACATAATAAATGTAGGAGTAACTTTTATGGACAATTTTGACAACAACAATATGGGTGGGTTTGAACCGCAAAAACCGTTTACTGAAAGACCTGTACAAAATGGTAATATGAACGCAGAACCGACAAATCCTGTTTCCAACCCCGAAACTCAGACAGAGCAGGTTCAAAATGTTCAGCCGTCACAGAATGACAGCACACAGTACGGTGATTATGTTTTCGGTGACAACGCATCAAATACAGAAAACAATGTAAATCCGAACGAAAATGTTCCGCCGTATCAGCAGAACCAGTATCAAAATCCGAATCCACAGCCGTGGCAGTACGGTTACGGTCAGTATCCCTACAGCGGACAGAATCCACAGTATAATCAAAATAATCAGCAGTACGGACAGTATCAGAACAACACAGGATACAATCAGAATGTACCACCGTACCGTCAGAACCCACAGCAGAATATGTACGGTCAAATGCCATACGGCAACCAAAACGGTACATATAATCAGCAATATAACGGACAGTACAATCCGCAGATGTATGCACAGTACCCCCAAAAGAAAACAAAGGGCGGAATTATTGCATTGATTATCGTTCTCTGTTCACTTCTTGCAATCGGTTTTGTCGGTATGATGGTTTACGGATTTTCGGTAGGTCTTAAAGATTCATCCAACAGCAGTAAAGGCCGCAGCGATTACGACAATTCGTTCACGCTTCCGAATGAGGACAGCACAACACCGTTTTCAACTCTCCCCGACACCTCATCACAGGGCAAAACCCACGATGAATCGGACTACAGCGACAAAACAAACAAAAGTTATTCGGGTATGAAGCTTGAGAGCAACCCGAAAGATGCAAAGACAAATAACAGCTACACAGCCGCAAAAGCGTCCGAAAAAGTTTCGAATTCGGTAGTCGGCATTCTCTGCTACTCTGACGATGCCCCTGACAAGGCTGACACAACAACAGCGTCTTCACAGGGTAGCGGTATCATCTTCTCACAGGACGGCTATGTTATCACAAACGCTCATGTAATCGGCAACAGCAAAACAGCCTATGCAATCAGGGTTGTAACATCTGACGGCAAGGAATACAAGGCAGGTGTTGTAGGCTACGATTCAAGAACCGATATTGCAGTTCTTAAAATGGACGATGCAAAGGGACTTACCCCCGCCACATTTGGTGATTCATCACAACTTGAGGTTGGTCAGGATATTATCGTAGTCGGCAACCCCGGTGGTCTTGATTATCAGAACACCACAACAAAGGGTGTTATATCAGCGCTTGACAGAAAACTTTCAACATCAAGCCTTACAAAGTACATTCAGACCGATGCCGCAATCAATCCGGGCAACTCGGGCGGTCCGCTTGTAAACTACTACGGTCAGGTTGTCGGAATTACAACTTCAAAGATTGTTTCCGAAACTTACGAAGGTATGGGCTTTGCAATTCCGTCACAAACAGTAAAAAACATTGTTGACACACTTGTAAAGAACGGCTATGTTGAAGGCAGAGTAAAAATCGGCATTTCGGGCATTGCGGTAACTTCTGAACAGGCATCAAATTACAACATTCCGCAGGGCATTTATGTTCAGAGCATCGTTTCAGGCGGTCCTTGTGACGGCACAGACCTTAAACAGGGCGATATTATCACAGAGGTTGACGGTGAAACAATCACAAGTTTTGCAGATGTTTACGCAATTCTTGAAACTCACAAGCCTGGGGATAAAATTAAGGTTAAATACTACAGTTCATCAACAGGCAACGGTGAGGTTGAAATCACCCTTCAGGAAGACAAGTAATTTTAAATAAAAGAATACCACCAAAACACGAGGGCAGTCACAACAATGTGACTGCCCTCGATTTAATTGAAAATTGAAAATGAAAAATGGAAAATTATTGTCGGGTAGAAAAATTGCGAATTGCAAGCGATTGCAGCCCGACTGTTTTATTATTTTATGTTTTTGACACAATAACAATTAAGCAATCACTTTGCAATATTTTTTACATAAACATTGTGTCATTATTTTTTAACGGGGATAAAATTCCGCAAAAAACCTGCACTTCTGCCTTTTAGGTAGAACCAACCTGCGGTATCAAAGACCATTGCACCTACAAAATTAACAAGCAAATCTTTCATTGTGTCAATCAAGCCGATGTCAAGGTAGCCGTTAATGCCGAGATTTTCACCGTTCACAACGGTTGATGTTATATTTCTGATGTGCATTATCACATTCGGCTTGCCCGAAATCAACCCCGAATGTATTGCCGTAACCACGGTGTCCTTTTGCATATCTTTTCCGAAAAACATATCCGCTCCAAACTCGAAGAATTCCCACACAACACCGACTGTCATTGAAAAGCAGAACGAAAACAGGCATACAAATATTGGCGAAAGGTTCATTTTCACCCGCTTACTGCGGTTCAAAATATCGGTCAAGCCGAATCCGACACCTGCACAAATGAATCCGTTCACGGCATGAAGTACTGAATCCCATATGGGGATTTTTTCGTAAAATGCACCGAGTTCGCCCATAACATTTGCCGCAAACACAAACAGCACAACAATCGTTTCAAGCACACTCGGCAACGCTACCGACAATTTTCTGTCAACAAACAACGGCAACATTAACAGTCCGAGGGTCAGCACACAGGTCATAACATTTTCCCATTTTCCGTTTGAGATGCTGACAATCAAAAGTGACGCAAGTATGAGCCGTATCACTATATAAACGCCCGCCTTGACCTTGTGCTGTCGCATTTCACGCACATTCAGCCACAATGCAAGCCTTTGAAAAAACATTTTAAGTCGATTATTCATAATTTCACCCGATTTTTAAACTTATTTTTCCCTTTTGAGCATGATAAACCCCTGTAAAATTGTATTAAATTTTTCTGCCGTATATTACTAAAAACAAAAAGAGCCACCGCAATTTTGCGATGACTCATAAGCTCTGATATTAAATTACTTTTCAGCTGATTCAGCATTTTTTTCAGCCTCAAGTTTTTTCTTGAGTTCCTCTTTGCCGACAGCAAGCATCAGCTTGATACGGTTCTCCTGATTTACCTTTGGAGCACCGGGGTCATAGTCGATTGTAACAATGTTGGCATTCGGTCTGATTTCTTTAATTTTTCTGATTGCACCCTTACCGTTGATATGGTTCGGCAAGCAACCGAAAGGCTGTGTGCAGACGATGTTTTCATAACCTGTATCGGCAAGCTCAATCATCTCGGCTGTCAGCAACCAACCCTCACCCATCTTACTGCCGTAGCCGATAACACCGTTTACAAGCTCCTTTGTGTGGGCATATCTGTGAGGCGGAACAAAGCCGTACTTTTCAGCCGCATCAACCATAAGACCCTCAAGCTTTGTGAGGTAATTAAGAAGCATCATACAAAACTTGTACTTTACTCTGCTGCCGCCGAACATCTTGTAGTCCTCAATACGGTTATCAACCTTGAATGACGCAAAGCCCATAAGACCAGGTACGCAAACCTCGCAATCCTGCTCTGCAAGGAATTCTTCAAGACCGTTGTTTGCCATTTTGGAATATTTTACATAAATCTCGCCAACTATGCCGACTTTAACTTTCGGTACTTTATTAAGCTTAATTTTGGTGAATGACTTTGTGATTTTGTCAAGAGTTTCGTCAATCTCTTCAAGCGTGTAGCCCTTGCCCTGAATGAGCATATCGGAAATTTTGTCCGTCCACTCATCTACAAGTGCCATACTTTCACCCTTGTTCACTTCATAAGGCTTTGTCTGGTTTGAAAGCAGCATAAGCTGGTCGCCGTACACAAGACCGCCGACAAATCTGCGGATAAGCGGAAGTGTGAGCGAAAAACCGCTGTTGTGTTCCATACCGAATGAAAGCGAAATTACGGGAACAAACTCAAAACCTGCCTTTTTGAGAGCCTTTCTCAAAAGGAAAATGTAGTTAGATGCACGACATCCGCCGCCTGTCTGGGTAATCATCAAGGCAACCTTGTGAACATCATACTTTCCGCTCTGCAAAGCATTGATGAACTGACCTATAACCAGCAAAGCCGGATAACAGGTATCGTTGTGAACATATTTAAGACCTGTCTGCGCAATCTCCGGACCTGTTGTGTCGAGCAAATCAGACTTATAGCCGTAGTAGTTGAACACCTTTTCAAGTATTTTAAAATGAATAGGCGCCATATTCGGCATAAGGATTGTATATTCCTTTTTCATCTGCTTTGTAAACAGCAAACGACCTGTTTTTTTGTCATATTTCAACTCTGCCATAACAGAATTTCCTTTCATCAATCGTTTTCAAGTGCAGCAAGCAAACTGCGGATTCGGATTTTAACTGCTCCGAGGTTTGTAATTTCATCTATCTTAATCTGTGTGTAAATCTTGTTTTTGCTTTCAAGAATCTCTCTTACCTCATCGGTTGTAATCGCATCAACACCGCAGCCGAAAGATACAAGCTGAACAAGCTCCATATCTTTTCTTGTTGTAACATACTTAGCCGCTGCATAAAGTCTTGCGTGGTAGGTCCACTGGTTGAGAACATGAGTCTGGAAGTGTTCAACTCTCGGAGAAATGACATCTTCGCTGACTATTGCAACATCAAAACCTGAGATAAGTCTGTCGATTCCGTGGTTAATTTCAGGGTCAATGTGGTAAGGTCTGCCTGCAAGAACAAAAATCTTTTTGCCCTCTTTTTCAGCCTTGGCAATAATTTCATTGCCCTTGTCAATAACCTTTTTTCTGTAATTTTCCTGTTCCTGATATGCAAGCTTTGCCGCATTTCTGATTTCATTAAGAGTAATGTCAGGAAAATGGAAAGAAAGCCTTTCGTAAGCCTTTTTCGGAAAATCATTCGGGCGGTGAATACCAAAATATTCCTTGATAAAATGCACCTTGCGAATGTCCTTCATATTATTTTTGATAACCTCGGGATAGTAGGCTACAACAGGACAGTTGTAGTGATTGTCGCCGAGATGCTCGTCAAAGTTATAGGAAAGACACGGGTAGAAAATTGTTTCCGCACCCATATCAATAAGAGTCTGAATGTGACCGTGAACAAGCTTTGCTGGGAAGCAAACAGTATCACTCGGGATTGTCTGCTGACCTCTCTGATAAAGTTTTCTTGTTGAATACGGTGAGTGGAAAACCTCAAATTTAAGCTCTGTAAAGAATCTGTACCAGAACGGATAAAGTTCATACATATTGAGAGCCATCGGAATTCCGAGCTTGCCTCTCAAGCCCTCAACAGGCTTGTAGGAATCAATAAGATTCAGCTTGTAAGCGTACATATTCATATCGTTTGCAGGAGCTTTCTTTGTAATTGGTCTTTCACAACGGTTGCCTGCAATGAACTTTCTGCCCTTGCCGAATGAATTTATTGTAAGACGGCAGTTATTGTTGCACATACCGCAGTTTGCAACCTTGATTTCGTGAACAAATTCATCAAGACCCTTTTTGTCGGTAATTGTACTCTTGCCAACGCCTTTTGACTTTTTCTTTGCATAAAGAGCCGCACCGTAAGCACCCATAAGACCTGCAATGTTAGGACGGACAACTTCAACGCCCATTTCCTGTTCAAATGCACGCAAAACGGCATCGTTAAGGAAAGTACCGCCCTGAACTACAACACGCTTGCCGAGTTCATCGGGACTTGAAGCACGGATAACCTTGTAAAGTGCGTTCTTTACAACGCTGAGCGAAAGACCTGCCGAGATATCTTCAATTGTAGCACCGTCTTTCTGAGCCTGTTTAACGCTTGAATTCATAAATACGGTACAGCGTGAACCGAGGTCAACGGGTCGCTTTGCAAAAAGTCCGAGCTTTGCAAAGTCGGCAATTTCATAACCGAGAGCGTTTGCAAAAGTCTGCAAAAAGCTGCCGCAACCCGATGAACAAGCCTCGTTAAGGAAGATGTTATCAATTGCACCGTTATGTATCTTAAAACATTTAATGTCCTGACCGCCGATGTCGATGATAAATTCAACATCAGGCATAAAGTATTTTGCGGCAGTAAAGTGGGCAATCGTTTCAACAATGCCGTAATCAACCGCAAAAGCGTTCTTTATGATGTCCTCACCGTAACCTGTTACGGCAGAAGAAACAACATTTATTTCGGGATTGATTTCGTAAACCTCATCAAGGAATCCTTTCATAATTTCAACAGGATTTCCCTTTGAGGGGAGATATTTTGAATAGAGCAACTCGCCGTCATCGTTGAGAACAACACCTTTTACGGTTGTTGAACCTGCGTCCATACCGATATATGCCTTGCCTGTGTAGCCCTTGAGTTCTTTCTGCTTAACATCAGCCTTTGCGTGACGGTCGCAGAATTTCTTGTACTCCTCTTCATTGTTAAAGAGCGGTTTATTAAAAGCAAAGTTACCGCTGCCACGGTAGTTCTTTACCTCTTCGATAACCTTGTCAAAATCAATAGTCTTTTCGGCACACAAAGCCGCACCGCAGGCAACATAATAAAGTGAATTTTCTGGACAGATACCCTTTGTTCCGAGTGTGCGGTCAAAGCAGTTGCGAAGTTCGCTCATAAATGTGAGCGGTCCACCGAGGTATACAATCTGGCCCTCAATTTCTCTGCCCTGAGCAAGACCTGCAACAGTCTGGCTTACAACCGCATTGAAAATACTCTCTGCAATGTCGCTCTTTCTCGCGCCCTGATTAAGGAGCGGCTGGATGTCGGTCTTTGCAAATACACCGCATCTTGAAGCGATTGTATATGTTTTTTCGTGCTGTTTTGCAAGCTCGTCCATATCCTCAAGCTTAACATTGAGAAGTGTTGCCATCTGGTCGATAAACGCACCCGTACCGCCGGCGCAGGTACCGTTCATTCTTACCTCAAGTCCGTTTGTAAGGAACAAAATTTTTGCATCCTCACCACCAAGTTCGATTACAACATCAGTGCCGGGAATAAAAGTATTAGCGGCAACTCTTGTTGCGTAAACTTCCTGAATAAAGTCGATGCCGACAGACTCGGCAACACCCATTCCGGCAGAACCCGAAAGAGCAACTGCGGCATTTTCAACACCGTCAATCTTTGTTCGTACAAGCGCAAGAATTTCGGCAATCTTCTCAGTAATCTGGGAATAATGCCTTTCATATGTGCTGTATATCAATTTGTTTTCATCGTCAAGCACAACACATTTTATTGTTGTTGAGCCAATATCCAATCCTAATTTCAACTTGTGCCTCCGAAATCAATACATAGTAATCTCATTGTGCATATCTAATTAATTATAGTATTTTTTGTCAAAAAAATAATTCTATTTCAGAATATTTTCGTCTTTGATGAATTTTACCATTTTTGTCACAAAAATTCAATACACATAAGGGGCATAATGTGTAATTATACTTTAAAAACGCAGAAAAACCTGCCGAAATCGGCAGGTCATCAGCTTTAAATATTGAATTTATCAGAAAAGTTCTCCGTGAGGTGCTTCGCTGTCATCGGCCTCTTCTGTATCGGCAGACTCTGTAAAGCCCTCTTCACGCTTAGCCTCAAGCTCTGCTTTAAGGTCGCAGATGTTTGTGATATGCTCAGGCTCTGCATTTTCTTCGGCAACAGTTTCAGTTTCTTCTTTAACAGGCTCTTCCTCTGCAGAATTTTCTTCCGCCGGCTTTTCTTCTTTGAAAGGTGAAGATTTGTACTCGTTCTCGTTTGAGCAAGCTACTGTAATGTCAACAATATCGTCCTCTCTAACTTCGGGAGCAACCTCGGGATTGCCATAGAAAATATCGTTTGAACTGTCAACAATCTGTCTGTAGCACTCTCTCGCCTTTGCAATTTTAGCCTTTGAAGAGTCAATAACTTTAAGAAGCTTTTCACACTCGGCATCATCAACCTTAGTGCCTTTCTTCTTGCTGTCATACATAGCCTTGCCGAGAGCAATATAAGCTCTGTTCATAAGCTCGCTTTCGCTCTTCATAACAAGTCTTAATCTATTGAGTTTTGCATTTGTTCTGTTCTTTTCAACTATTGTCTGAGCTACCGTTGAGATTGTGTCAACGGCTGTATTTACTGTACCTTTTACGCTGTCAAGTATCGTCATAGTAAACTCTCCTTTTAAAATCGCCCCGCACAAACACTGTGACATATCCTGCGGCGGCGAATAATATTAAACCTATTTACATTATTATGACAGATTATTTTGATAAAATCAACATTTTTTTAAAATTTACTTGTTAAAATCACGGTCAATTGCTATAATTAGTTTCATAGAGTGTTAAAGAGGTGGTTTGGATGCCTGAAAAGAAAATTACAAAGGCAATCGTCTGCCCTATGTGCGGTGAAATGAGCAAGGCTGATGTTTATACCAGCATCAACCCATCCGTGACAAAGGGTGTGCGCAGAAGGGCGCTTGACGGTGAGCTTTTTGCGTGGAAATGTCCGTCATGCGGATACTCTGCAAGGCTCACATATCCGATTCTTTACAATGATATGAAGAATCGTTTTATGGTATATTTCATTCCGAAAATTGATCATTTTCAGCTCTGCGACAATGATCTTGAAGAAAAATACAGCAATCTTCGCAACATAAGCAAACGAATTGTCCCATCATTCAATTCATTCAAGGAAAAAATCTTCATCTTTGAATCGGGACTTGACGATATGTCGGTTGAGCTGACAAAGCTTGCAATCAGCCAGACAGTTTCAAAAAAACTCGGTGGTGCCGAAATTCACGACGGCTACCTTTCAATGTACGACCGTGAACGCAACACAATGGGATTTACATATTTTACAGGCGAAAAGCATACACCGTATGTTCAGACCGCAAGGCTTGAAATCTATGTGAAATCGAAGAAAATTGTCGATTCGCTTGCATATAAGGATAAAAAGCTCAAAGGCTTTCTCAAAATCGACCGTGAATGGGCAGAAAATATCCTCTACCGCTACAAGCGTATGAAACATATCGAAAAGCTTAATAAATTGAAAGAGTGAGTTTTCTTACCGTTTACATATTCATATACTTATTGCATTAAAATAGTATCAAATGAATTATTATAAAACCACTTGCAAGCAAATAGCCTATGTGCTGCAATCAAGACAGCTAAAGAGAAACTATGTAAATAGGTTCACGCAAGTAAAACCCCCGAAGGTGGCAACCTTCGGGGGTTCTTTTTTGGGATTTCATTAGGGGAGAACACGGTTCTCCTCTACAATTAAACAGTTAATTTCATATAAGCAAAAAACGGTCGGGAAACAATGTTTTGCATTTTGCAAACTGTCTTCACGAACGGGGTGCAGCGACACGCTGCCGGTGGCTCGCCGTCAATTTTTAATTCGACAAACTCATTCCGACTGTGCGGCTAAGCTTTCGGATGTTGCAAAAGATTCTTTTCTGTCAAACACACCGCAGAGCCACATATACGAAGCTGTTGAAAGGGCAATGCTTACCAAACCGAACCAGATGCTGTTCACACCCATAAAAGCACTCGGAACGCAGGCAAGGACAACACCTATATGATAGCTTGCAAGCGTAAGCCAATAAAATTTAGCCTTTTTCTGCATATCCTTGTCCTTGTCAATAATGCCCGTGAATGTTGAAACCGTTGCAACACGGAGGTTGTTTGTCGAGAAAATCGGAGATGTAACATAACTTCCGGCTGTTCTGAAGGAGTTCCACAAAACAGGGGTTACAAACAGAATCGGCAGAATTGCAAGGTAGTTGTTTGAAATATTCGGGAAAATTCCGATAATCAGAAGTGCAGCCGCACTTGCAATAAGACTTACAGTTTTGGTTTCAAGCTTAATGAAACGGTCGGCAATTACAAAGAAAACATTGCCGAGAATATATGTAAGGAGAGCGATGACAATAAACACAACGCCCTCAAAATCACCCGTAAAAATCTTGCTGACAAGGTGAATCATATTTGCTGTCTGTGCGTTGCCGAACACATCACAGTGATTGTAAATTGCATATCCGCCCATAAATCCGCCCAGAGAGCTGACTGCAAAATGCAGAATATGCTGTTTTTGTTCTCTTGTCATTTTAAAGACTTCCTTTTTCGCCATAAAATGTGTAATTGTTTAACATAATTATACACCTGCAATTCTGATTTTGCTATTATCCCCCAATGGAATTATACTCCGTTTTGCAATAAAAATTAAGTCACATTGCACAAAACAGCTATCTTACTGTTGTGCAATGTGACTTTTTTGCTTTTTATGAAGTTTTAAAAAATCAAACTGTCATTAAACTTTTTCGGGCATTTCATCTGCCATACATTCAACAAGAACAGCCTTCTGAGCGTGAAGACGGTTTTCTGCCTCCTCAAAGATTTCATTTGCATGCTCTTCAAATACATCTGCAGTAATCTCTTCGCCACGGTGTGCAGGGAGACAATGGAGAACCATACAATCCTTGTTTGTAACAGCCATAAGCTCCTTGTTAACCTGATAGCCTGCGAATGCTGCCTCACGGATTTTCTTTTCTTCTTCCTGTCCCATTGATGCCCATACATCTGTATAAACAACATCGGCATTCTTAGCGGCCTCAAGCGGATCTGTTACAATTTCAAACTTGCCATTGCCGTACTTTTCACCGAACTCAATAATGTTCTTAGGCGGCATATAATCCTTTGGACAAGCAGCTGAGAAGCTCATGCCTGTGCTGAGTGCGCCAACGATGAGTGAGTTCATCATATTGTTGCCGTCACCGATAAAGCACATCTTGAGTCCCTCAAGTTTGCCCTTAAATTCACGGATTGTCATAAGGTCCGCAAGAACCTGACAAGGGTGACAATAGTCTGTAAGACCGTTGATAATCGGGATTGAACCGTACTCTGCAAGAGCCTCAACTTCTTTCTGCTCAAAAGTACGAATCATAATACCTGTCTCTTATACACATCTCCGAGCCCACGAGACTAAGGCGAATCTCG
>ERZ1026772.449-NODE-449-length-30495-cov-4.859461_pt1 | contig 30495 bp, 24 predicted proteins | sample MGYA00380124_ERZ1026772 | MGnify/ENA primary metagenome ERZ1026772 (study PRJEB33269, sample SAMEA4719760) | human gut metagenome | biome: human-associated habitat; feature: organic feature; material: feces | place: Cameroon | collected 2013-10 ...
TTGCAGGAACTGTTGTCGGTTCTGTAGCAGGCTGTGTGGGTTCTGTTACAGGAGCAGTTGTCGGCTCTTCTGTAGGCTCTGCTGTTGTTGGAGCTGTTGTGGGCTCTTCTGTAGGCTCTGCTGTTGTTGGAGCTGTTGTGGGTTCTTCTGTAGTAGGTTCTGTTGTAGGCTCTTCATCCTGAACGAGTTTTGCCTCAGCAGTAAATGTAGCACCCTCTACTCTTTTTTCATCATAATTGATGTAAGAAATGTCGATGTCCTTGCCCTCAAAAAGCTCTTCATATGAATCAGCCACTGTACCGGTAAGAATCTGAACATTGAGGTCAACTGTTGTATTGCCGCTGCCTATAACATCAAATGTGAATGTGCAGTAAACATTCTTCTGCTTGAAGTTGTAAAGGTTAAGACTTGTACAGTTGAAAGGTAATCTGCCATCAAGTTTCTTATTCCAAACGATTGTGTCGCCGAATACAGGGAAAACTGAGCTTCTTGTGTTTGTTGAAGTAAGCTTAAGTACAGAGCTGTCATATGTGAGTGTGCTCTGTGTGTTAAGAATCATATTCTTAGCCTGAAGATTGTATGTAACAACAACCTGTTTTGTATTTGCATTATACTCATACGAAACAGGATCTGTTACATTTGATGTAACACTGATTTTGTTTGTAGAAGTTTTTTCGGCAGCACTTGCAGAAAATGGGAGGGCGGTGAACATACACAGCACCATCATAACCGCAAGAACCACAGAAAGCTTTTTCTGGATTTTTTTCATGCTAATTACTCCTTAAAAATAAAATATACTTTTGTGTCACAAATTGTGACTAACTTCCAAACCTCGGTATTTCAATCGTTCCGAATTACCGAGCTCAATTAAAATTATAGCACAATGTTGTCGTTCCTACAACAAAAGTGTTATTCTTTTAACGAAAATTTTTCGCCTTAAAATATGTGCAAAATAACGGTAAATTTGCTATTTTACACAAATGAAAGTCCTGTTAATTGTGCATATCGTCTTATTTGGACTTTTTGTGGAAATATAATTAGCTATAATATTATCATTTGCGATTTTCTTCGACAATGCTTTTGTAATAAAAAGTCCGTGTCAAGTATATTTCGACACGGACTATCTTGCTATTTGTGGTTAAATTTTGTCATTTGGTTTATCAAAAAGATTTAAACAGTTCAATTGCCTTTGCAGGGTCAGCAGCTCTGAAAACAGCTGTACCCGCAACGCATACATCAACGCCTGCCTCGGCTGCCTGTTCAATTGTATCTCTGCCAATTCCGCCGTCAGCCTCAATCAGAATATTATTGAGGCCTCTGCGTTCACATTCCTTCTTGATTTCTCTTACTTTCGGCATCATATCGGGCATAAAGCTTTGACCTCCGAATCCCGGTTCAACCGTCATAACAAGCACAAGGTCAAGCTTTTCAAGATACGGGAATACTGTCCACGCAGGAGTGTTAGGCTTTAAAACAAGACCCGGCTTTATTCCTCTTGACTTTATTTTGTCAATTGTGCTGTCAATATCGGAATCGCACTCAACATGGAAAGTGATAATATCAGCGCCTGCATCGGCAAAATCATCAATATACTTGAGCGGATCGCTTATCATAAGATGAACATCGAAAGGACGGTTTGAAAACTTTCTGACTGCCTTGATAATCGGTGCACCAAAAGTTATATTAGGAACAAAGTGGCCGTCCATAACATCGAGATGCATCCAGTCGGCACCTGCCTGATCCATTCTTTCTATTTCTTCACCCATTTTTGAAAAGTCACAAGATAAAAGTGACGGAGCTATTTTCATATTTATTTTACATCCTTTCTACGGTTTCTGAAGTGCAGGGGCAAACACAGCGGCAGCACCCCAGAACAACGCATAAATCAAGACTTCAAGTGAACCCATAACACCCACACCCGCATACAGTGAAAGGGTTGATGCCACAAGCAAGCCGAGAATTACGGCAATCAGCTGAATTATAATTGAAAGCGAAATATTGTGCTTAATTTTTACGCAGCCTGTAACGGCACGGGCAAGCGATGCAGCCTTACCGTTAGTAATGAGGTAAGAACGAGAGGTTTCTTCAACAGTGTCCTCTGCCTCTTTAAGAACATTTCCGAGTCCTGTCGGCAACACCTTGATACTGCGATAGAACAAATCATAAAGGTTTGCAACAAGGTCATTTGTAACATTATAATCAGTTGTTCTGATGAGGAAACTGATGCCGTTGGTTTCGGCTCTCTGCATTTCAGCCTTAAGCTGTGGGTCGGCAGTATATTTTGTAACGAACATTGCAACAAGTCTGCCTGCTCTCGAAAGATAAGTAACCTGTCTGCCGTGAGAAGTATATTTCTCCTCATATTCAATATTCGGAGCTTCAACGCTGTATTTTTCCATAAGTGTGCGAGAACCGACAAGGATTCGTTCGCTGTTAATCCAGCCTACAAGACCGATTTCGTCCTCGTAAAGCACACTTTCAACCTCAGGAAGTGTTTCGTTTGTTTCGGCAACAACAGAATCAAACGCATTTGCAATCGGGTTCTGAGCCTCTTTGAGAATGGCTATACCGCATAAAAGTGACTCGTCAATTGCGTACTCCTCAAAGGTTTTGATTCCCTCAAGTGAGATTGATTCGGCAGGGAACAGCTCGGTTGCATCTATCATAATGGCAGTGCTGTCGCAGAACTGTTTTACAGACGGATAACCCGAAAGCATTGAACCGTAGGAAAGCAAAGTTTTGCAGAGCTTTCTCACAGGAGCATTGACCGACAAAAGCGTTGCCACAGGAACGGACACCGCCGTTACAAGGGCAAATGCACTCAACGCATCGGCAAATGACATTTTAACAATGCCGTACATAATTGCGATTATCACTGACGCAACCGTTGTTATCGGAGCGAGTTTTGATGCCAAATCCTCACTCGGATCGGGAGCGTAGGATATTTTCAGGAAGTTTGCAGGGAATTTTGTCTTATGCTGATATGCAATAATCGGACGGTCGGCAGCAGTACCGCTCATCATCTGTCTTGCAACAGACTCGTTATTATAAATTTTTGACGCATACTTCTGACCCTTTGATGATACAAAGCAGAAATTATCCTTTACACGAAGAACCATCAGAAGTTTGCCGACATTGTTCGCAAAGAATGCAACCAGCGGAATTACCGTATAATAATTTACATAGAAGCCGTTCAAATCGCCAAGGCAGAAGAACGATACTATTATCTGAACCATTCCTGCAGCACCGGCAACAGCAACAGCCGTGTCGGAGTTGCCCTTTATACGGACAAGCGGCGAAAGTCCGCTCAGCATTGCTACACGATTAAGCACAAGTGATGCTGTCATAAGAACAAACAGCAGAATTGCGTATGCAGCGGGTGCAAACGATATTGCGGAACAGATTGCACTCGGAAAAATTCTTGTCACAATTGTAAGCACAACAACTATAGCCGCAATTATTCCCGAAAACAGACTTCTCATAAACAGTTTTCTTATATTAAGGTTAAGCTCATAGAATATGCTCTTTTCGTCCTCTTCACCTGTATAATCCTCAACAGGCTTTGCGTTTTCCTCTTTAACGGTATCGCTGTCATCGGATTCATCTTTTGAAAAAATCCCTACAAGAGCAGAAATCACCTTTTCACCGAGAGGACGATTGTCCTTGTGCTTTTGCTCGGCAGGAACAGCCTCTTCGTCGACAGCAGTCGGTTCAGGCCGAAGCACATGAGCTATTACCGAAGGATTTTTTGAACGGACATACTCTTCATACTCGTTAGCGACAACCTCAGAAAATCTGCCTGCCTTAACATTAAGAATATTTCTGGGTTCATCGGGACGATAAACAGGAACTTTTGCAACCACTTTGCGTGGCGGTTTTTCGGTATTTGGAAACTGATGAACAGGAGTTTTAGAAGATTCGGGAGTTTCCTTCTTTTCCTCTTCCTTTTCTTCAGGTTTATCATCGGGAATATCAATATCTATCGTATTGTAACTTTTGATTTCGGCATCCTCACGGAACTGTTCAACCTCGCCGAGTACTTCACCCGAAAATTCTGTATTTTCGTCATATTCAGGGGTGAGAGTTACTATCTTATTCTCTTCCTCTGCGGCTTTTTTCTTTGCCTCTTCATACTCACGCTTAGCTTTTTCGGCTCTTTCGGCTGCCTTTTTTTCAGCTTCTGCTTTGAGCTGTTCGGGAGTTACAAGTTCATCGTCATTTCCGTCCATTATCAGCTCTGCCTGCATTGTGGCAGCTGTTTTATCTCCGACTATTGAATTTGAGGTATCAGGTTCGGATTCATCGAGCGGATTTGCATTTTTTAATCTTGGCTTTTTATCTGCATTGCTGAAAATTTCCTCAACCTTTGGTTTTGCGCGGTACTTTTCAGCAGTTTGCTCCATTCGCTCCTGATCGGCAAGATAGTGGGTTTCTTCGAGTATGCTCTCAATTTCCAGCTCTTTGAGCCTGTCCTTATCCATATCAGCCAAAGCATTCACTCCTTTATTTTTTCGTTCGGGTAGATAGTTAGATTTATTCAAAAACTATGTCACCCGAGCGGTACTCTCTTAGTTTCTTAACTTCGTTTATTTACTCTCGGGTAGATAGTTTAGATTTATCTAAAGCTGTATCACCCGAGCGGTACTCTCTGTTTTTGCAATCTTTGACATTTAAACACACAACTTTGATAACATCAAGTGATTTTATTTAAACATTAAATTTCTTCAAAACGGGCGGATAATGAACTCCCGTCTGAAATATAGTCGCAATGCGTTGTGCATAAATGCACTGCCTTTTGCTCGTTATTTCAGACAGCGCTATGCTCCCTTTTTCCGCCACAGGCGGCGGTCGCAAGGCTACCCCTACAGACATACATATACTTTAATAAATTTTCAATTTTCAACTTTCAATTTAAAATCCATTGCCTTGTACATCAAAATTCCTGCGGCAACTGATGCGTTAAGGGAATTTATCTGGCCTTTCATCGGCAATGACACGATTACATCGCACTTTTCACGGACAAGTCTGGAAATGCCCTTGCCCTCGTTACCGATGACAATTGCACACGCACCCGAAAAATCACATTTATCGTAGTCCGTGCCGTCCATATCTGCACCGTAAACCCACACGCCTTTTTCTTTGAGTTCATCAAGTGTAACTGCAATATTGGTCACCCTTGCAACACGCATATACTCAATTGCGCCTGCAGACGCTTTTGCAACGGTGTAGCTTAAACCGGCACTTCTGCGTTTGGGAATAATAATTCCGTGAACTCCGGCACATTCTGCGGTTCTGATGATTGCACCGAGGTTGTGAGGGTCTTCAACTTCATCAAGCACAACAACAAAAGGTGCTTCGCCCTTGCTTTCAGCATATTCAAGAATTTCATCAACCGTTGAATAATCTTTTGCCGCCGCAAATGCTACAATGCCCTGATGAGTTGCTCCGCCGCTGACATAGTCAAGCTTTGTGCGGTCAACTTCTTTTACAGGAATCTTTTTGTCACGGGCTTTTGCAAGTATTCCCACAATAGCGCCGCTCTTTTCGCCCTTTGCAACAAGAATTTTGTCAATCGGGCGGTTGCTGCGAACAGCCTCGCTTACAGGATTTCGTCCTGCAATCACATCAGGCTTTTGTTCTGTATTTTCAAATTTTTCGTTTTTCATCATAAATCAGCCTTATCCGGATTTTTTCGTGTCTGTATTGGACACACTTTTTCATTATTATGTTAATTATAACACAAAACAAAAAATTGTGAAATACCTTTATCTTAAAAACTCAAACTCTGTACAATGTATCAAGAGCAATCGCCCCCGAATCGATGTATTCGGGAATTATGCCGTACATTCCCATAGCCGTATCTTCAAAAATCACCATATGCGGAGGAAAAACCGTAAAACTGCAGTACACGGCAATCAACAGAAGCATCAAAAACACACACGGCAAAAACAAGGGTTCAAGCTTTTTGTCACTGTATTCAAGTTTTGCACTCAGAACAAAGGCACAAAGGCACACTGCTACCGCACAAATGAACCTCGGCAGATTTGCGTTTTCAATGCCGAGTGCATAGATTAAAAGGTATGACAAAAGGCAAAACGCACCGACAAACCAAATTGATATTATTCTTGACACGGCAAAGCGATGAAAACCCGACCGTTTGCCCACTGCCTCAACAAGGCTCCAAATTAAGTACGACAGCATTACGATTTTTGTTTGTTCCCACATACTGTCGTTTACCGAGCCGAAAAAAATTCCCAACAGTGCGCCGTTTGTGAGTGAATACAGATTTTTGAACACAATTATCATCAGAGGTACAATGACAATCCCCCATATCTGCATTTTTACGGTTTCTTTTTTCATAAAACACACCTCGCCGATGTATTCTATGAGTGTAGATTGTCAAATATTACCTTTTTCCGTTTTCAAAAACAGTAATGTTTGTTATTTCTTTTTACAAATTTGCAATTTATTTTTCCAATTTGGCACATATACATTCTGTATAATTCAACATTTTCAACAGCAATGTGGAAAACTATGTTGAAAGTGTTAAAAGTGGTGTTAAGAAAAGCCGATATTCCACGAAGTTTACAAACTTGTAACTTTTAACATCAAAAAACCGAGTTTTCCACATTTCTCATAAAGAATTTTAACATCAGTACCCTATTACTAATTGTATAATCGGTGTGTCAAGGGTTATTTTTTATGTTTTTTCAACATTTTTATTTCGCAGAAAATGTCCGTGAAAATCAAAAAAACAGGTACACAACCGTGCACCTGCAAATTTCAAGTTTATTTATCATTTTTTAGTTTCTGAGCAGATGAATAGCCGTTTCGGCTTTCTCAATAATCCTCAAATCGTTATCATATGAGCACATTTTTCGTGCCTGCTGCAAGTCAACCCAAATATAACTGTCAATTTCCTCTTCCTGAATCGTCACATTATCCGTAAATGCCTGTGCAAGAAAAAAGACAACCCTTTTGCGGATTTTGCCGAAAGGACAGTACTCGCTGATTTCACGAAAGTCCTTTTCAATCACAACATCAAGCCCTGTTTCCTCTTTAATTTCACGGATAGCCGTCTGATGTTCGTTTTCGCCTTCTTCGATATGCCCCTTTGGAAAACTCCAATACCTGCCGTTGCTGTTCTTTACAAGCAAAATTTTCGTATTCTGCCTGCTCTTATAAAAGATAACAGCGCCGCAGGACTTTTCGTAAAGGCAAACAATGCTTTTCAGCTTGATATTTTTCAGTCTTGAAAGCACCTGTCGAAGCTCCGGTTCATAAAACACCTCACCAAATTGCGACACAATCGGACGCTCACCGTCCAAGCCGTCAAACTCAGCCACCGCAACAACAACGCCCTCAAAATACTCTGTAACAGGCTTGTGCGAAATAACATACGCACTCTTGTTTGATACCGAGCCGGAGGTGATTTGTGCCGAATAAAGCTTGTCGCTGATTTTTCCGAATACATTCACTTTTACATTGTCCGCTATCATCGGCATACACCTCCTTGTCGTAATAATTTTAAACTATTTGAACTATCAGTTAAAAAGATTGCTCATACTGTCAAGCTGAACCTGAGTGTTGGCACTCATTACGCCGTTCATAAACAGCACTTCGTCAATGCCGTTTGTCTTGCAGTAATCAACAAGATTCTGATTGAAATATCTAAAGTCGATAACATGAACTTCTTCGTAGTTATTTGTAAGGTACGGAACAAAAGCGTTGCCGTAGCTTTCCTTTACAACGGCAATCTTCTTGCCTGCTGTTGCATTTTCAGAACTTGACTTGAGAACAGTGAGAGCGTTATCACCCATAATGAACACACCATATGTGTTTGCACCGCCTTCTGCGGCTTCATAGTAAGGGCTGTCATAGCTTGCGGAAGAACCGTCTGCCTGAGTAATATCCATTGTCACATTGTATGGTAGTTTCCAGTAACTTACCGTGTCGCTGTCAAGTCCGTCTGCCGAGTTTGTAAACGAGCCTGTAAAGCCGTTAATCTTCTGTTCCTCACAGTCGTCAAGTGAAAGAACAGGCAAATCATTTGTATCGGCAAACGCTGTGTAGGCATAGTAAGAACCAAGACCTGTCCAGTGATGATCGCTCTTAAAGTAGATATAATCCGTGTTATGTTCTGCAAGACGGTTGTAGCAGTTAATCGGAGTTACCTTGTCCGAAAGAGCCGCATATGCAGCCTTGATGTTGTCAGCCTGTGAAGTTGACGGAGCATCGCTGTCCTTAAGTCTTTGCGGAAGTCCCATTTCTGTGTGGTTCGGAACAATCATATCATACACCTTTACGGAACTACCGAACTTGTCTGCAAAACCGTTGATTGTCTGTGCATAGTTCTGAGCTCTTGCGTCATCGCTTGAGAACAGTTCATATCCGGTCTTGTTCCACACATAAATACTGTATGCAAGAGTACCGTTAGTATTATCGTCCTTTATGTTAGGTGTCATAAAGTAGGTTGGAGAAAGCTCATCCGCTGCATTGGCAGAATTATTGGCAGTTGTTGTAGCCTGAACAGCAGGTGCTGTTGTTCCGACTGTTCCTGTCGGAATTTTTGAAAGCGAGTCGTCCTTTGAACAGCCCTTTATAATAGATGACAAAATCAATATGATAACAAGCAAAATTACAATTGCGCTTGTAACAATGATAATTCTGTTTCTTGTTCTTCTCTTATTTTTTCTTCTGACAGGTTTCCTTACAGGACGCTGGGAAGAAGGTCTTGCGGCATAGCTTGCGGGACGGCGTTGCTGCTGTCTGCGGCGATAGTCACGGCTGTCCATACTGTCATCAAAATTATCGAGGTCAAAATAATCGTAATCGTTTCGTCTGCTCATGGTGTTTCTCTCCCAAATGAAGAATTTTATCTATATAATGTTGTTAATTATCTATGGTAAATATTGTAATCAAACCAATCGTAGCAACGCTTTGGTTGTATGGGACATTATCATTTAGATTATACAACAGAAAGTCATTAAAAACAATACAAAAAGCACAAAAAATACAATTTTCGGGGATAAACCTCACTTATCGAAAAGTCTTTTTAAAAAATTTATTGGGACAAATAAAACAAAATTGCAAATATGCCGTTAATTTTCTTGAACATATAGGCAATTCGTGATAGAATTATATGGTATAGAGTTTTTTAAAACCTTATCATTTGAAAAGGAGCATATACTATGGAATACAAGTTTTCCGACAGGGTTTCAAACCTCAAGCCAAGCGCTATAAGAGAAATCTTTAAATATGCGGCTGACCCGAGTGTTGTTTCACTTTCGGCAGGCAACCCTTCCCCCGATGCTTTTCCCGCAAAAGAGATTGCGGAAATCTCGGCAAAGGTTTTTGCAGAAGACCCTATTTCGGTTTTGCAGTACAGTGTTTCGGAGGGTTACACTCCGCTTAGAAAACACCTTATGGAATATATGAAAAAGGAGCATAACACAGGCTCTGACAATGACGATATTCTCATCACAACGGGCGCACAGCAGATTATGGATTTGTGTTCAAAGGCTCTTGTAAACGAGGGCGAGGTTGTTATCTGCGAAGCACCGTCATTCATCGGTTCGCTCAACACATTCAGAAGCTACAACGCAAAACTCGTAGGAGTTCCCGTTGAGCCTGACGGTATGAATACCGAAAAACTCGAAGAGGCTTTAAAAGCCAATCCGAACGCAAAGCTTATTTACACAATACCGAATTTTCAAAATCCGTCGGGTGTTACAATGAGCCTTGAAAAGCGTAAAAAGGTTTATGAACTCGCCAAAAAGTACGGTGTTCTCATCATTGAGGACAACCCATACGGCGATTTGCGTTACAGCGGTGAATATGTTCCAAACATAAAAAGCTTTGACACGGACGGCATTGTAATCTACGCAGGTTCATTCTCAAAGGTAATTTCACCGGGTATGCGTGTTGCTTACACAATTGCACCAAAGCCGATTTTTCAAAAGCTTGTTGTATGCAAACAGGGCAACGATGTTCACACCAACATCTGGTCACAGTATGTATGCGATGAATTCATCACAAAGTATGACTTCAACGCTCACCTTGCAAAGTTGCGTGAAATCTACACAAAGAAAGCAAACTTCTGTATGGAACTTCTCGACAAATACTGCGCACCGAAAATCACATATCACAAAATTGATGGCGGTCTTTTCATTTGGTGCGACTTGCCAGAAGAAATTGATATGCCGAAATTCTGCAGGGAACTCGTTCTCAAAAAGGTTTGCGTAGTTCCGGGCAATGCATTTTTAACAGATGAAAACGAAACCTGTCACAGTTTCAGAATAAACTTTTCAACACCGACTGACGAACAGCTTGAAAGAGGAATTAAAATCCTCGGCGAGTATGCAAACAGTCTTTAATCACGGAGGACAATTATGGAAAATCAGACAAAAAAAGAGGTTGTATTCAGTGCAATACAGCCCAGCGGAACAATTACACTCGGCAACTACCTCGGTGCAGTTCGCAACTGGGTTACAATGCAGAACGAATACGACTGCATTTACGCTCTTGCAGACCTGCACACAATCACGGTAAGACAGACTCCTGCCGTTATGCGCAAAAACATAATTGACGCTTATGCTTCAATTATGGCTTGTGGCATTGTTGTTGAAAAGAGCCTTTTCTTCATTCAGAGCCATGTTCACACTCACGCAGAACTTGCATGGGCGCTCAGCTGTTACACACAGTTCGGCGAACTTTCAAGAATGACCCAGTTTAAGGACAAGTCTGCAAAGCATGCCGACAACATTAACGCAGGTCTTTTCACATATCCTGTACTTATGGCTGCCGACATTCTTCTTTATCAGGCAGACAAAGTGCCTGTTGGCGCAGACCAGAAACAGCACATTGAAATCACAAGAAACATTGCAGAGCGTTTTAACGGTCTTTACGGCAATGTGTTCAAGATTCCGGACGGTTTCATTCCAAAGAACGGTGCAAGAGTTATGAGCCTTCAGGACCCGACAAGAAAGATGAGTAAGTCAGACGAAAATGTAAACGGCTGTGTACATCTTCTTGACACACCTGAAGTTATTATGAAAAAATTCAAGAGAGCCGTTACAGACAGCGAAGCTAAGGTTCGTTATGCAGAGGGTAAAGACGGTGTAAACAACCTTATGGCTATTTACAGTGCAGTTACAGGTCTTTCATATGAGCAGATTGAAAGAGATTTTGACGGCAAGGGTTACGGCGACTTCAAGGCAGCAGTAGGCGAAGCAGTTGTTGAAGAACTCCGTCCGATTCGTGAACGCTACGAAAAGCTTGTTGCAGACAAGGCATACCTTGAAAGCTGTTACAGAAAAGCCGATGAAATTGCTCTTAAAATCAGCAGCCGTACAATGGGCAAGGTTATGAAGAAAATCGGTTTCATTTAATCGGGAGAAGTTATTTTATGATAAAAATCGAAAGCAAAGCGATTGACTTTATCAAGAAAAATAGTCTTCTGTTTCTGCTTGTTGCTGTTACAATTTTGGCTGTTTTTATCAGAATTTGCGGAATAGATTATAAAAGCGATGATTTCAACAGCTTTCTATATCCGTGGTGGCGCATAATCAAGCAGAGCGATTTTACAGGACTTGCCACTCAAGTGGGCAACTACAACATTCCGTATCAGGTAATAATTTACTTGATGACATTGTTGCCGTTCAGTGCATTGCAGTCGTACAAAATCGTATCAATAATCTTTGACTTTGTGCTTGCGTTCTCTTCGGCGGCACTTGTGTATTCGTTTGTAAAAAGCAACGCAAAGTTAAAGGCGGCAATCACCTACTCTGCCGTACTTCTTTCGACAACGGTAATTTTCAACTCATCATTTTGGGCACAGTGCGATTCGATTTACACATCGTTTATAATTCTTGCAATCCTGTTTTTGCACAAGAACAAGCCGATTGCAGCATTTGTGTTCATAGGCATTGCATTTGCATTCAAACTGCAAACCGTGTTCATCATTCCCGTTTTGCTCTATTACTGGATTTCGACAAAGAAAATCTCAATTTTGCATTTCTTTATTATTCCCGCAGTTGATGTTATAATGTGCCTGCCTGCAATTATTATGGGCAGACCGTTTATAGACATTATCACAATCTATGCGGAACAGACTGATTACGGAAAGTTGATTCAGATGAACTGCCCGAACTTCTATGCACTTATGTGCGAGGGCAACGATATGACATATTACTATCTGTTCAAGCAGTTCTCGGTTCTCCTCACAATTGCCGTTCTCGGAATTATGATGTGCGTCATCATCTGTAAAAAGGTTGATTTAAGGAATATGGAAACATTCCTCCTCACCTCTGCGTGGACTGTGTTCACATGCATTATGTTCCTTTCGTCAATGCACGAACGCTACGGCTATCTGCTTGACATTATTTTAATTGTCTATGCGGCGGTAAGTGCAAAACACCTGTGGATTCCGATTATGTCAACGCTTATAAGCCTGAGAGGCTATTGCTACTACCTGTTCTCCTACGAACTCGTAAGCCTTAAATTTACCGCAATCATCTACACCGCACTTTATGTTTATATAACACTCCTGCTCGTAAAAACAATTTTCAGAGCAAAATCATCTGATAATGTTTTTGCAAAAACAATTTAAAATTAAACATATTTTAAATAACAAACAACCGCCAAAGCCTATTATATCGGGCTTTGGCGGTTGTTATTTTTTCTTTTATTCAACGCTTGTTAGTTTTCATAAAAACAACTGCGGCAATGAATGTTACAAACTCCGTAATCGGAAATGCAAGCCATATTCCGTTCATCTGAATACAGCTGTTCAAAAGCCATATTACGGGGACTAAAAGAATGCCCTGTCGCAACAGCTGAATTACAACTCCCGGCATAATACTGTCAGTTGCCTGCTCATAGGTTGCAATCATTGCAGAAAAACCGCTGAATACAAATCCGAGCGACATAATTCTCAAAGCCGGCACTCCAAAAGCACACATTTGTTCCGATGCCGAAAACAAGAACAATATTTCTTTCGGGAATATCAGCACCAAAAGCATTCCGACGGTCATCATAACGGTTGCAATGATTGTTCCGCTCTTGTTGGTTTGTTTGAGGCGACCGTACTCTTTGGCTCTGTAATTAAATCGCATTATCGGCAGACAGCCTTGAATGAGTCCGTTCACTGTCATAAAAATCAACTGCTGAACCTTGAAATACGCTCCGAAAAACGCAACCGCCGTGTCAGAATATCGCACCAAAAACATATTGGCAAAATTCACGGTAAACGCTCCCAGCGCATTCATAACAAATGAGGGAAGTCCGTAGGAAAATATCAGCTTTATCATCTGCGGTTCAACGCAGTTTTTAAACACGGGCTTAACCTTTTGCTTTGTAAGAAACAACTGTATCAATGCAATAATTGTTGAAACAACATAGCCTAAAACCGTGGCAACTGCGGCTCCCGCCACACCCATTTTCGGAAACGGACCTATGCCGAAAATAAGCAAAGGATCAAACACAAAATTGAATACAACTCCTGCAATTTGAAACCACATCGGAGCAATCATATTGCCCGTTGCCTGAAGTATTTTTTGAATAACGATATGCACCATATTCGGTATCTGCATAAAAACGCAGACGCTCATATACGCAATTCCGTATTCAAAAATCTCTTTGTTTTGCGTAAAAGCCGAATAATAGGGATTTATTATGAAAAGCGAAAGGAAATTTATCAGCACTCCGACAACTACCGATATTACCACTCCCAAAGCCGCCGCAGAATTTGCCTTTTGTTGATTTTTCTGTCCCAAATAACCTGCAATCAGAACATTCACTCCCACTCCTATCCACACGGACAACGCATTCATAAGCGTTGTAATCGGGAATGCAAGCGACACTGCCGCAAGTGCCTGTTCATTTATCCCCGCAACAAACATACTGTCAACAAGGTTGTATGAATACTGAAAAAACATTGAAATCAGCGGAGGTGCCGACATTTGAATTATAAGTTTGTTGACAGGTTCATAAGCCATTTTGTTTTCCGTTTTAACGCCCATATTAACACCCCTTGCGTAAAATAAAAAATCGCCATACACCCGTAATGAGTGTATGGCGAAAATAAGAATCACATCTTAGAAAAATCCATACGAATTTTGAGATTTATCATATCAATGTGCTTATTATATCATACCTATAAGAAATATTCAAGATTGAATTAAATAAATTACTTTTTGCTTTCAAGCCACATATCAAGGGCTTTTTCGTAGACATCAATGCTTGTAATGCCGAGGTCCATAATAAATGTGTGATACTCTTTTGCATCAAAGTTTGAGCCAAGCGCACTTTCGGCTGTTTCACGCATATCAATCATCTTGAGATAGCCTACGGTATAGGGGAGAAAATAACCCGGATTTGAACGGGCAAGATCATACGCCTCTTTTGTTGCGGCTGTAACGCTCTCATCGTCAGCCGAACCGAGTGCCGTTGACATATACTCCTTGACATCTTCATAATCCCAGCCGTTGTAGTTCACACCGACATCAACCATTGAATAAAGGATATATCCGAGAATATCGTTTGCATAGATAAGGTTCTTTATACCCTCGGTTGTGTCAAGATAATCAAGTGTGCATTTTGAGGCATACTGTGCCCAACCCTCGCTTGCACCTGTAAAACTGAGTATTTTGCGTACATTCGGGATATCCTTGTTTGCATTTGATGCGGTAAACTGATAAAGATGACCGGGATAGCCTTCGTGGGCAAGGGTTGTGTACATCTGAGTCATACCCTTATTTGCAAAATCGGGATTTATCTTGATAACATTAACGCTTGTATCGTCAATTCGTCCCTGAACATAGTATGCACCCACATTGTCGCTCTTTGCGGAATCGCTCATATAGTCGGCTGTGTAGGAGGTTGTAACGGGAGTCGGAAAGTCATCCCCGATATTCTCAATCAAAAATTCAAGCACCTCGTCGGCATCCTTAAAGTCGGGGTTGTAATCCTGAAATTTGCTCAAGTCATCCTGTGAAACATTGCTCATACTCATTCCGACCTTTGTAAAGCTGTTTGTAAGGTATGACTTAAGCTCCTCGGGAGTCATACTGCTGCTTGTTTTGTCTTTGACAATTGCCGAATAATACTTTTTGCCGATTTTGCCGTAACCGCAAAGACCTTCTTCGTTTTTGCCCGACTTTTTGAGACTTTCAAGTGCTGATTTTGCTGATTTCAGAGCAGGAATGTAGTATTCTTCAAAATACTTTTTGTTGGTTTCGACAACAGTCTTTTTCTCGGAATCACTCAAGCCGAGTGATTTTATTCTCGACTCGAACTCGTCAACAAGCACGGACTTGTCGTTCTTGATATGCTTTTCACACTCATCAATTGACTGCTTCGCAATTTCTTCTGTCATAAAGTAGCCGTCCTCAGCCTGTTTCTTTGTGAACGCAATGCACTCGTCCACGTAGCGTTTTGTGTCCTTCAAAACAGCGAGGTAGAGGTCTGTATCGTCCTTTTCATAGAAAGTAAACTCTGACAAAGTTGTAAAGAGGTTTGCAACAACTCCCGACTGCGGTGCAAAAATGCTCTGCAGCTCGGTTGTTCCCTCATATGAAAGCTGAATTTCAAAATAGCTTTCAAGCGTGTCATAAGTCTGCTTTTGTGAGGAAGTAAGTCCCGAACGGTCAAATTCTTCCAAATCCTTTTTAGCCTTTTTCAATTCATCAAAGGATTCTTTTGTATCTTCATCGGACACATTTCCGAGGGTGTAATCCTCCTCGTCATACTTAAGTCCGTAATCTGATGGATTTGAAATGTCAAAATGTGCGGTAAGAGCGTCATCCTCAAGTTCTTCAACGAACAAATCGTCACAATATTTATCAAACTGAATTTGTGCATCCGTTTTGGTTGGTTCTGTGTCAGAGTCAAAGTCACAGGCACAGACAGAAAAAGCCATAACGGCACACAGAATAACAGCAAGCATACCCTTGAGCGACTTTTTATTTATAATTTTCTTCATTTTGTCCTCCGTAAAGATTGTTGTTTACCTAAGTATAACATATTATCGTGCTGTTATTCAATAATTATTTTTCATTTTACCTTTTTTTGCAGTAACCGTGGCAATGCTCACAAAGCGTTGCCGTTCCTTTTTCAACAATTGTTGAAAACTATGTTGAAAATGTGTATAGTATTCATCTGAAATAAATCTGAATTTTGTAAATTGTAACCATTTGTAATTATTTGTAATTTTCTCGGATAATTGAGCCAACAATATGCAAGAACCGCAAACTCGTAGGGTAGCCTTGCGACCGCCGCAAGGGCATTGTCACCCACATATTTTCCGACCACCCATGTATCGGCAAGGTTGTAAAACTGCTGAAACACATTGCCGAGCATGAGCGGTACTGCAAAAGACCACAAGCCGCCTGTTATACTGCCTGTGGTCAAATCTCTGTTTTTATTTAGTTTTATCACAAAATCATTCCGTTGTGACCGCAGATTCTGCGGTCATATTTTTTTGTTAAATTCACTTCCGCATTTCGGACAGCGAACAGTGTGATTGCCTTTTTTGTTGCGGACACGAAGCTGTGCCTTGCACACTGGACACTTGATGTAACGGTAGTCCTTGCGGTCACGAATTTTCTTGAAGGTCAGTTTGAACCAACCTGTTACCGCATTGTAAATCGGAAGAAATTTTCTGTTTTCGGCACTTCTTGCAACAATGTTGCGTGAGAACATACGAAAACAGATAATCACGATAATCAAGAGCATTATTCCGTCAATGATGTATCTTGCAACACGGTTCCACACAAAAATATTCACAAACCACAGTATGAGCAACAGCACCCAGAGTGCATTGTTGAGCTTATCCGTGCCGTATCTGCCCTGCATAAAATTGGCGAATCTGTTAAATAATCCTCGCATAAAGTTCATCCTTTCCGCAAAAAGCGGTAATTACAAAAATCATCCTTCCACCATTTTATCACAGGCAAGGCATACATTCAATAAACATTTGACGATATATGTCACTAAATCAGCCGAGAACGAGCTTTGCCGTGTCAACGCTTTCTTTTGCGTCACGGCAGTAGTAGTCAGCGCCGATTTTCATAGCGTAGTCCTTTGTAAGAACCGCACCGCCGACAAATATTGTACATTTGCTTGAGCCGTCGGGATTCTGAAGCTCCTTACATTCTCTTACAAGCCTTATTGTGTCTTCCATACTCTTGAGGGTTGTTGTCATAAGAGCCGAAAGTCCTATCATTGTAATATTCTGTTCAACGGCAGTATCAACAATAAGCTGAGGATCAACATCACGACCGAGGTCAACAACTGTGTAGCCGTAGTTATCAAGAAGAACCTTTACAATGTTCTTGCCGATATCGTGAATGTCGCCCTTTACGGTTGCCACAATAATTTTGCCCTTGCTCACGGGAGTTCCGCTTGTCTTTGTGAGGTGCTTTTTGATTACATCAAAGCACTCCTGAGCCGTGTTTGCGCTTTGGATAAGCTGTGGAAGGAAGATTTTATTCTTTTCAAAATCTTCACCTACTCTGTCAAGTGCAGGGATGAGCATTTCATTTACAACCTGCATTGCATCGGTTGTTTCAAGAAGCTTTGCTGTTGCGGCTGCACCCTCGTTTTTAAGTCCGTTATAAACAGCCGCAAAAATATCAACATTGCGGTCTGCCTTTTTAACAGGAGCGGCAGGAACAGCATCGTTATATGCGTTGATAAATTCAAGCGAGTTCTTGTCAATGCCGTTAAGCACACGGAATGCCCTTACAGCGCCTGTCATCGACTCAACATTTGGGTTGATAATCGGCAAATCAAGTCCCTGTTCCATAGCCATTGTAAGGAAAGTTCTGTTGACAAGCTCACGGTTCGGAAGTCCGAAAGAAATGTTTGATACACCAAGACAGGTTTTACAGCCGAGTTCCGTTTTTACTCTGTGCAAGGCCTCAAGAGTCTGACGGCAAGCCGCCTGTTCTGCGGAAACCGTAAGAGTAAGACAGTCGATATATACATCTTTTCTGTCAATGCCGACAGCCTCGGCTCTTTCAACAATTCGTTTTGCAATCTCAAATCTGCCCTCAGCGGTTTTCGGGATACCGTTTTCGTCAAGTGCAAGTCCAACAACAGACGCACCGTACTTTTTGACAAGAGGAAGAACCGTTGCAAGGCTCTGTTCCTCACCGTTTACGGAGTTCAGAATCGGTTTGCCGTTGTAGTAGCGGAGTCCGGCCTCAATAACCTCGGGCTTTGTGGAGTCAATCTGGAGCGGAACATCACACACACTCTGAATAGCCTTGAGAACACGCACCATCATCTTTTTCTCGTCAATTTCGGGATGACCTACATTGACATCAAGAATTTCCGCACCGCCCTGAACCTGACTGAGAGCCTGAGTGAGGATATAGTCAATATTATTTTCAACAAGCGCCTGCTTGAACAGCTTTTTGCCTGTGGGGTTAATTCTTTCGCCGATAATTCTCGGACCGTTGATTTCGACAACCGTCGTTGAACTGCAAACGGTTGTGTCAACGCTTTTTGTCTGAGGCTGATATTCTCTGTCGGCAACCTCAGACTTAATTTTTGCAATATAATCGGGATTCGTTCCGCAGCATCCGCCGATAACCTTAACACCGTATTTGAGCAGTGAACAAACGCACTCGGCAAATTTGTCGGGCATAATGTTGTACTCGTTGCTGTTAGGATCGGGCAAGCCTGCGTTAGCCTTGATTACAAGGGGAAGATTTGTGTATTTCGACATCTCGGAAACAACGGGTTCAAGCTCATCCGGACCGAGTGAGCAGTTGACACCGAGAGCGTCAACACCGAGCCCCGTAAGAGTGACAGCCGCACAGGCAGGGGATACACCCGTAAATGTTCGTCCGTTTCTCTCAAAGGTCATTGTTGTTATTACAGGCTTGTCGCAATTTTCCTTTGCGGCAAGGACTGCGGCTTTGAGTTCGTAGAGGTCGGTCATTGTTTCAAAAACTATGACATCGGCATCTTTACCGGCAAGAATCTGCTGTTTGTAATACTCATAAGCCTCGTCAAATTTCATTGAACCGGCAGGTTCAAGCAACTGACCTATCGGACCGATATCAAGGGCAACGAGAGCGTCTGTATCCTCAACGGCTTTTCTTGCAATCTTAACACCGGCACCGATGATTTCTTCAACGCTGTAACCGCTGTCCTGAAGCTTGTAGGCATTTGCACCGAAGGTGTTTGCGTACACAATGTCAGAGCCGGCATCAATATACCTCCTGTGAAAGCTCTCGATAAGCTCGGGGTGAGTAATGTTCAGCACCTCAGGCACATGGTCGTACTTTACACCGCTTTTCTGAATGAGAGTTCCTGTTGCACCGTCAAGCAGAATAAAATTCTTTTGGTTGAGATATTCACTAAAGTTTGAAAAATTCTTAAACACCACAATGTTCCCCATTTCTTCTGAAGCGACATTTGCCTTTCATACTGCAAATTGCACACCCTCGTTTTCTTCGTTCAATCGGATTGTCTGAAATTCCGAGAACCGCCGTAACCGACTTTGACGGCACAAGCAGACAGCTGTCGCCTGTTGTAAGACCTATTTTTCTCGGAGCGTCAAGTATTCTCAGATACTCCTTCTGCATCTCAATAGGATAGTCCCCATAGCCGGGACTGAAACGGAAGGTCATATACTTTCCGCTGTATTTTTCGGCAAGGATTTCGTCAACCTTTTGACACACCTGTTCAACGGCAACGCTTGCAAAGCTGTCAAGCACAACCGCCCTTGCCATATCGGAAATCTGACTTATACGGATAAGCTTGTCAATTTCCGAACCGATTGTCGCACACATCATAACGGCTGTGTGGCAACCCTCAAGGTGCTTTTTTATGTCATTGCCGAGGAGAATATCATCAAACGGCTCTTTGCGTTCAAGATAGAGAAATCTCGGCTCTGCTGTTTTTAAAATTTCTTTTTCGCATTCATCCATCAGCACATCCATGCGGTAATTAAGGCTGATTCCTGCACCGCCGAGGTAGCGTATAGCCTCTTTGCGGTTTAATCTGTCAAGCGTTATCATAAAAGACTCGACACCGCCTCCGTAATTTTTCTTGCAACATACGGGTTGTTCATTGTGTAGAGGTGGATGCCGTCAACACCGTGTGCGATAAGGTCAACAATCTGGTCAACCGCATATGCAATGCCTGCGTCACGCAAAGCCTCGGGTCTTGTATCATACTTCTGCATAATCTTTGCAAACTTTGCAGGAAGACTTGCACCGCACATTGAAACCATTCTTTCAATCTGACTTTTGCTTGTTACAGGCATAATACCTGCCTCAATCGGAACATTTACGCCTGCAATCTTCGCTCTTTCAAGAAAGCGATAGTAAACTGAGTTGTCAAAGAAAAGCTGTGAAATAAGGTGGCTTGCACCCGACTCAACCTTTTTGCGAAGGTTGTGAATGTCCTCAACCTCATCGGTTGCCTCGCTGTGAACCTCGGGATAACAAGCGCCGGCAATGTCAAAATCGCCCTGTGACGCAATGTATCTGCACAAATCGCTTGCATAAGTGAAATCCTTCTGCGGTTCAACACCTTCAACCCTGTCACCACGGAGTGCAAGAATATTCTCAATGCCGTTCTCCTTGAAGAGTGCAAGGTTGCGGTCAATGTCAGCCTTTGTGCTGTTAATGCAGGTGAGGTGTGCCACGGATTCAACACCGAAATCTCTCTTGATTTTTGTTGCGATTTCGCAGGTACGGCTCTTTGAACCGCTGCCGCCTGCGCTGTATGTTACGCTGATGAAGTCAGGCTTTAAAGCCGAAATTTCTTCAAGTTTGCCGTAAACCGATTCAATCGGAGAGGTCTTTTTAGGCGGAAATACTTCAAAAGAAAAAACTGTTTTTCCGCTGTTAAATAAATTGCTTATTTTCATATATAAACACCTCGGTAATGGTTTTGTTAAACTTGATTAATTATAGCATAAATAAATTTCGCATACAATACTGTTTTGGTGGGTTTTGTCGTTTAAGGCTATCATTTTTTTGGTGGTTTGGGTATAAGTAAAAATTATATCAAAGAGTTCTATAATAATTATAATTTTGTTAACAAACAGAGTATACATTTACTTTCATATAAAGCAAAAATTGCATCAATGCCGTATTCGGGCATCTGATGCAATTCCTTTATTCGAGTATCTTCTCGAATAGATTGCGGTGGCATACCGCCGACCCCAATTTTCAATTTTCCATTTTCAACTTTCAATTTTAAAAAAATCACAGTTGCAAAATCAGCTTTGCAACGCCGAAATAGATAAGCAATGATAGCGAGTCGCAGACTGTTGAAATGAGCGGATTCGCCATAACGGCAGGGTCAAATCCTACCTTGCTTGCCAAAAGCGGTAAGCTGCTGCCGACAAGCTTTGCCATAATGATTGTGCCGACAAGCGTTAAGGAAATTACAAGGGCAATCATAAATGCGTTTTCCTGACCGTTGAGATCGAACAAAAGCAGCTTTACAAAGTTTGCCGCTGCAAGCGTAATACCGCAGAGGATTGACACCCTAAATTCTTTCCACAGCACAAGAAAAATGCTTTTGAACTGAATTTCGCCGAGCGACAACGCACGGATTACCGAAACCGATGCCTGAGAACCTGCGTTACCGCCGGAACCCGTAATCATCGGGATAAATGACGAAAGAATAAGCACATTTGCAAGCACAGCCTCAAATGACGAGATAATCGCACTTGTAAAGGTTGCCGAAAGCATAAGTATGAGCAACCAAGGCGCTCTTTTTCTGTACAGACCGAAAACGCTTGTTTTCATATACGGTTTGTCAGACGGCAATACGGCTGCCATCTTTTCAATATCTTCGGTAGCCTCTTCCTGAATGACATCAATAGCGTCGTCGATTGTTACGATACCGACAAGTCGGTTTTCGTTATCGACAACCGGAAGAGCAAGGAAGTTATAGTTTGAGAACATCTGGGCAACCTGCTCCTGGTCGTCAAGAGTAGTTACCGAGATAACATTTTCCTCCATAATCGACTTTACAAGCTCGTCATCTTCGGCAAGCAAAAGGTCTTTTACGGTGGTGATACCAATAAGCTTGTTGTTGGCATCGGTCACATAGCAGGTGTAGATTGTTTCCTTGTCAACACCTGTTCTTCTGATTCTTTTAATAGCCATTTCAGCCGTCATATCGGGACGAAGCACAATAAACTCGGTTGTCATAATCGAGCCTGCGCTGTCCTCGGGATATTTCAAAAGCTCGTTAATCTGCTTTCTCATATCCTTGTCGGCCTGTCTTAAAATACGCTTTACAACATTGGCAGGCATTTCCTCGATAAGGTCAACGGCGTCATCGACAAATAACTCATCGACTACCTCTTTCAGTTCGCTGTCGCTGAAGCCGTGGATAAGAAATTCCTGAGTTTCGTCATCCATTTCGACAAATGTTTCCGCCGCAAGTTCTTTTGGCAGAATACGAAACAGAATCGGCATTTTTTCATCCTGTAGGTTTTCAAAAACCGCCGCAATGTCATACGGTTTCATCGTAACCAGAATGTCACGCAAGGTGCTGAACTTTTTGTCATCAAGCAGCACTTTGATAGTTTCAGTAAGGGTTACATTAACCTGTTCCATCATCTTTTCCTCCTTTTTAATTCAATTGGAAGTAAAGACGGTGTCACCCTGAGTATTAAATTAAATTAAATCAAAATAAAAATACAAAGCAAAATCAATAAAACAAAATGAACGCACAAGCGCACATTTTGCTGCAACTTCGCCCGGGTACAGCGCCTTTATTACCGTCTGCGTCCATTAAGTTTTCACCTCATTCGCATTAAAATTCGGGCAAAAGCCCGTACATATTTATTTTATTCTTTTTTGTGTGCGATGTCAACGGATTTATACATTAAAAATGCACTTTTCAAATATTTTACAAGCAGCTTACAATCAGCTTTTTACACCGCATTATTTAATATTCCTTGCATTTTGCACGGTATCAATGTATAATTGGTATGATAATAAAAACAAATGATAGGAGTTTGCCCATTATGTCAGATATGGTAAAAAAATATGTCCCTTATGCGGTAATAATTTTCGTTGTTTATATGCTTTTGCCGCTTGTTTTTCTTCCTGCGGCAATGCAGAAGTTCTCACCTATTGCCTATGATTGTGTGTTCCCCCTTACAGCAATCGGATGTGCGGCTCATTACTGTTCAAAGTACGGACTTGACTTTCTCTTTGCACTCATTGCACCAATCATCTATCTTCCGAGTATGCTCATTTACAACGGCGGATTTTCTTCAAGCACACTTTCAACAAACCTTATTCTCCTCGTTGTTTATCTTGTTGCAGGAATCTTCGGACTTTTCCTCGGTGACCTTGCATTCGGTGACAAGCGCCGTCAGAAAGAAAAGGCTGAACAGGAAGAAACAGAGGAGATGCTTCTTGAGGCAAGACGCCGTGAGAAGAAAGAGCTTGAAACTATGACAAAATCAAGCAGAAAACCCGAAAGAAATCCTCACAAACAGGAACGCAGACCGTCAAAGCCTGCACGCAGACCTGCTCCCGCACCGCAGAGAACAGTCAAAGACGATACCGATGACTTTGACTACGATAAGTACCTTTCTGACATCGACAGAAAGCAAGACCCGAACGAAAGCGAAATTGACGATATTCTCAACGAATACAGACACTAAGCCTTGCGGCAATGAAATTCGCCGTTGGCGAATGAAAGCTGACTTTGTCAGATAAAATCGTCCTTTCAGACGGTGAAATTGCCCTGTCGGGCAGTTGTGGTCGTGAAGGCGGTCGGTTTGTAAAACAAATTTGTAGCCCGACTTATTTTAATCAGCAGAAATATCTATCAGTAAATAAAAAATTGCATCAGTTCCTTTTAACTAACAAGGTTCTGATGCAATTTTTGTTTTTATATGAATTTTTATGTATTTACAAATCTTAACCGTTACTTGCTTACAATATACTTCTGAATCAAGGTTGCGTCAACAACACTGATTTCACCGTCATGGTTTACATCGCTGTTAAAAAGCTGAGTCTTGCCGAATTTTTCAATACCTACAACATATTTCTGAACAGATGTTGCATCTACAACCGTAATGTTTCCGTCTGGATATGTATCACCGCAAGTCAGGCCGTTCAATTTGCCACCAATCGTTGTTTTACACTCTGCGCCGTTTTTAAGTCTGCAATATTTATAAGCCATAAGGCCCGTATCCTCGCCAAGCTGTCTTGAAATATAAAACTCCGCATAGCCGTTCTTATCGGGGACAAAAGATGTTACCGCACCTCCGCTGACAAAATATGCGCCCGAGGTTGCATAGCAAGGTTTGCCGCTGCTGTCTGTACCGAAATCCTCATATGTAAAGTCAAAATTCTTGTATGTGCCATCGCTGAGTTTTCCGGTCATTGTGCCATCATCATTAAAGACATAAGGAAAATAGTCGGAGAGTTTAATCCTTATCTTAACATATTCTCCGCCTGTTGAATCATAATTGAATTTCATACCCGCATTACCAAAATAACGATTATCCGCTGTTATCATATGGCGAGTAAATTCCTGATTTTTCGGGAGATTTACAAACTTCGGTGCATCAATACAGTCCTTAAACATCACGCTGTACTTTTGATAATCCGTTGATATGAACATTGCCCCGAAATTCTTTGCCGTATTTTCGGTATATCCCATTGTTGTAACAAAAAGCTGATTGTTTGAGATTTTCTGCGTTGTACCTGTAACTTCAAAGTCCTTGCGATCTTCATACTCGCTTACCGCACCTGTCATAAGAACCGAACCGACAGTAAGCACACCGCACATTGCGATTGCAGTTAATTTTTTGATTATACTTTTCATTGTTTTTCCTCTTTCTATCAGTAGGGGCGCTCATTTGACACCCGGCTTGTATAAATTTTATGTTTAAATAAAATTTTTTGATATTATGGAAGTTGTGTATAGTTTTGTAGCGGCAATCACTTATACAACCCTACAACATACTTCTGAATTAAAGTTGCGTCAACTACATTGATAACGCCGTCACGATTGATATCGGCGGTAAATTTCTTATAATCGTTCAATTCTTCCATATCCAAAATATACTTTTGAAGCGTTGTCGCATCTTCAACATTAACCGAGCCGTCATCGGTTGTGTCACCGACAAGAAGTTTTGAAATTGTCCAACCCGATGAACCGCCGCCACCTCCGACGAGGTAATTAATTTGATAATGATAATCTGTAATCGCCTCTGTACGAACACCTATGTGTGTGTTGATATAAAGCTCAACATAGCCGTTTTCATCAGGCGCACACGCTGTTAAAAAACCACCACTACGAAATACAAGATATGAATTATAATAGTCGTGCAAATTAAGAGGCTGATATTTGTAGTTGTATTCCCAGTCAATACCGTTAGCGCCTCTTTCTATTGTTGTGCCTTTTTCGGTAAAAGTTTTTGGAGCAAGGTCATGCAGTTTTACTCTGACTTTGTAATACACATCCGCTGTGGTATCGTTAAAAATTTTCCCGTAGCCGATACTGCCGCCGCCATTCATTTCATAGCCGTAAATTGCCAGATTATACTTTCCATCAGTCGGCGCAGTAATCGTTTTAACCTTGTTACCGAGCAAAGTAAAATCAAACAAATACACTTTATCATTTTCATTTGCGTTTTTATATTCCGCTCTTACCATATCGGTGTTGCTGATGTTATATGCCGCTGCGGCAATTTTGCCCTCTCCAAGACCATAGGTTTTTACAATTTTCACCTTGCCGTTTGACAAGTCGGGAATTGCACCGACTGAATCGCTTGTATCAGCCGCATTCGCCATTACAGCAGACGCACCTGCAAGCACACCGCACATTGCAATTGCGGTGATTTTTTTGATTAGACTTTTCATTGCTTTTCCTCTTTTTTAACTTGTTGTTTATCAGTATGGGCGCTCATTTGACACCCGATTTGATTAAATTTTATGTTTTCGCAAAATCAGTTGATGTAATGGAAGTTGTGTGTAATTTGCGACATATATATAATCTGTCTTATCAAAAAGATTGTACCATTACTTCGTCAGTTTGCTTTTATATGTGATTTTTATTTAACTCAACCCAGCGATATACTTCTGAATCAAGGTTGCGTCAACAACACTGATTTCGCCGTCATTGTTTACATCACTGTTAAAAAGCTGAAGCTTGTCAAAGTCCTCAATACCTGCAACATATTTCTGCAAAAGCGTTGCATCTTCAATTGTGATAGAATCATCCTTGGTTATATCGCCTCGAACAAGACCGTATAGGCGTGCACCCTGTACAGAACGATTAAAGGACAGTCCGTCTTTTCTTCTGTAGTCAAGATACATCGACAATTCGGTTCTTACACCGATTTTCTTTGAAATATAAAGCTCGGCATAACCGTCCTTATCAGGGACAACTGCCGTTACAGCCGCACCGCTCTTTACACACATACCCGAAGTTTCGCAATAATCTTTTTTGTCGGAACTTGCGGAATCGTAATCTTTGTGAGTCCAGGCAAAGGTGTGTGTACTACCGTCATCAAGGGTTCGAGTAACAGAGCCGTCCTCGTTAAAGTAAGGCGAAAAAGTAGATAATTTGATTTTTACCTTTACATATTCTCCGCCGGTGTTATCAAATGTATAAATGTCATATATGTTTGTAAAACAAGAACCGCTCAGGTTTGTCAATTTATTGTAATAAAATTCCTGATTTTTCGGGAGATTTAAAAATTTCAGTTTATTCACGCAATCTTTAAAATATACGCTGTATCCTTTGCCTGCCATATTTTCAAACATAACACCGTAATACTTTGGATTGCTTTCGTTATAGCCTGTTGCCGTAACAAGAACTTGATTATTACTGATTTTACGGGTTTCGCCCATTAGTTTGAAATCTCTTTCATCACCAATCCATTTTGCGTTTGCAACAAACGCAGAGCTTACCGCCAACACACCGCACATTGCGATTGCGGTTATTTTTTTGACTGTTCTTTTCATTGTTTACACCTATTTATATTGTTTAGCTGTCCAAACCGACAATATATTTCTGAATCAAGGTTGCGTCAACAACACTGATTTCACCGTCATTGTTTACATCGCTGTTAAAAAGCTGAAGCTTGTCAAAGTCCTCAATACCTACAACATATTTTTGAACAAGCGTTGCATCAGTAACAGAAATGTATCCGCTTAAATCCGTGTCACCGCAAGTTAAACCGACCAGAGTATCTCCGATTCTTCCGTAATCGCAATGAGCTCCGTCTTTAAGTCTGCAATAGCGGTATGACATTACTTTTGTATCTACACCAAGCTGTCTTGAAACATATATTTCAGCATAGCCGTCCTTATCGGGAGCAAAGGAGGTTACCGTACCTCCGCTTGTTGCATATACACCGGATTCCGCATAGCACTTAACACCGTTGCTGTCAGTTCCGAAATCTTCGTATGTAAAATCAAAATCCTTGTAAGAACCGTCTCTAAGCTCAGCAGTCATTGTTCCGTTTTCATTGAACAGACGGGAAAAATCGGAAAGCTTAATTTTCACCTTGACATATTCACCGCCTGTTTTGTCGAACTGATAGAATGTCCGAACATTACCGAAATAACCGTGACCCTGCGTCATCATATATTTTACAAATTTTTCTCCCTTTGGAAGATTTACAAATTTCGGTGCATTGATACAATCCTTAAACCATATATCGTAATCCTTTTCTTCGGTTGTTCTGAACTTTGCACCGAAATTTTTATCGGTATTTTCAGTGTATCCCGTTGTTGTCACAAAAAGTTGATTGTTTGAGATTTTCTGCGTTGTACCTGTAACCTCAAAGTCCTTATGATTTTCATCCTCGCTTACCGCACCTGTCATAAGAACCGAACCGACAGTAAGCACACCGCACATTGCGATTGCAGTTAATTTTTTAATTGTATTTTTCATTGTTTATCCTCCGTTTTTATTGTTTATCTGTCCGAACCGACAACATATTTCTGCAAAACAATTGCATCTTCACCGCTTGTATTATTGAACTCATATTTGTAATGCTTGCGGATGAAGCGAGCAAATCTATAACAGTCCAATAATAATACTTTTGATTTTTCGGAAGATTCAACTTCATATTATGCCTCTTAATTGTTAATACTTGTCTAAGTTTATCAATCTATTTTTCTTATGTCAATAATTATAAAATAAATTCGGCATTTACGGCAATATATGCGTATTTTTCAAATATTAACTATTACAAATGACAGACAAAATACTCGGTCATTTCTGTTTTAAACAATAGGTCTTTAAACCAAAAACAGACCGCACCGTGATGCAGTCTGCTGTAAATTATGACATACGCTCGCAAATTACATAGTAACGGTCAAATCCGCCGTTACCGTCGCTTATGCAAGTGAACATTGTGAGCAAATCTTTGCCATTTTTAATATAGCAATCTTCCGATTCATTTGGCTTATTCACCTTTGTTTCAACAACTTTGTAATCTATGGTGTCCCAATAGTTTGTTATTGACACCTTATCGCCAATTTTCAGATTACGCAGATTATCAAAGAATATTCGACCGATGTATCCCGTGTGACCTGCAAGAACTGCGTTTGTATTCTTACCGCCGATCGGCAATGAGGTTGCACTCATATGTGCCGCACCGTAACTCATATTAGCACTGTTAGCACCGAGATAAATCGGCAGTCGCATACCGATTGTTTTGGCAGAAACATATCCGTAAATACCGTCACTTATGCCGTAGTTGCTGAGATTTATCGCAGCCTGAGAGTAAGTATCGTTGCGGAACATTTCATACTGACTGCTTTCAAGCTTTTTATTGTAGGCAACGCTGTCCTTAAAAAGTCGGTCAAGGTCAACTTTAAACACAACAGGCTGTTTTGAAGTACGCTTGCCGTCCTTGTCAACCTTGTATCCCTCTTTGTCAACCTTTCCGTCCTTTACGGCTTCTTCAAAAGAGCCATCCTCAACCTCTTCAACACGAGTATCAAAGCTATCGGCCTCACCGTTTGAAATTTGTGTTCCCACAAAATTTGATATGGGAGGAAATGCCACAAGACCTATTCCGACAACGAGCATTGCTATTGCCACACCCGTAAGTATTTTTTTAATCATCGGAATCACCGCCCGAATCATCAGAATTTTCGTCAGCAGAATCAGCTTTTAACCTCTTTGCTCCGACCGATTTCTTCTTTTTGCGTTTAAGCAGGAAGATAACAACGAACACAACAAGTGCAACAAAGCCGACAATTATGCCGATTGCGACTGCATACGAAATCTTGTATCCGAGGAAGAATATGTAACCATTATCAAATTTTGCAAGTGAAACACCTGTTTCAACATATTTTGTGTCATCGTATGCAACATGCTTGCCACGCACAAGAAGTCTGTGCGTATTCACACCGTAAGGCGTACAGGTCAAAAGCGTTACAAGGTCCTCACCGTCAACAATTCTAAGTGAGTTAATCTCTGACGGCAGAACAACCTCAATTTGATCAACCTCATATTTCAGCGTTCTGTCGAGAATATGAACATAAAATTCATCGCCGACTTTCATATCGGTGAGATAATCGAAAAATGTTTCGCCGGGATAACCCGAATGGGCAGAAATTACGGAATGTGTGCTTGTACCGCCGACAGGCAGGGAAGTGTTTTGAAGATGTCCTGCGCCTTTGGCAAGAATTTCTTCACTTGTGCCGTGATAAATCGGCAGATAAACATTGATTTTCGGCACATCAATATAGCCGATAAGACCGTTATCATCAACATTGAGGGTTTTCTCATAATTTGCACCGATTTTCTGAAAAGCCTTTTCGTCGAACGGGTCGGTAATTATCATATTATTTGAAAGGCTGTTATTGTACTTAGCAGCCTCTTCAAACATTTTTTGAGTTTTCTCACTCGGCATCTGAGCAACCTTGTTGGTATATTCCTTAACACTGCTTCGACTGACATAGTTATTGATTGCCGAACTGACAAGAGGGTAACTCATTATGCCGATTCCTGCAACAAAGATTAAAACTATAAGTAAAATTGCCAGCTTTCGTTTCATATAATTTTCCTTTTCTGCGTGATTTTGTTATGTTGTTATGTTGTTATTATACTATATTTTGTCATTTATCGCAACCGCACGGCGAGCCGCCGTTCCCAGTTCGTGAAGAAAGTTTGTACAATACCAAAACATATTCCGCCCGAGCGTAACATTGTGGTAGTTGGTAAATTTCCATATGGCGAGCCGCCGTCCCCAGTTCGTGAAGATAGTTTGTGCAATACCAAAACATATTCCGCCCGAGCGTAACATTGTGGTAGTTGGTAAATTTCCATATGGCGAGCCGCCGTCCCCAGTTCGTGAAGATAGTTTGTGCAATACCAAAACATATTCCGCCCGAGCGTAACATTGTGGTAGTTGGTAAATTTCCATATGGCGAGCCGCCGTCCCCAGTTCGTGAAGATAGTTTGTGCAATACCAAAACATATTCCGCCCGAGCGTAACATTGTGGTAGTTGGTAAATTTCC
>ERZ1026772.455-NODE-455-length-30204-cov-5.361670_pt1 | contig 30204 bp, 46 predicted proteins | sample MGYA00380124_ERZ1026772 | MGnify/ENA primary metagenome ERZ1026772 (study PRJEB33269, sample SAMEA4719760) | human gut metagenome | biome: human-associated habitat; feature: organic feature; material: feces | place: Cameroon | collected 2013-10 ...
GCGTCTCCCCGGAGGCGACCACCTCCCGGATACGCGCCTCCGTCCCGACGCCGAAGATTCCATCCACCGTAAGCCCGTAATTGCGTTGGAATGCTTCGGTGGCGCAGCGGGAGTTATTGCCCCAAATGCCGTCGATTTCTCCCGCATAGTACCCAAGGTACAGCAGCAAGCATTGCTTTTGCTTGGTCGTCATCCGATCACCACCCCATACTTCGCCAGAATGGCAATGATATCGTCGGTGAGAATCTTTTTCAGCTGACCGGGAGGCAGCTTGGCGATACTTGCGGCAATGGTGCGCATATCCTGTTCCCCGTCCTCAGCGGCGCGGATTTCCACCAGCCGCTTTTTGGCGCCGTTACTCCATTTCTTCATCCGGCTTCACCTCCAAAAGGTTCAATGCTTCCTGCATGTCGGCACCTTCTGCTTTCATTTCGGCGATTTTTGCCAAAATAGCGTTTTTGCGTTCTTCGATGATCATACGCCCAGCGCCTCCTCAATCTCGGATAATGCGGCTTCGTATTCGGCGTTCGTTTTCAGTGCTTCTTCCAACGGGGTGAGAATTTCCACCCCGCCCCGATAGAATTTACCATTGCTGTAGGTATCGCCGATTCCTACCGGACGGTCTGCGGGGTTGATGATGGTATCCGTTTCTGGCTGGGAATCGGAGCACCACAGCATATTGGCCACGGTGCCGTTTTCAATAAGTGCCATTGATTTTGCCATTATGCAGCCCCCCTTGCATTGCGGATGATTACGATGCCAGAACCGCCAGAAGCGTATGTTGCAGCAGAATATAAGTTACCAATTCCACCACCACCGCCGCCCGTGTTTGCGTCACCGTTTTTTGGCCTTGGATTTGCGTCAGCACCGCCACCATCACCACCTCCGCCAGCACCGCCAGACGATGTTTCATTCGTCGTTACAGCCCCGCCGCCTCCGCCGCCAGCGTACAGCTTGCCGGCGCTTTCACCAAATTCTCTTGTTGTTGTTCCCTGGCCGCTACCACCATCATCACCGCCGCCGGAAGACCCGTCAGAACCGCCAGAATAACCAGCACCTCCAACTTTCCCTGAGCCGCCGCCAGATCCGCCTGAACTAGGATAGTCACCGGTTGTGCTAGTGTCACCGCCATTGGCAGTCAAGCCAAATGCAGACGTTGCGCCACCGGCGTTTGGTGGGACCTTATTACTTGTAGTGGGGGCAAGGCCGCCTGCACCAACTATGATTGGATATTCTATACCTGCATTCACGGAAACGGATTTTTGCGTTTTTGTATACCCACCACCGCCGCCGCCACGTCCTCCACCGCTTGCGCCACCTCCAACGAGGAAGACGTCTAATTGGCCATCCAAACCATATAACTTGGTAACTGTGAAGGTACCAGAAGTCAAAAATCTAATCTTCCAGTTGTTCTTCCAACTTGCGAAATCCGAAATAGGATTATCGCTGTCATCGACAGTCTCATAATCTCCGGTGTAGGTAAACTCTGGGGTAATTCGATATACGATCGTGACGTACTCCACGGTCAGACGGGTAATGGCAACATCCTGAGTTGCGCTGTCTCCGCCCTTCGTGGATGTAATCGTCCACGTACCCAGGTCAAGCCCGCCGAATGTCCAGACACCATTTTTCTCAGTGGCCGTCTTCGTGGTAGACCCCATCTTGCAGGTTACAGTGGAGCCTGTAGGAGCGGTCACAATTATTGTCGATTTGTTGGGGCTACCGCCGCTGACACCAAATCCCTCTAAGTATGCGAATACATCAGCCATTATCGCTTCACCTCCACCTGAACCGGAATATTCGTTTCCGGCTTGTTTTCAAGGCAAACAAACGTGACGGTTCCGGCCCCCGGCTTCGCATAGCTCACGGCCGCGCAAGCCTCCCGCAGGGCAATATCCGCATTCGCCACCCCGGAATATACCGGCGTGATATATGGCGGTTTTCCGGCTGTTACTCCCGCCACGGCAACGGTTTGAGTATAGGGGGCGTTGGTCGACCAGCCGGCGGCGGTAAGCGTGGCCTGAACAATTTGCGTCAGCTCCGCGCCTATGATCGCATGGCCGCCCATGTTCAGATCGCCGGTCATGGTGTCGCCGGATTTCATCAGGTACGCCGTTCCGGCCTTCACGGCATCGATTTCGACTTGAAGCGCTTGAATCAGTGCCGTAACTTGGGCATTTATGGCAGCAGTGTCCACCTTGGTTACTGACTCAGCCATAATGCCGCAGTAGTTTTCATTCAGCCGCAGATCCGTCACGTTCCTTGCCGTGACAGCAGTTGCACCAGGCTCCCGCCGTACCTCTGCAAGATGGATTTCATACAGCGCCTCACTGGTGGAGCGCTCTGGGGGCTGCGGGTTGCTGGCGGCCGTGCCGTTTTTGACCACGACTTCCGTCACGTTTTTATTTGCGTCGTACTGGATCACAACATGGTCGATTCTAGGATAAACAGGATCTGGCAGCCCAAGATTTACCGCCGTTTCCGTCTTCAGCGCCGCCACAACACCCTTAAACCGGCTCATACGCATCCATGCAATGCCAACGCCCAGCGTGATCGTGTTGTCTGCGCCAGATACGGAAAATGTGAAATCGTTGTTGGCATATATGCCGGTTGTTCTGGTGCAATGGAAAAGTGCTGCGTCTTCCATTGAATAGTCCGTATTATCCAACGGATATGTCACAAGTGTCATCGGATCACCTCAATATCGTAATAGTTCCTACTTCCAGAATCGTGTCAATGACATTGTTCTGGGATTGCTGGGTAAAGCGTGTCAACCGGGATTGCAGTCGCAGGTCATAATCTGGCAGCAACACCGTGATAATGTCCCCCAGGTCATAGAGCGTGCCGAACTCCTGCGGAAGCGGGTTCATTGCACATGTCCATGTCCCCTTCTGCTCCAGCAGCTTCTCGTAACCTCTGGCGGAAAGTCGGGCATTGTAGGAATCATCCGTTTCGCCATCCTCACGGAGAATATCCCGGGCATCCACAAACATGGAACGCTTTTGCTCGCCATTGGACAGATCTACATCCACACGAACGCGAGCCTCCCCCTCCCCTTCTCCAAGGACAATGGCGTGATTTTTCTTGTTCTCGGTAGAAAGCGTTATGGCATCAATTTTGAGGCTTCCATAGCGTTCCGACAATATGCGGTTCGGATCTGCTTCCGGCTTATAGAATTCCACTGTGACTTTCTTGTCCCGGCGCACGACCCGGAATCCCGTGTCCGTTTCCTGGCACATGGTTTCGCACAACAGCAGGAACGACTTGTTGCTGATCTGGTGGGTGTAGACCACATCCAGCGACGGCTCCGCAAAAACAAGGTTTTCAAATTTGTCGCTTTTCGCATAAGCGTCATAAATTGCCTTGTCCAGTACAGCTCCCTCCTGAATGGTGCCGCAAAATGCCACATCATCCAGAACACGGTTTGCCTGCTTCCCGTTGGCTATGACATGGCCGCTTTTAACACGAACGGTTTTGATGACCATAAGTGTCTTTCGGTCATCCCGGCCGACATAGCAATCCGGTTTGACCTTCTGCTTATATTCTGCGGTTGCCAGAAGCTCCAGGGTAAACGGTTGGGTAGTGTTGTAACCCTCCGACCACATGCAGGAGACGAACCGGCCTTCTATGATGGCAATTCTGTTCAGCTGAGGGTCGTACAAACTAAGATTCATAAAGCACCGCCCTTGCAGGATTGAAGGTAAATGTTGCCACCAGAGAAGCGCCGCCTTCCTCGTCGGTCGCCGAAATCAGGTTATCCCCGGATTCCAGCTCAAACAAGGAGGATTCATCGTCGATCCAGGTGATGACGTCTGTCACAGTGCTGCCGGAGGTCAGCTCCGCACGAAGTACGTTGTTGCTGTCCCGGTAGATGGTGATGTACTCGCCGACGTTGATGACGCCGTTGATTTTGACGAAAGAAAACGTGGTCAGATTGGTTATGACAGGATTGGTGCTGACGCCTTCAGAGCGGAGGGTCAGCTTATACGGTACGCGCACATCCCCCGAATTGAGGACATTTACGTATTTTTCTGTTCCTCTGGAACCAAAGCGGTGAGGCTTGCCGTAGTTTACAGGGAAACGGAAGCACTTGGTGATGCCGCCAAGAAGATAGCTGCTTTCCGTGAAAGCGGAGAAAAAAGGAAATGGCGCATAGAACTGCATTTTGAACAGGCCGTTGTTTTTTACTGCGACAAATGTCGGTGCAGCCTTGACATATACCCGGATATAGTGTTCCTTCCCGAACACCAGGCGACCAGAGGCCAGCGGGGTGCAGGTGTTTCGCAGAGCGTTTTTTCGTTCTACGATATTCCCGTACATCTTCCCGGTGACATCGATTGGGCGGCCGGAGATGGACTGTGTTTCTACGGTCTCCCCTATCTGGGCAAATCCCTGCGATTTGCCCAGCGTTACCTCCATACCGTCGGCAATGTTCATAGCAAACCAGTTGTTCCCGGATGGGCCGAAAGTGAATTTCTTCCCGTTGTCATTTTCAAAAACGACCTCAAACACCTAGCATCACCGCCATTTCCGCCTGATAGCGTGCTTCAAGCATCAGATCAGCCGCCGTCTGAGCTTTCGAGTAAATATACTGATTCACCGTTAGGCCATGACCACTGGAAACGCCCCCAGCGGAGGTATTGCTGCTTGCTTGAGTATCCATTCGCAGTGAGGCGGTAAAGTTGTCTGTTGCAGCCACCGACATCTGTCGGACAGCCGCTTTTACCTGCCCCAGATTATTCCGAATGCCCAGCGCCACGCCTGCAGGAATGTATCTGCCAACCTGATCCCGGAACACTTTGGATGGCGATTCGATTCCCAGAACGTCCTTCGCTGCCTGAAGCGCCCGACTTGCCAGATCCTTCAGCGCATTAAACAGAGATTCCGCTGCATTCCAGATACCCGTGATGATTCCGTCAATGATGTTCTTGCCGATAGACAGCCAGTCAGTTTCGCCGAAAGTGTTGATGATGTCGCCGCCAATCTCTATTGCGGTAGAAATAACGTCCGGAATCATGGAGATTAAGCCGGCCACCAGCTGTCCAATCATGGAAATACCCTGCGCCAGCAAATCCGGAAGGTGACTTGCAAACGTCGACAGCAGGTTTGCAACAACAGTTGTTGCAGAGCTGACTATACTTGGCAAATTAAACAAAAGGCCACTGACCATGTTCATGATAAACTGAGCGCCGGTGGATAACATGGACGGCAGCGCCTGCATCAGTGAAGTTAGCAACTGCTGGATGATCTCTCCTGCAGCCGTATACAGGGATGGAGCAACCGACAGAAAGCCGGTTACCAGCTGCATGATGATGGATGCGCCGCTCTCCAGCACCCCCGGCAGACTTGCGACGATAATACTCAGTACCTGCCCGATCAAGCTGGCGGCGGATGTAATCATCTCGGGAAATCCGGCTTGAAATCCCGCCACCAGCTGCGTTACCATGGCTGTCCCGTTTTCCAGTATCGTCGGAAAGCTGGTGGTCATGAATGTACTGAAGTTTGATACAAAAGAGTTGATGATGTCCTGCACATTGGCCGGTATCAGCTCTTTCAGAAGAATTCCAATCGCCCCCGGAAGTGCTGTAAAAATGTTTTTCACAGCCGGCAGCAGATTTCCCTTCAGAAATGTCACCGTTGTCTGCACCAGAGCAGTCAAGGACGGCTTAATGTCCCTTCCCAGTGCCAGATCGCCCAGAACATTTGTAAAGCTGGCCTTCATGGAGTTGAAAGAGCCGGAAATCGTCTCAGATGCCTCCAGGGCGGTCGTCCCGGTCACTCCCAGTTCATCCTGAATCACATGAATGGCATTGTACACATCGGAAAGATTACTGATGTCGTACTTAACGCCGGTCAGCGCCTCGGCATCTTTCAGCAAGCGCTGCATTTCGGTCTTGGTGCCGCCGTATCCAAGCTTCAGATTGTCCAGCATGGTATAGTTCTGCTTTGCGAATCCCTGATAGGCGTCGGTGATCCGCTGCATGTCGGTGCCGAACTTATTGGCATTGTCCGACATGTCCGTCAGTGCCATATCGGAGACTTCTGCCGCTTTAGCGGTATCCCCGCCCAGACTCTGCAGCAGGGATGCGGCAAAGCTTGTCACTTGCTCCATGTAGCCGTTGGCAGACATGCCGGCCGTTTTGTACGCCTGCTCGGCATTGGCAATCACAGTGGCAGCGGAGTCCTTAAAAAGTGTTTCGATGCCGCCCAGGCTCTGCTCCAGCTCGGCACCCGCCGTGATGCTGCTGGACAGCGCTTTTCCGATGGCGGCAGCGGTAATCACACTTTTGATTTTGCCGACCAGATTGGAGCCGAAAATGCCTCCCGCGCTTTTTCCGCCGGAGGGCATTTCCCCATTGACAATACTGGTCAAGCCTTCCCTCATGCCTCTGGCAGACGGCACGATCTGGACATATGCTTTCGCTAAATCACCCATGGGCTACCCCCGTTATTCTCTGCCACTCCTGCTCAAATTCTTCCGAAGTCTCATACGATTGCACGTCGCGGGTCACTTCCTGAGTGTCCCCAAGGAGAACCGCCACCAGCGACTTGGGCTTATTCGTTCCCGCCTGGCCGTCCTTCGTCTGAAACCATACCAACGTAGAAAGCCTGTCCAAAGCAGCCGCCAGGAGTAAAGTTTCCGTAGGCGTGGGTCTGCCGGACAGGCGCATTTTAATTCTGGAATTTTCCCTCAAGCCGACGGCCAGCATTGCCAGTGTGGCAACCGGCACGGCCTCCCAATTCAGAAGTCCGTAGGTTTCCGCAAGATCGCAAGTGAGGGCTACACGATCCAGAGAAATCATGTCGGCGAGGGTTAGGAGTTTTTTCCCTGTTCTCCGAAGACCGCAAAGGCATCTTTGATGGCATCCATCACGGTGCTGACCTTTACCCGCCCCTCCTGGGTACGAAGATGGTCATACAGCGCCTTTTTCTGATCCGGGCCGAACACCATGGTGACGACTCTGGTGATGGCAATAAGGTCATTCTCCTGCATGTTGGCAAGCTCTTCCACCAGCTCCATGTCGTCCATGGCGTCATCTTCCAGAGAAAAATGGAATCCGGTTTTCGTTACGCCTTCTCTCATGCGCTTGCCTCCCCGGTTCCGGTCGCTTTGATGTACTCATAGTGGGTGTATCCGTCGGTATCCGGCACAGCCGAAATCGTGACCTCATAGCCTACCGGTTCGTTGTCCGCATACTTGATTTCGGCAAGCTCCGTTAGCGTTCCCTTGGGGACAACGATACGTTTGGCAGCACCGCCCTTGAGAATCATGTCAAACACCCAGGCGCGTTCCTGTGGATCGGCGCTGCCTGCCTTGACAGTGATCCCCGTCTCCAGTGTACCGGTGACGTTGTCTTCCTCATAAACCACCTTCAGCACCGCCACGTTCAACGCCTCAATCAGCTTGAACTTAAAGGTGTCCGGCTTGTCGGTCATGAAGTTCAGCACCGTATCCCCGCCCCAGGCCTTGGCCTTATCCGAAGAAGGGCTGTTCGCATTGGTCACGCCGTCCTCGGATATATAGCCCAGGGCGGTGAATTCCTTTGCCAGCGCCGTCGCAGTATCGGTCGGCAGTGTCGTGCCGGCCGGGGCACAGAACGCAGCCCCGCCCTTTTTCGGCTTGCTGGCGGTTACATTTTTGGTATCCATGGTCGTTCTCCTTTCAGTAATGGGTAATGTTGTATACCGCCTGATAGCGATATCGTTTGTTCTTGGTATCCGGCGCCGGGTAATCGCTTGCCAGCCTAGCGGCAGAAATCTCCGGCAGCTCCGTCAGCGCATCCATGGCCGCTTTTACCTGGTGATTCAGCTGAGCAGCCTTCAGAAGACTGTCATCGTAAGACTCTGCAATCACCATGGTGGTTTCCAGCAGATTTTCACGGGTGGTATCCCCGAACCGAAGAACGACAAATCGCTCCGGCGGATCTTCGGGGTACTCCGGTGACACCGGAAGCTTCAGGGCGCTTTCCAGATAATCCAGCAGAATAATCTCGATCATTTGTCTTTGCCGCCCTTTCTGGTCACGCCTGCAGCATTAACGCGGGTCTTGCCGACATGCACATCCGCCACGTATTTCACTCCGGCCGCATGGGTCATCCGGGCAGCCTGAGCTTCACAAACGTTTGCGATTTCCTGGGATTTCAGTAATTCCTGAATCCCGGCGCTGTCCAATACGATTTCTACGTTAGCCATAGCGTTCTACCTTTACCCGTTTGTTCCATGGCAGCGGCACCCGGTGTTCCATCCACTCCTGGGGAATGCCGAAGGTGCGCCACTTTTTGCCGAAAAACTCCACTGTCCGGTTTTCCCAGATGTGCGTATCCCCTTTCGGGATGCAAAGCTCATATTCCGCCCGCTTTCCGTAAAGCTGTAAATCGGTGATAATGTCCTCGGTACTCACCGGGCATACCAGCACGTTTTTCACTTCTGTCGGGCTTTCCGTATATACCGGTGCGTGGAAGGCATCTGTGCCGGTCTTGACTCGGTCATACAGGATGACCGTTATCCCCTGAATAGCTGCCATAAATTTCCATCACCCCGCATTTCTGCCGCCGCAGCCCCAGCCGGGCAAGCTCGCCGCGCTTGATAAATAAGCCGCCGCCCGGAACCAGAAACGTGCCTGACGTACTGTAGGGGCCGGCAGTCTGGGACATTTGGGTCATCGGCTCCTGATCGGTGGATGTCATCAGGGTGCGGGCTACCACATCCACGGTCACGGATTTTGCGACGGCGGCTAAGTCGTCGCTTCCCGCCACCATGGCGTCCAGATCCTTTCCTACCTTGCAGGCTTCCACCCGCAGGGAGGCCGAAACGATGTCAAGGAGGGCTTGCGCCCTCCCCTGTTCCTCGGCTGTCATTGCCCGCCACAGCTGGGTCAGATCATCCACCGTGGCATATGCGGCTGCCATTATTTCCTACCCCGGCGGGGCCTGGAGGGCTTTTCTTCGGAGACCTCCGCCACGGCAGCATCATCGTCGGGAAATGCGGCGACATCTTCCTCCACGGGTTCCCAGTTGCTACCGGAAATGACGCACGGGGAATCGATCACGTCTCCGGTTTTCACATTGCGGTAACGCATAGCTACCTCCTTATCCCTTCGGATCCGTCTGCGTCTGCTGCTTCACGATTCTGGCGAAAGCGTCCTTGTTCAGAATGCCCCAGCCGATCCAGGCTTCCGCCCGGAGAACGACCTCATTGGTACGCTTCAGGTCACCCTGACCGTCAGGATCGCCGTACTGGATGACTTCCATAGGGATTTCATCCGCATAGCCCCAGCGGAAGGCGTTCTCGAAATCGCCCACATAGGCCAGCGCATCGGCGTTGCCCTTGTTGACGGTGCTGTTGACGTCGCACGCGGTACCCACCAGCTTGCCGGGGTTGGCACCCAGCTTGAACTCAGGATACAGGCTGACGCCGTTTTCCTTGTAGCTGCCCAGCGCGGTCGCAAATGCCTTGCTCAGAGCATAGCCGTTGACGTCGTTGTCGCCGATCACGGCAATGGCAGCGTTCAGAGCATCCTCCGGCTTTCCGTCGGTATAGGTGATGCTGGTAACGGTGTCCAGGTGATTGGTGCCGATCTTGTCGGACGCTTTCAGGTCGGCCGGGTTGACACCATGGAAAGACATGATATCGATTGCTCGGGCGATTTTCATAGCGAAACCGTCCGTAAATGCCTGAAGCATTCCCAGCGCCTTTTCCTCAGAAGCTCTCATGAACTCATTGGAAACACGGTGCTGGTACACGACCTTGACGGGGGTGACGGAAACGGGGGCCACAGTCGCCGTGCCGGCGGGCTTCTGCGCGCCTTCGCCTACGATTGCCGCCTCACCGTCGAGACTGAACGTAAAAATATCGTTTCCGCTGAATGCCACAGGCATTTTCTTTGCCAGCTTGATGATGCTGGAATGCCCGTTGACCTTGGAGAATACCTCCTTTACGACTTCGGGCTTGAAGTTGCTTCCCATAGTTGTTTTCGTTCCCATAATTTACTCTCCTCTCAGTTCATGAAGCATGTTGGTCAGATTTGCGTTCTTGGGGTCAGGATCCTTTTCCATGGGATCGTGCAGCGGCGCGGGTCCTTTGATCGTGCGGATCATGGCAGCCATGGCGTCGGCATCCGTCCGGATGTCCTTCTCCGTTTCACCGGAAAGACGGGCGGCCATTTCGGCAGGAATGCCCTTCTCCTGAGCAATCCGCTGTTTCAGCGCGGCGGTTTCATAGCCCTTGATCTGCCCCTGCAGCTGCTCAATGGTCTGCGTGTGCGCGGTGATCTTCCCCTGAAGGTCATTGACGTCCCCGTACAATTCTGCAACGCGGGTGTCAAATTCTTCCTGGGTGTTGATGGGTGTGAATTCCATACGTACCTCCTGAAAATGATATATTTACCACCGGGAATCCCGGTCAGTAGCTGATTTTTTGCTTTTTGCGCTCCTTTTTGCTGCCACAAAGCCAGTGCGCCAGAATCAAGCTGTCCATCAGCTCTACCTTGGCACCATCCAGAATGGACTTGAAGCCATAGCCGCCATTGGAGCCGATGGCACGCTTTTCGCAATTACTGACGATCTGCACCACAGAGGGCTGCCCCATATGGCACAGCGTCTTCATGGCAACCGCTTGGGAAAAGACCGAATTGGACATGATGATTTCCTTCACCGTCGGCAGCTTTGGCGCTTTCAGCTTCCGGCGTTTCATGTCGGATGCAAGCAGCTCCTGCCCACTGGCGCCATCAACCACTACGCTGTCCACATCGGCCTTTTCCAGAAAATCCAAAATCCAGGCATTGCCTGCACGCTGCGGGCGGCAGTCAATGGCCTCAACAAAAATACGGCCGTCGCCGGTCTTGACAGCGATGGACATGGCCGCACTGTCTCCGTCGTGGCCGTATTTGATGCCGACAAACAGCTTGCCGGAGAGCTTCGGAAGGGTTTTGCACTGCAGTTCCTCCCATTCCCGTTTGCTGATGGCGGATTTTTGATTATATCTGAGCCAAAGCCCCAGACGCTGAATGTTGAAATCAATCTTATCCGTGCCGATTTCATCCTGAATGGCACGTTCTGTCAGAATTGTCCCCAGGGATGGGTTGGTTTCGTACCATGCTTCCTTGATGCCGGGGTCTGTCATTTCATCGACCGACCACTCTGCCCATCCTGTGTTTGTAGTTTCCCCCTGTAATACGGCGCTCCGCAGTTTTGTGAACACCGTGCCGGCGGATACAGTTGTTGGCGGCGTCCCGCAGAAAATGGTCTGCGGGTTTTTGCTGTCTGTAACCACGTATTTCAGCGCCGTTTCCTGATTGTCGGTATACTCCTGCGCCTCATCGATGACGAGCAGGTCGAAGCCCTCGCCCAAGCCGCCGGAGGACGAACGGGTGCGGAAATCGATTGTGCCTCCACCCTCCCCCAGTAGGACAATGCGCTCCATGCCCAGCTGCTTGGTATATGTAAAATGCTTATCGTATTTCTCGCCCTTTTTGATACGGGCGACCTCTTCATAACCGGCTCCCACCAGGCGGGCAGCAAGGCGGCGGGCGGCCGATGTGCTTGTGGTCGTGCGGTGTGCAGTATGCAGAATCTTTTCCCCGTGGGTAAGCCCCCACATTTCCCGAATGACCACGACTTCATTTTTGCCGTTCCGGCGGGGGATTTCCTCGCCGTATTTGGTGTGTACCCATAGGCCATCGGCATTGACGGCAAGAATGTCATATGTCAGCAGCTCCTGCCACTCCTGAGCGGTGCGGCCGCTGCCGTTATACAAATCGATAGCCTCTTGCCCGCGCGTCTCGGCGTATGGCAAAACAATGGATTTTGTAGGGGTCTGCCGGCCTTTGCGTACTTTTGGCATTGTGACCTCCTTGCGCACGAAAAAAGCACGGTGCAAAACTGCATCGTGCTTCCCGTTGTGAAATTTGTTACTGCTCTATTTCCTGAATCATGCTCTGATACATGGTTTCCTCGTCCATGTCTTCCAAATAGAACAGGTCGCCGTCTTCAAATCTTTCCTGCAAAACGTCATCCTTGTTCTCAGCGTATCCTATGACGATGGCACCGTAGGAAACAAGGCAATCCAGCGTAAAAAAGGAGCCATCCGGGCGGGCAAAGCATGTCAGCCCATTCACGATTCTCCTTTCATACGCTACAGAAAGCCTACTTTCCAGCGCTTCGCTTCTTTTCAGCAGTCTGGATTTCATTTCCGTCTGTGTCATATCGCTTTGTCCCCTCCTTACCTGTCGAAATCTTGTAATAAGCTCCTCCGTGGTGGCTCTTGTCTGCTGGGTGATACTGGAACAGACCGCCATCCTCGAAATTTACCTTAAAGCCGCCGCCTTCCGCAAAGTCCTGATCCTTTAAAGAACCCCGCCCCAGCGGTTTTACCTCAAGACCATTTCTCAGAAGCTCAGCATACAGCTTGTCAGGTGTATAGGAAGCTAGCCGTTTTGGATGCTTAGCCAAATCAGAAACTACCGAATGAATCCCAGCATCCTTTCTGGTTTCCAGTTTATCATAGCTATTTTCGCCTGTCCACTGTTTTGTGTGAACATTTTGGCGGCTGCGTTTCCCATCTGCCGGGTCATATAAAACAGTACATCGGCAATTCTCATGACGTCGGAATACATCATCCGGCATATCCGTCGGATAATCGTATTCGCCAGCCAGATTTGCGCACCATTCACAGCATTTTCTTTCAGATTTCCGAATAATCTTCGGGGTTAACCCAGCCCTATAGTGCAAATCTGCATTGGTCTGAATGGTCTTGTCCACAATGCTCTGACTGAAATTCTCAAAGGCCGTCAGCAGTTTCTCGGATACATCGTCGTACTGCTCTGCGCTGGATGCCAGATTCACAAGCCCGTTGATCCTGTCCGCGTCTTTTTCCGCCGCCTTGGCCTTCAGACCGATTCTGGCATTTTCGTTCAGTTTCTTCAGAACCTCCACAGCATAGTCGGAAACCGCCTTGTAATTTTCATCAAGAGTATCCGGAATCAGGCGGGAGGCGATGTTGTAGTACATCCGTCCATCCGGCAGAACCGCCGAAGAAATGTGCTTTTCATAGGCGGCACCAATCAGGCGGGACACCTCCAGTGAATATTGCTGTGCCTCTGCAAATGTGGCAGTCCCCTCTTTGACCTTTCCAAGAAGCGCGCGAATTTTATCGCTTTTATCATAGAGCCTGTGAAATTCATCAATTACGTCCGCAGTCAGGGCAGGCGCGACATCTTCCATGGCCGCCACCTCAGCTTTCCGGATCCACGCCGGTCATATCCCGCAGGTTGGTCATGCCGAAATATCCCGGCACTGCCTGATTGATTTTACCAATTCCGTCGCCAATACCGGACAGCATGGCGGCATCCGGCTCGAACACGGGTTCCCATGCCGGCTTGGTAAGATAGAGCTGCTGGCGCTTATAAGCGTAATTGTCCCGGACGCACGCTGCCAGATACCCGACATTCAGGAGTCCGCTGCCGAATGTCTTTTGAGCCTTTCTTGCCAGCAGCCGAAGATTTTCGTGGCTGGCCTTGATGGCCTCGGCGCTGGACGGGTTGTCCGTGACAAAGCCCAGATCATCCAGTGTCAGGCCGGTTTCACCGGCGAACAGCGCGGCAAACGTGCGTATTTGCTCCGTATATGGACTCATGGACTGCTGAGTAAACTGGCCTAATTGCGGGGATTTACCGTTTTCGTCCTGATCGAAGCGCAGGAACGACGAAATGGTCGCTTTCCACGTCTCCATTTCTTCTGCACTTTCGGAAAGCCCCACCACGTATTTCTGCGGGAAGGAGTAAAATTCCGCGCTGACCTCGGATCTGAGCAGCGTCCGAAGCGCCCCCTGCATCAGATTCATGCAGCTCCGGCTGATCCTGGAATGCCCGAAGGGGCGCATTGCGTCCGGTCTGTAGATGATCGGCACCAGCAGTGGAGACGGTGCCTGGTTTCTATCCACCCGCACAAGCCGGTTCCCCTGATAGAATTCCGTCCGCCCCGCCACAAAATAGGCATCCATATCCACGTTGCCGTTCTTGTCCCGGCTGATTACCGCATCCCCTTCAGTCAGCAGCCCGGTTATGGGATCCATCACGCCGGTTCCGTTCCCGCCGTCGATGACCTGCAGCCGTGGGTATCCGTCCAAATCTTCGGAGATGTACACAAAGCAGCAGGAGCTTATCAAAGCGGAAAGCATAGCGCTGTCCGGCAGGATATCGCCATTGTTCATGGCAAAAATGGAATTCAGGTCAAAGTCATCATGTTTGAATTCCCGGAAGGACAGTCTATCCGCCAAGGCGTCCACAGCCTTCCCACACCAGCCCAGTGTTTCCGCCGTCCACATGAACTCTGACGGGATGATCGTGCGGAAATATTTGATTCCGTTTTTCATCTCGTAATACCTGTAGCGGAGTAAAACGCGGCAGCGCTTCAGCGCCAAATAATTTTTCAGGTATTCCCTGCCCTTGTATGCCGCCATAGGCGCCTCCTTCTTGTCCTTGTGGCCTCAGCCGCTTCTATAGACATAGTATATTCTTTCAGCCACATACATTTTTGAAAATGCGTTTTTGAGCCGTGAACTTCTCAGCGAGAAATATTCCCAGTACGCCGGTTGAAGGTCAATCGCCACACGGGGAGGGTGGTACGCCCCCCTAGCTTGACCTGTACGCCGCCCAGTCGCAGGACTGGGGTAAAATGCGGTTTGAGATGGTCTCGTCTTCCTCGACCTTCCTGTGACGTTTCAGAATCTTGTCAGACTTCTGCCTGTTGCATGTCCAATGCGCCAGCTGCAGATTATCAATATCACTGGGGTGACCGCCCTTTGCCACCGGAATGATGTGGTCGATGCACGGGGAAAGCGGGTGAGGATATCGCAGACTCTTGTCCACCGGCTTGCCGCAGATACCGCACACCGACTGCGTGGCCATGATCTTTGCTTTATTCTGCTCATAGGCCAGACGGTGGGAACCGTCCTTATCTGGCCGGTTGCGCTTGCTGGATGCCATGTGACCCTCCCGAAGAATACAAAAGAGGTCAGGCTTTCCCTGACCTCTGATGAATGATTTTATCTATCATAACACAGATCACGGGGATTTCAACCCAATCAATTCTCACATTTCTGTTTTGCCGTACAGAGCAACGGTGAACCTGCGCAGTGCATCATCCTTCCGCCTGTACACTGTCTTGACATCGATGTGCAGATCCCCGGCAAGTCTGTCAGCTGCCAACTTTTCCTGATGAATGTAAAAGCGGTCAAGCAAAAGCCTTTCCTCGTCATTCAGCAGAGACAGCGCCGAATCTGTCAGAGAGACCCAGATCCTTGACTGCTCCAAAGAACGCTCCAGCTCCTCCCGGCGGACGATGTTGGACAGGTACATATTCGCCGGACCAACACCGCCGCCCTTGGATGGAGATCCATCTGATGTTGCGCCGCGGATGCTCTGCATTTCCAGCTCCAGCCTTCTGATCTCTTGGGGGATGGATTTGATTGACAACCGCTTGGATTCATACAGCTTCAGCGTTTCAATGGCTACCTGCTTCCAAAGCATATCCATATGCCTACCTCCTTTATCTGCTGTTTTTCGTTTTCGTTCCTAAACTTTACACATCTACAAGGCTTAACTGACCAGCCCGCCGCCGGTGATTTCCAGCCGCCGTTTTTCCTTGCTCTTCGGCGGCATCCATACATATTTGAAATAGTGATATCCGTACTTTGTGGTTCTGACTTCCACCAGGGTGTAGCCTGTGGGTGCTCTGGGCGGGCGCTTCGCAGAGTAGCCGCCACGGACATGGACTTCTTTTGCAGGCTCCCGCTCCGGTTTTTTGGCGTTTTTGGTTTGAAACCATCTGTGACCACCCACTTCCTTCGTCCAGTGGTCAAACAGGTAATTAGCCAGTCCCGAATAATCCCGGCCATGGTCTACCCCGTCATAGTAGTTGTGTTCTCGCAGGTGGGTGATCCGCTTTATTGTTCCGTATTTCCATTTGCTGGAAATGAAGTTTTCCGGGATTCCCTCAGACACCATATGAAAGTGAATGCGGTTTGTGCTTTTACCCCTGCCCATATAAATAAAGAATACGGCATCCGGGTATGCGTATTGCAGCACCCGCTTATAGTTGTCCCGGATGCGCTTTGCTTCCTGAAAGGTATGTACCTCGTGTTCATCGTCAAATGTCAGCGTGCTGTATAGGGATGTCGGGGAGAAGTTGGCCATGAAGTTCCGGAAATGCACACGGCGGGAAATCTCTTTCAGGAATGCGGCGCGTTCCTCTGCATCTTTGAAGCGCTGCCGCAGCCGCTTTTCCGGGTCATAATCATCTATATTGCAAATGCCGTCCGGCACGTTATAAACCAGCTGCTCACATACTGTCCCAGCCCAGATCCGGCGTTTCACCGTTCTCAAGCGATCACCTCCCGAATTCATACGATAGGCTCCGCCGTGGCGCCGAAAGAACACGCCGCCACGGTGTGGACGGCAACTATGTCGTTCTGTTCTGCTCTGTCAGAACTTCCGGGAAGAAGCTTTCCCGGAAGTTCCCTCGGATACCCGTAAATTCCAGCACTGCAAAACGTCCCAGCGGATGGACATAGACCACGCGGCCGCAAAGCGGGCGGCGGACATTCTTTGCGTCACAGAGGGAACTCTCCGTTATTACCTTGTATTTTTCGCCAAGCTGCACACTCACACCTCCCGAATGATGTACCCTTTATCGGCCATCATTTTGTATTTCATGCGGTACTGCGGTGTCTTGGTGGGGTTGGACTTGGTATCCTCCACCACCATTGCGCCCCGTCCAAGCCTGCGCCAGCATTCCAGATCGTCCAAGGGAACGCCGGTTGGCATGAACTCCCCTGCCCATTCGATTTTATATGTGAAATCCGCCTTGTAGCGGATCGCCCTGATCCGCTGCCCCTCCGGCGTTGTATAGGCTTCCTGAAGCGTGAAATCCTGCTGCAGACGCAAATCAGAGATCAAGCCCTCACGGGCGGCATCCGTCAGCTGCAGATACCGGCGGGCTTCCTTTTTGGAATCGAAACGAATGCCTTTTACCGTCACCGGCTCATTATGGTATTTCGATTCCCGCCACCCCGCCACGGTAACGGCGGCTTTTGCCGCCACCTTCCCCGCCACCTGCTGGCGCATCCCCGGCGGAAGGTCGGCCAGGCTTTCATAATGCAATCCTCCTGCCATTTATGTATCCTCCAGCAGTTCTGGATTATCGTATATATTTCCGATAATCTCGCAACAGGGGCTTTGAAAAATCATCATAGCTTCATGCGCATCGGTTGATTCCGCGTAAAACCCGGTAGTGGGGACATGCTGGAAATGTGGTTTGAGGGCATCAAGCATCGCATAAAACATTTTCGGGTAATACTCTCCGTATTTCACGACTGAAATAGCCGTTACGCTGCCGTTGTCAGTGCGGATAATGTCTCCCTCAAAAATTCGTCCTCCATATTTATCAGTCATCCCGGTAAACTGACCGACAGTTCTCGGGTCTATCACAGCGGCGGAAAATTCAATAATTTTCATTATTGGAATCGAACTTGCGCTGCTAGACATCGGCACGATGAACGCCTCCCCGGATAAATCGCCATTGAGATCAACCAAGCTGCCTTCATGCCATTTCCCGGATCCGATATCTTTGCCTCGGAACAGAATCTGTCTCATAGCATATCCTCCATATTCGCGCCAGTAATAGCAACTACCATATATTTATCCATTTTCTAATTCCTCCACGTAGCACCAGCTCTGGGGCGGGCGCTTGACTTCGTTTGGCGCGTATCCAAATTTTGTTTTCCATAACCCTGTGAATTTGCTCAGCTGTTTCGGGGTATCGTAGATTTTTAGGTTTGAAATGTGCCAGAAATAGGCGTTGTCGTGGTAGAAATACCTGTGCAACTGCCAGTACGTGCAACAGGAACCATCCATCCAATGCTTATCCAGCTCTCCACTGTAGGCCGGATACGGAATGTCCACGCAATCAATTCTGTTGCATGTAAACTCGGCTACCACCGTCCCGTTCAGGAATCCTTTCAGCCCCGCCAGATGCCCGCCGTTATAGGTGCAGTAGATATAGCACCTAAACGGCGCTTCCAGCTTCGGGCGGTTTTTCCGGACTTCCAGCGTCTTTTTGCCAGCGAGGATCTTCTCCACCCACTCCGGGCGGATGGAAATAAGCACAGACTTCATAAATTACCATCATCCTCCTTCTTGAGCCAGTGCAAAAGAACAATGCAGTTTTCTTGCCCGATGGGGCAGGTGTTACAAGCACGATCCGCACATGCCCGCGTCACTGCATAGAGGAATACAGCCAGCTCCCTGTCGGTCATTCCCCGGATCGTGTCCGCATGCGTGACGGGGGTACGCAGTACCTTCTGGTTGAATATGTCGCAGTCGCTGCCCTCGGTGAATGTGGCTTCCTCTACGGGAACGCAGGTTTTATTGTATGGACACCGGGCAAATGCCCGTGGATCGCATTTGGGCATCGGCTACGCCTCCATATCGCCGGTCATTTGCGCAATCACATACTGAAGGAATTTCCGGATAGGTTCTGCGTTGGCGGGATCCGCCGCAACGGCCTTGATACGATGCCCTTTTATGGTGTTCCAGGTGGTAAGGAGCTGCTTACCCAAAACGTTAATGGACATCACATCCGGGTTGGATATCTTTTCAGCCTTCTGTGCCGCCACCAGCTTGTCCTGTGCCTCCTTGGCAGCGGCTTCAGCGGCGGCCTTTGCCTTGACAGCGGCTTGCATTTTGGACTGAGCGGCGTCAAGCCGCTTTTGAACATCAGCGGCGGCCTGCTCTGCGGCCTTGGCTTCTGCCTCTTTTCTGAGCCGCTCCATAATGGATTTCGGGATATCCGGATTGTTTTTTGCCTTTTTCAGATCCTCTTTTGCGGATGTTTCAGCAGCCTTGGCGTCAGAAAGCTGCTTTTCCAGCTTTTTGACCATATCCAGAGCATGGCTTTCCGATTTTTCGGCATTTGCCCTTGCCTCCTGCGCCTGATGGAGCTTGGAATTGATTTCCTCGGCATCGGACGCCGCATCTCTCCGGGCTTTATCCAGTGCCGTTTTTGCACCGGCCAATTCAGTTTCTGCTGCATCTGCGGCCTTCCGTGCTTCGTCACGTTCCCGAATGGCTTGCTGCAGCTGCCGGGTGGACATGTTCTCAACGTCATTATTTTCCACGAACTCCGAACGTTCCTCTGCGGGCAGGGCCGTCAGGGCGAGAAGCTGGGTATAGCTCAGCTTTCCAAACGTTTGGGAATTGGTGAAGGAATCAAAAAGAGATTCCTGATTGTCGCCGTACTCCCGGTACAGCTTCATCCAGTTATCAGCTGAAGATGTGGAGTAACCGAAGTTATCCCAGATGTACTTATCCCAGCTTTTGGGTTTAACCATGGTCTTGGCTTCTACCAGCAGTCTCCCAATCTCAATCAGGTTACTTGCAAGCTGCCGCGCACCTTGGCGCTGGGCGTATTGAATGTCCGATGTGACCATAGCCAGATCCCGGACGGTAACAATTTCACTCATGCTGTTTTCCTCCTATCAGGCGGCCGAAGTGGCCGATTTCTTCTTTTTGCCCTTCTTGGCAAGCTCTTTTGTCCATGCGGTTACAAACGCAAGCACCTGTTTATCCTCTGTATAGCTGGCATTTCGCAGTGTCCGGCATTGCTGCACCCGCCCATTCAACCATTCCAGAGTATAAAAAGGCGTATCCGGGTCGCTGAGACGGCGAATCAGTAAAATGGTCGTTTTTCCGTTGGCCATCCGATCGACGTACCCGCCGACACAATGATGGAGAAATTTTCCTTCTGCAATCAGCTCTGCGCCATCCACAGGCAGCCGGATTAATAAACCATCGTGTTCCCATGCCATCCATTGGAGGCGCTGCACTTCCTTGGAAAACGCCTCACGGTTGATCTGGCTTTCCTTATACTTTACCTGAGCAATCGTTCTTGCGTGGGCGGCATCCAGATTTTTTGGGAAAAGCACCTCCGGATCATCTAAATTCAGGTGGAGCTTAACGCAGTCCTTCAGGTAGTCCCGGTATGTGCCGGGAGATTCCGGCCGCCTTCCCGCATATGCCGATTTCTCCTTTTCCCATCTGTCCCGTTCTGCTTCTACCCTCCGGCCGATGTACTTCAAAATCTTGTGAACGCTGGCATGTCCCAGAGCATCCCGGATATGCTCAACAGCGACCATAGTTCTGGCCAGATCCGGAATATCCTTTTCGGCGATTTTCCCTCCACATGATTCCTGCCAAAGCTCAGATACTTTTTGCATATCTGCCAACGTCCATCTTTCAGGTTCATGAATTTTCAGCAGGCGCATAGGGAAACGAATGGAATCCCGGATGGATGTCCTGCCCCAATAAACTGTGTCCCGGTATTCTTTGCTCGGGTATTCGACGCGCTCATGCACCAGATTTGTATATCCTGCCTTCCAGAACTTCTCCACCATCGGATATCTGCCCCAATCCATCAGAAACCGAATGGGGTTCCTGTGGTAATCCTTGCTACCTATGTAGTCCTGCAGACAGCAATATTGCAGGCTGGTGCCGGAGAGAATGTTCTTCCAATTATCCGGGCAGTAGAAACTATAGGTTCCGTCATAGACTTCCGAAAGATTGAATACCCGCTCCCACTTTTTCAGATCATAGCGGTATACGGTCATGAAAGCGGCCTCCTTGGCTTCCAACTGCCACTTGGCAGCGTGGTTCCCCCGGATGGCATAGCGGCAAATCTCCTTCAACTGCCCCGGAATATCCCGCCACATGGCTGTTGGATCCCGTACAATGTGCCATTGCCGGATAAACAGGGTTTGTCCATCCCTGCCCTTCTGAATGGCTGCGATGTTTCCCACATACTCAGCCTTGAACTGATCGCTGGTATTCAGATAACAGAAAACGGTCTGCCCACAGTCGGGGCATTTCACCATTTCATTTTGCCTGAAGCGCACTCTGGACGCCCTGACTACCCGGCCACAGCAGTAGCAGATACCCCTTGTGTTGCCTTTTTGGTATATCAGCGTCCTGTCCTCTGGCAGCACGGTGTGGCGGATATATTCCACGATGCCCTCCGGCGGTTCCTCCGGGCAGAGGTCAACGTCTTCGTCCCGAAGCTCCCCCCGGGCGTCCCGCTCCCGAAGTAGTTCCGCAGAAATCGCGCTGTGAACCCATGCGTCAAGCTCCGGCATAAAATGATTCTGCGTGTCCCCGGGCTGCTTACCCAGCCATTTGGCAAGAGCCTTTTCGTCCTTCTCACTAATTTCCGGGTAGCACCAACCGGTATGTATCCCCATGGCGGCGCTCAATTCCTTGCGGCTTCCCCTGTTTCCGCCTTTGTACAGAATAGCGGCGGCGGGAAGCTTCTTGGAGCAAATCAGCCTGAAATCTCTGGTGTCGGGGCTGGGTTTGCGACTGGCATTCCACACAAATGTTGCTACCAGCAGCTTCTCATGGTTCACAACTGGCCACGTCAGCGTCATCTGAAAATGCTGCTTCTCATTTCCGGCGAACGGCTCTGGCCAAGGCGCAGTCCTGATTGCTTTATCAATTTTCATGTCTGCGCCTCACCCAAAGAAATCGGCCAGATCAAGGCTGATGGTCTTCGACAGATCTTCTGCAGAATCGGTCTGGGGCTTGTCCTCCCCTGCTGCCTGACCGATCAGATCGATGGTCAGCTGCATTCTGACCTCTGCGCCGGGGAAATAGAATTGAACCGCCTTCTTATAGGCATCCAGATCGGAGATTGAATTCCCCACGCCGGCGGCTACCTTTTTCATGCAGTCGGCAAAGCTGCCGCCCTGTACGACCGCCTGAGCAAATTCCGCGTCCTGCCTGCAAAAATCCTTGATGGCGGAAAGCACCGCCCCGGACATGGCCTTTTCTTTCTGACCCGCCACCGATTTCTTTTCGGTATTCAATTTCTCTACCGCTTGGGTGTTCCAGTTTTCCATTGAAATCATAAAAAGCTCCTTTTCTTCTTGCCGAAGGAGAAACTCTATGCTATAATGTCCGTAGAGCCTTTCGGCTTGTAATGTTGTGCGGCACCCTGACTTTGGTCGGTGGGGGTGCCGCTCTTTTTTATTGCACTGTCGGCCAGCTTACCTCTGCCATGATCTGAAGGATCCTGATTTCAGGCTCCGGCTGACAGATGATGTATACGCGGCTCTCTGAATCACCGGCAAAGATCGCGGTGCCAACGGAAAGAACGTCGTCTTTTTTATAGAGCAGCTGCTCCCTGACTGGATCGATCAGCAGAATGCTTCCATTGCCCTGCTGCCAGATGCTGTATCCGTTATATGTAAGTACGGTCTTGCGTACCCGTGTCTTCCTGGCTTCGGCCTCTTCCAGTAAGGCGTCCAGCTGTGTGATGCACTGCACGGCCACGTCAAAGTCTTTCGTCTGAACCGTCGGCTCCTTGTTTCCTTTGTATATGGTGAACGCCTCGTCCGGCTCCGGGAGGAATCCCATGTGCAGCGCCATCATGGAAAGCGCTTCTCTGGGCAGGCTGGCGTCATCAATTTCCACCGCCCAAGCGTTTGCGCAAATGACCGTTTTACCGTTACCGCGAACCGCCACGGTGTAGCCGCCACCCCTGTAGGCGTCTTTCATCAGGCGCGCCAGCTCCTTTTCTTTTATGACCATGGTCTGTCTCCCCTTCTGATCGTCACTTCATCTCTTGTGTCATAGCAAATAAGCCTTATGGTATCGTCGTCGCGGAACAAAATGCCGTAATGGTCGGGATCCATTTTGTTTTCCGCGATGATATGCTTTTCCAGCTCATTCGGGACGGTCACTTTCGGCATGTCCACCATCCCCGCACATTACCGACGGCACCGGCGGCGCAGCTGACAATCACGATGCGCCCGAAAGCCGGCTCCATCATCCCCTGCACGGTTGCCGCAATAAAGATGGCACCTGCAACCGCCAGGGATGCCGCCGTAAAGATGCAGTGCTTCATGATCCTCCTTTGGCTGTCAAAAAGCTGCTCCTTTGCCATGGCTGCGGCCTGCTCCTGGGCTGTCAGGCTGCGGTATTGCTTTTCGGACACGAAATAGCATTTCTTCCGCTTCAGCCGCTTCCCATCATGCACCATGCTGATGGCTTCATCGATCTGCTGTTCTAATTCATACACGATCATTTCCTCCTTCTGTATTTTGGAATATGGCGGGACAGGCCGGACTCGAACCGGCGTATTACCTCCCGGCGCGGCGCTCTGCCGACTGAGCTACTGTCCCGTATGACCGCCGGGTATGGCTCAACTCCGGCGGGCGGTCTTTGCCTGCTGTCAGCTGAGGGATTAGGAGATTCCATTTTGGCTAGGCGCACAGCGTATGCGCCTGGAGGGCAGGGCCGGATTTGAACCGGCTATCTCTCTCCGTGCTGTGAGTGTGTTTCCGAAAACACCTCCCGCCCATGCTGCCCGGTCAAATGACGGGCTTGCGTTTGTGTGTTTTGCATTATGTAAGACTTGAAACAATTTTCAGATACTTGTTGTCCTCACTGAGATCGTAAGATACAACAAGCCTGTCCAAGACGATGAACGGTACAAACCAAAATGATTCTTGGACTATCACATCATGATTGCGCGCGTTTATTACTTCAACGGTTTCGGGGTAAATTCCTTCGTCCCTCATCTGCTCAAACAAAGCGAACACTGTTTTCCTCTTTGCCATATCTGCACCTTCTTTGTAGTTTTTATTCCGGGAGGCCGGAATTGAACTGGCCTTCAGTTGGGAAGGGTTCACCCGACGCGCCAGTGGGAGTTGTTAGCCCACGTCCAAGCCCCGGTGGGATGCCGCGTTTTCCGCCACGCGGCTCAGGGGCGTTCCTATGTACCTTAGCGCTATGCCCGGGTGGCGGCGGCATCTTCCTGCAGACGCTTCCGCGCCTCGGCCTGACGGTTTGCCTGAACAAGACGAATTGCCGCCAGTTCAATGGCCTTCATCCGCTTGGCGCGTTCCTCGTCTGTAAGGTCAGGATGATATATGCGGATGATCGCATTTTTTGTGATGATGGTCTGGGTTTCTATCTGCATAACTCCCCTCCCCTTTCAGATGGTTTCTTAACGATATATGCACCGGCAAGCGTTTGGGTCACATCACTCCAGATGACAATGACCGGGGTCATTGAGGCCATTGACCACCAGCATTTCATTCAGCCGGTCGAACTGCAGCGCCGTGATGGCTTGAAGCTGCCGCGCCATTTTGGCCGCGCCGTATGTTTCATATACAAGGTCGCGGCTATGGCTGTTCAACGCATACTGCGCTCGCTTTTCCAGCTGATAAAAGACAATTCCTGCGTCAGTCAATTATGCCCTCCCCTTCCTTCGTTTCCGGGATAGACTTACTTTTTCGCTCAATGATCCTACCCAGTGCATCATTTACCTTCTGCTCGGCGTTCTTCGGCGGATTTTCACTGTTCAGAACTTGGCTGAGATACTTATCGTTCCAGCCAAGCTCTTCGGCAAGCTCCTTCGCAGTCAGCCGATTGTTGTGGATTTTACCAACAACCTCCCCTGTCCATTGTGCAGGCATACAGTTTTTCTAACCTCCTTTATCTTAATAGTTGACTTTGGTTAGCTTTTTATGTACAATTAAAGCGCCAACAATGATTGCAACACTTGAAGCTACCCGGTGATTGCTGTAGGTGCTTGATAACCAAAGTTATCTTACATGTGCATAATAGCTTAATTAAGTTATCTTGTCAAGCGCTTTTCGCTAACCATGGTTATCTTCTGCGTTTTGCACAAAACAAGGAAGGGTTCTTTATGTTTTTTGACATATTCTATGATCTGTGCAAGAAGAAAGGCATAAGCTGCAAAAAGGCCGCTGAAGACATTGGTCTGAGTAATTCCATAACTACAAAGTGGAAAAAGACGGGGGCAACTCCCGGCGGGGATACCTTGCAGCGGATTGCCGAATACTTTGGTGTCAGCATTGACTACCTTCTCGGGAAAGAAGCGAAAAGCACGCCCGCCACAGGTGGCGAGCGTGAAGACGTGCTTGATGATGTGGATATTGCGTTTTACGGAGAATATAAGGAATTGACCGAAGAAGACCGCGCCACGATCCGGGACATGGTATCCGTCATGAGAAAGAGAAGGGCCTCTGGAAAGTAAGCGGGAGTAACGAATGTGTTTGAACTATCCTATTTTTTCAGTTACTGTAACCGAAACGACATTTTGATTATTCCATATACTGGTATGCCAGCTGCTGGTGCCACAGTGCGCGACTTGTCGGGCTATGGTATCTTTCTGGACTTCTCAAAGATACAAACTGGCCGTCAATTCCGGGGGATTTGCGCCCATGAACTCGGTCACGCATCTACAGGCGCTTTGCATAAAGTGGATAGTCCATTTGAAACGGTGGAGCGCAGCGAGTACAGGGCAAACCGCTGGTCGGCAGAGAACTTCCTGACAGCAGAAGACTTCAAGCAAGCATTTGGAAACGGCTATACAGAGCCATGGGAACTGGCTGAATACTTTGACCTCCCTGAAGTCGATGTGCTGAGGGCGTTTGCCTACTGGCGAGATTGCCGGGGCATTTCTTTTGATGCTACATAGCTGAAGCTTTTCCATAACATATACTAGAGGAGATGCTACAAATGTCATTGGGAGATATCTTCAAGGCAAAAGAAAACGAGACATTAAAAAGTCGCATTGCAGAATTAGAAGGAATGCTTACCCCTGAAATGCGCAACAGTGTGCAGCTGCAGGAAAAGATAAGCTACCAGGAGAAGCTTCTGTCCAGTCTTCAAGCGGACTGCGCCAAGGCTCAAGCTGATCAAACTGCACTTCTGGACAAATCCAAATCAGAACTATCTGCGATTGAAGATCAAATCAGGCAGGCACGGTCTGATCTGGTCGAGACCGAAGACACTGTCCTTCTTCAATCCTTTGGACTATACCAGCCACATTACAGTTTTTCCAATGCGACCGGGTACAAAGAGGCTCTTGACAATATACGCACCCAGCAAAAGGACAGCGTAAAAAAAGGCTCCGCCGCCACGGGAAGCAAAGACTGGACAGTAAACGGCGACCGGCGCAAGGGTGCGAAAATGATATCTGACATGCAGAAGCTGCTGCTTCGCACCTTTAACACAGAGTGTGACGATGTGATTGACCATGTGAAGTTCAGCAACATAGACGCCGCCGAAAAACGGATTCAGACCGCTTTTTCTACCATTTCAAAATTAGGCTCCGTTTGTGGCGTTGCCATAACCGGCTCTTATCGAAACCTGAAGCTGGAGGAACTTCATCTGGCCTACGAGTACCAGATTGAAAAGCAAAAAGAGAAGGATCGATTGAAGGAACTCCGTGCAGAAGAACGGGAACGTGCAAAGCTCGAACAAGAAATTGAGGCAGAGCGCAAAAAGCTTGAGAAGGAACAGCAGCATTATGCCAACGCTCTGCAGCAGATCATTCAGCAAATCGCCACCGCAGATCCTGCCGACCTCCCTGCGCTCGAAGAAAAGAAGGCCGAATTGGAAACTAAGATGAATGACATTGACTATGCTATTCAAAAAGTCGATTACCGCGCAGCAAATCAAAAGGCCGGCTATGTCTACATCATTTCCAACATTGGTGCTTTCGGAGAGGGCATATACAAGATCGGCATGACTCGCCGGCTTAAGCCAATGGTTCGTATTGATGAACTTGGTGACGCTTCCGTCCCCTTTGATTTTGATGTCCATGCGCTGATTTTCTCCGAAGACGCACCTGCTCTAGAGGCGGCGTTGCACCGGGCATTTGAAGACCGTAAGCTAAATATGGTCAACACCCGGCGTGAGTTTTTCCGCGTCTCTTTGGACGAGATCAAGGACGTCGTAAAGAAGAACTTTGATAAGACTGTAGAGTTCATAGATATTCCCCCGGCAGAGCAATTCAGAGAATCCGAACTTATGAGAAAAAGGAGCGGTATAAATGTATTGTAAAAACTGCGGTAAAGAAATCGGCAACAATGTTGCCTACTGTCCCGTTTGCGGCGTAAGCACCGGCGCCGCCACGCAGCAAGCTGCAGCTCCGCAGCCTGTTGTGAACGTTATCAACACCGTCCCCGGCTACATTCACAAAAAGAAGTGGACTGCCTTTTGGCTATGCTTCTTCCTCGGCGGCCTTGGCATTCACCGCTTCTATGTAGGGAAGACAGGCACAGGTATTCTCTGGCTCCTGTCGGCTGGCCTTTTTGGCATCGGTTGGCTGATCGACTTGATCGTTATTCTCTGCGGTGGCTTCAAGGATAATGCCGGACAGCCCTTGATTTGAAACAAGGCGTCAGATACATAAAATTTGCCCCGGTGCAGTCAGCATCGGGGCAGTTATGAAAAAAACATTAAAAGCCGCCCCGGTATATGAATACCGAAGCGGCAGACTGATTTACTTAAATTCCCATCTGTGTTTTCAAAGCGTCCTGAAGCACTTGGGAGAAATTGATATTCCGTTCCAGCGCGGCGGCGTTCAGCCAGGCCGGCAGGGTTACGGTTCGGTTGACAGACTTGTTATTCTGCGCCATCCGGACGGCGGGCATATACACATCCACCAGCACCACCCGCTCGTTGGGTTCCAGTGCTACAGCGCTCAACGGCGTCGGCTCCGGGATGCTCTCGCCGTCTTCCTCCAGGCCGAACATTACGCACCCAAGCAGTTCCCGTGCCGAAAGCAGCGCGTCATCGTCATTCTCGCCGCTGGTCGCTACGTCCAGATCCGGGAAGACTACGGCAATTTCCTGCCCTTCCTCATACGTGAATACAGCAGGGTAAAAATATCGTTCCACTTTTTTTGCCATATCCGTTACCTCCGATTCAGGATAGTCAGGAGGGGTCAGGTCACCGGAACCGGAGACCTGACTGCCGCTCAATGCTGTCAAGGGTCTTGCGGGGGATGTCTTTGTCGGGGTGCTTAACCGTCACCCGCCCCGGTTTGCTGGGGTGCTTGAACTGGTTATGACTGCCCACGACATTGACTAAGTACCACCCATCATCCTTGAGCGCCTTGATGACTTCTCTTGACGAGTAGCTTCTCATGTCGGCTTCCCTCCTGACATGATTAGTATAACACATAGTTTTATATTTGTCAATCGGCAATTACAAATATTTCTATATTTGTTTTTTGATTTCAGCATAACAAAAGCTGCCCTGCACCGATTGCTCGGGGCAATTATGAAAGAAGGTGTCAATCAAAATGTGGATGCTTCCCCCAATGTCCGTCGATGACATCATAATGTATCTCCGGAAATCCCGAACCGATGATCCGGCGTTGACCGTGCAGGAAGTGCTTTCCAAACATGAGCAGATGCTGGACGACTGGGTGGCGCGCAACATACCGGATGATGGTCGGAGGATTCCGGAAGCAAACCGTTACCGGGAAGTCGTGTCCGGCGAAACCATTGAGAGCCGCCCCTGCGTACAGGAGGTACTGCGGCGGGTGGAATCCCCTCGGGTCAAGGCCGTGCTGGTTGTCGAGCCTCAGCGTCTCAGCCGTGGCGACCTGGAAGACATTGGCCGTCTGGTGAAGCTGCTCCGGTATTCCAATACTATCGTCATCACGCTGCAATATACCTACGACCTCCGGGACGAACGGGACCGGGATATGTTTGAGCGGGAACTGAAGCGGGGCAACGAATTTCTGGAATATCAGAAACGAATCATGGGAAACGGGCGGCTGCTCTCCGTGCAGAACGGCAATTTCATCGGTCAGAAACCTCCCTATGGCTACAACAAAGTCGTGATAAAGGAAGGCAAGCGGAAATGCCACACGCTGGAACCGGATCCGGAACGGGCGCCGATCGTCAAGATGGTTTTCGAAATGTACGCCGGCGGCACCAGCGCCAGTCAGATTGCTAAGGCACTCCGAACCATGGGTGTCACGACTGCGGATGGCGGAAAATGGGTCACGTCCAGCGTCAAGCAAATGCTGACTAACGATCACTACATCGGCATGGTACACTGGAACAAACGGAAGACCGTCAAGGTCGTTGAGGATGGCGAGGTCGTGGCCACGCGTCCCCGCAACTCCGATTTCCTTGTTTATCCCGGAAAGCACCAGCCCATTATTGAGAAGGAGCTGTGGGACGCCGTGCAGGCCATCAAAGGAAATATCCCGCCGATAAAGAACAGAGCAAAGTACGCAAATCCTTTCGCCGGTCTGGTCGTCTGCCAGTGCGGCGGTAAGATGGTGAGGCAGCAATACGTCCGGGATGGCGTTGAGCGCTGCGCCCCGCGCCTTGTTTGCCCCAATCAGGCAGAATGTCACACCGCGTCCTGTTCCCTGCCAGAGTTCACGGAAGCGGTCATCGAGGCGCTGGAAAAAGGCATTAAGGATTTCGAGCTGATGATGGCCAACGCCCCGGAGGATGATGCCTCACAGCAGGAGCGGCTTGTTGCGCAGCTTGAAAAGCGGCTTGCAGAACTGGATAGGCTTGAGCTGGCGCAATGGGATAAGTATACGCAGGAGGCCATGCCCAAGCATATTTTTGATGCACTCAACAAGAAGGTTGTTCAGGAGAAGGAAGAAACGCTTCAGGCACTGAAAACGGCAATGGAAACCGTGCCGATCAGGGTAGACTATGAGAAGAAGCGGGAGACTTTTGCCGCAGCCGTCAGAACGCTTCAGGATCCCAACGCAAGCGTCAAGGAGAAAAATCTCTTGCTGAAGCAGTGCATTGAAAGAATCAACTACAACAGAAAACCAAAAGAATCGGATAACCGCCGATTCGGAAACCCAGAGCCATTGGAGTTGGAGTTTCAATTCAAGGTCTGATCCCTCCCCTGCACGCTCTGGGAATTGTGTTGCTGTCATATCTATCATGGTGGATATAATGAACTGGGGCATTTGGAAATGATCGGCGCGATCGTCCACCAGCTGACGCGGAATTTGAAGGATTCTCAGATGAAGGATTCCGCATTTGCGCCCTATTTCGTGGATCACACTGCTGGGGTCTACCCTACCGCCGCTTCCGGTGCTCCGTGGAATGCGGCGTCCATGGCGGTAAAAGGCGACCCCATGGCCGACCTTGTTGAAGACATGGCGGCGGAACAGAAGGCGCGGGTGACCTATGACAATATTCTGCGGCTTTCTGACGACCCGGATGTGAACGACGTCATCAAATTCCTGCGGGAGCGGGAGGTCGTGCATTTTCAGCGCTTCGGCGAAGCGGTACAGCTGCTTCGGGAAAAGCTGGATCAGAAGAATGTATACTTTATGAATCCGGCAC
>ERZ1026772.456-NODE-456-length-30130-cov-16.362826_pt1 | contig 30130 bp, 29 predicted proteins | sample MGYA00380124_ERZ1026772 | MGnify/ENA primary metagenome ERZ1026772 (study PRJEB33269, sample SAMEA4719760) | human gut metagenome | biome: human-associated habitat; feature: organic feature; material: feces | place: Cameroon | collected 2013-10 ...
CATCTAGCTTTTAAAATTTCTATATTATTTTTCATAAGTTCAGCTATAATTTGTGAACATACTATTTTATGTTTCCATTGAACTGGTTTTCTTCCAGTATAGAAAATATTTTGGCCTGGTATTCCTTCTCTAAAACATTTTACATAATTTATTGTTGTTAATTTTTTCATTCGTGCTTGGCAACTTCTTAAACTCCCATTAAAAAATATAATTGACAAACTTTTAGTGTCACAAACACCCATTTTATCAATAAAATCTTTAATATTTTGGTCCCTATCTGTAATTATCATACTATCACCTACAATTTATCTAAAAAACTTAAATCATACTCAAAATCGACCTTCTTATTTGCAACAGGAGGTATTTTATTTTCTTTGTCTTGCAACTTATCCTTTATAATACAATTGTTCTCTAAAGTGCCTTTATTTGTGTTAGGAGACAATATGTCTTTTTTAGGTTCTTTTTTGGGTTCCAAATATGGTTTTATGATGTCTTTTACTGTTTTTTCATCTATAAAATATGATTGACACTCAATTTTTTCTGAATTGCATTTAAAAATCATTCTTCCTTTATCTTTTATTTTTTCTGCTCCAGCATCATCTATTATAAGTTTACTATTTGCTTCATCTTGCATTTTATGGCATAGCCTATTACCTATATTACTTCTCATAACTAGGTCAATTACTGTATTGTCAAATCTTTGTCCAGTGATTATAAGAAATATACCAGCACTTCTAGAAATTACAGATAGCTTTCTTAATTCTTTCATAGCTATTTTCTTTTTATCCTCAGCTAACATAATAAATTCTTCAATTACAATAAATCTATATTTTAATTTTTTATATTTAGATACTTTTTTATTATAATCATATATATTTGTTACTCCTATTTTTTCAAACAATGCATATCTTTTTTTACATGTTTCTAATTCATTAGATAATACTTCTTTAGCATCTTCTGTATCTGTAATATATTGCTCAACTTGTTTAAGATATTTAAATAAAGACAATTCAACTATTTTAAAATCTATTAATATTAAATCAACTTCATCTGGATATAAACTTATTAAACTTGTTATTATATTTCTTAGAGTTATTGATTTTCCTGAACCAGTATTACCAGTTATGAGCACATGAGGTTCATATTTAAAATTAATATATTCTACCCCTTTTCCGCTTACTGCAAACGGTATACATAGTTCTTTTGTCTTTTTAGGTATTTCATACTCTATAACCTTTGGTAATTTCTTTAACATCTCTATTCTAACCCAGCCACTAGATGCTTCCATTTTAACTTCATTGTTTAAATATAATTCTAGTGCATCTTTATGCTTTAAAAAATCATCAACGCTTAATCCAGCAGGAACAAATACAACAAATACAGTTTTATTATCTATAACAACCTCTGGATATTCACCTAAACTATTTTTTATATTTGCTGCCTTAAAAAAATCATCTAAACTTTTCTTTGGCTCTATCCATCCATCAAATACCCATGTAAAAAATATTTTTCCAGCATCCCAAAATAAATCAAATATAGGTTGAAGTGCATTACTCATATATATACCTCCTAAATATAGGTATTAAGGCAAATATATTCTTCGCATTAAAATAAGCCAATCTTTGTACATAGAATCTTTTTTTAAATATTCCATATACGTCTCATGCGAATATATATGCGAATACCCCTTTGACAATAATATATGCACATATACCAATAATATTTCCTTATTTTGAGAAAATATTTTGCAACTTTTAAATATAGTTAGCATATATATAAGTAAATAAAAAAATAAAGGGGATATGAAAATGAAAGAAATGTTAGAAAAAACTAGCATGGAAATGTTAAAAGAATACTTCTATGATGCAAGAGGATATTATCCAGAAGATGATTTTTTTACAAAGAAAGAACTTGTAAGCATAATTCTAAAAGATATGGAGGGCAAATAAATGAATGATTATAAAGTTAGTTGGACAGATAATGAAGGTTTAGAATTTTTTAGTGAATATTTAAAGAGAGAAGATGCTTTTATTTTATTTAATGAAATATGTGAAAATAAGGTTGATGAAGATCAAATAGAAGCGTGTTTATATGATCCAGATAATTTTCCAATAAAAACTTATAATAATATAGAAAATAAGCTTTATGTAATGTAATTGCAAAGGCTAGGGATTAAATTTCCTAGTCTTTTTTGTCGAACGATTATTGTAATATTTTCTAAAACACAATTGCATTTTGGTTACCAAAGTTTTACTATATAAGTATAAATAAAAGAAAAGAGGTTAGTAAATTGAACGAGATCAAAAGGAACATCATCATAGGTAAAGTTGGTGGAAATGCCAATGAAAACTCGATTAATTATAAAGTGAGTTTACCGGCCAAAATGGTAAAAGAATTAGGTATAACAAAAGAAGATAGAAAGGTTATTTTGACTTATGAGGATGACAAAATAATAATAAAAAAAGATAAATAAAGGAGATGTTGAATATGATTAAAAAATTAATAAGTATTTTAACATCATGTATATTAGCAGGAAGTTTAATGGTTGGATGTAGTGAGGATACTACAAAGAATTTAGATGAAAAAGGAAAACAAGCATTAGTCACAACGAAGAAAGAAGAACATGACTATAAAAAAGTAACTGAATTAACCCTTAGCAATGATTATGAGGATGAATATGTTGAAATAACAGGTACAGTTAAAGAATTCAAAACTGAATATAACACTATGATAATTACTTTAGATTTTGAAAAAGCAATATTACCAGTATATGTACACATCCCTAAAAACATGGTTGATGTTAAATTTGAGGTTGGTGATACAATAATAGCATACGGAAGATGTTGCGGACTTAGAAAAAGATCAGATGAAAGATACTTCCAAATTAATGCTTATTTCTTAAGTAAGACTCCAATAATTAAAAAAGAACAATCAAATCAAAATAAAGAAAATAAAACTAATAGTAAATCAGCAGATAATAATAAATTAGAGAACAATAATCAGTCAACAAATACAACTAAGAAAGTTCAACAAACTAAAAGGAAAACAGTAAATGAAGAAAAACAACAAAAGGGAAAAACTAAACCATATGTAGATGAAAAAAATAACGTATATGTCGATGAAGATGGTAATCGTCAACCATTAGTAAAACATGATCATATGACAGAAGAGTATGATAAACAACCCAAATGTCCAGAATGTGGTTATCCAGTAGATGATTGTCACTGTAATGGTGATGGTAATACAGTTGATGAAGAAGATGATAATTATAACTGGGACTACTACGATGAGCCTATGGATGAGGATAGTTGGAATATTAATAATGATGAACAACAGGAACAAGAAGAAACACCTGCACAACAAGATAATAACCAATAAAAATAAAGCTGGTAAGGAAATTAATCCCTACCAGCCTTTTTATTATACTTTCTTTACATATTTATCAGATGCAGTTATATATAAACCTGATTCTAAGCGATACATAGGAGTACTTCCATTTTTAGCATCCACTGTATCTATTACTTGTAGATGTTGCCCCTTCTTAACTGTTGTAACTGGATCTGCATCCCAATCTGCTACTTTTCTTATATTAAGTTTATCAAGTGTTACTATTTCAAATTTTGTTGCCTTAGTTTGTTCTTTCTTAGGTTCTGCTTTTTTACCATCTACATAGTTTTTTACATCCTTTATGAAGTGAGCAAATCCTTCAGGTGAACATCCATATCCCCAAAAGTTAGTACCGGGACATTTTTTAGCACTTCTTGAAGGAATATATTTTCCTAAATAAGTTCCTCCAGCAGTGAACCAACAATGAGGTCTTATATGACTTATATCTACAGGTATGTTAAATCTTTTGCAAAGTAATCCATAAAGATATATTACTGCTTTCTTTTGTGCTTCAGTCATCTTATCTTTGCCCTTGTTAAAGCATCCATATATTTCTATACAGATAGCATTTGTATTCCAACCTCTAATTCCTATTGGAGTAGAATTAAGATTTCTACCAGTTGTTATTTTACCATCAGGAAAAATATTTAAATGTTGGGCTATGTAATGTCCATGACCATCACTGCATCCCCATTTACTTTTTCCATAAGAATCTAAAGATTGAGTTCTTCCAAAATGAGGTTCAGAAAATACTTTTTTATCAGTCTTTTCCCAAGTACTATAATTTGGTAAGTCCATCATATGCACCTGAAGTCTAGTTATTTTTCTTGTTACTTTTTGCTTAGATAACCATTCCTTTACATCTTTTTCATTTTCTAATAATGTAAAACCATTTTTAGTCTTCATTATTTATCACCTTCTTGGTTTTCAATTAAATTTTTAAAAGCTTGATGAAGCCCTGTAGATGCTAGTCCACTAAATAATCCTCCTAATAATACTCCTGGATTGGTTGTATGAGTTATCCATATATTTAATAGCACCCCTAAAATAGCCATAATTAAAGGGATATACTTATTGTCTATACTAGAAAAACTAGTTTTAATAACATATCCCACGCACAAACATATACCAACTATTACTGGTACTGCATATTCACTTATAAAACTTAAATCCATATTATCTCTCTCCTTTATTTTCTAATTCCTTTATTTTTTCTTCAACAACACTCATTCTACTTATAAGATTATTATGCTTATCCACCCTATTACTCAGAATAGATATATCTTCTTTTATATTCTTTATCTGTTCTTGTATTACTGCAGTTGTCTTGTTATTGCTAAAGTAAGAACCTGCTAGGGTTCCAACAAATGCTAGTATTGCAACAATTACTTCTGTATTCATAGACAACACCTCTATTCATTAAAATAAGGCATAGAAATATGCCTTATTCTTCAATATATTTCCAAACCAGCTTTTCACCCGTTACTGGATGCTTTCCTGCTGATTTTATTTTGTTCTTACAACAAGCTCTTATATTTGCCCTCATTACATTATATTACTAGATGAAGCAATTGAAGATTTATTAAAAAAGAGAGAAGGATAAAACCTTCCTCTCTTTTATTTTGTGTGTTTTACTCTATCTTTTAATTCATCTTGTTTGGCATCGTTAAATTGTTTCACTTCTGAAAGATAGCCAGTTATCCTACGAATTCTTTGGAATGGAATTGGAACTACTTCATATTTCAAATCAACATAATCGCCATCCAATTTTACAATTAAACTTTTTATTTGTTGCCCTGGATTTTTCTTTTGAACATAATCTATATATGCTTGTTTCTCTCTTTCATCTAATTCTACTGTACATCCTTCTTCATTCCAGCAATGAAAATCCATAATATCACCCCTTTTTTTGTATTAAAAAAGAACCTAAAATTAATTAGATCCTTTAACTTTCTATATTGATTTATAAAGTACAATTATCCCTATTATAGACAGAATACCTATTAATATGCCTATTAAACATAATACTAATGCTATATATAATAAAGCCATGCCAACACTCCTTTTTATTTAGAGTATTAACATGACTTCATTTTTATAAACATATTTCTTACGCAATTGATTCAAATTGTGTAATTCGTAATGTTTTTAATAGGAGTTATATATACATAACTCCCGTCTTTTTGCTGAACTTTAATAACAGACATTTATTATCAACCTTTCTTTATTATATTTAGACTTCCCCTATAATGTTTTCATAAATTCAACTATCTTATTTATATATCCTACTTTATAACCATTCACACTTAAATGAACCCAATCATTTTCAGTATGTTGATTAAAATAGTTAGAATGTATCGCTGTTACTTCAGATGTTAGACAACATGTATTCGATAAATCCAACAATGGAAATCTATATTTTTTACATATTTTTCTTGCTATTTCCCAGTATATTTCTTGCTTAGCATCTAATCCTCTTCCTAATCTATGAGTTAATATGAAGCCATATTTTTTATTTGGATATTTTAACATAGTTTTTAATAATAATGTTTCTAACGCCCCTTGAAATGTATCTGTATTCAATATTATTTTCCCAGACACATTCGTATTAAGATTACTCCAAGTGTTTGTCGCTGTATTATAAGAAGCATTTCTCGGATATCCTGTTGAAAAATTAAAATCAATATCAGTCAATCCCTCAGTATATTTAGGTACATCTAATAAAGTATCATTTATTCCACCTTCAAGTATTATATAGTCTGCATCAATATCAAAATTATCGATATGATTGACAATAGGATTACTTCTACCGGATACGTTTGTTGCTATTGTTCTTCCAGCAACGCCTTTGTTTTGCACTATTGCTGTTGGGAATAATGATTTAAATAATGTTGCGTAACCACCGTTTCCATCTTCAATTCCTTCGCATATACTGTCACCACTAAATATAATTTTTTTATTACTAAAATAACTAGTATCCTCAACTCCTACTATATCAGAATAATTAATTTTTACATTTTTTAAAGTAGTGACATCTTCAAAGTAGTCCTCGTAAACTCCAGTCCAATTTTCCTTAGTAGTTAACATAATAGGTTTTGGAGCGTCCCATGTCCCGTTAGGAGAGTTATAATTAGTTAACAATGATGCAGGAATGGTAATCCTAAAACAACTTATTTTATAATTACCATTTTTCCCAGGTATTATAAATTGATTTTGTTCATCTTTAGTTTCTACGTTTACCTTACCTTCTCTAACGTGTTCTCCATCTATTTTTGTATAATAATATACATTTGAATTTGCTGGTGCATTTGTGTAATACGTAACATCTACATCACTATCTTGCGGTATTATAGGTAATGTTATATATGCCTTATTAGGAGTTGTGTCTGTAGGTTTAGCCACATGATATGCACTATTTACAAGTTGAGTATTTGTTAATATCTGAGAGTTATCGAATAGTTGCTTTGCTCTTTTGCACTCAATAAAGCTTGTTTTTTGAGGTGTTATTTCTCCATCACCTATTCCCTGACTATTATAAACTCCACCACTAACCCAACTTGTTCCATTATGAGTATACCAGTTGCCCTTTGTGTATCCACTCTCACTGCCAGTATAAACATATACTTTCTTAGTATCTGTCATTTGTGCTACTGTATCAGCAGTAAGAGGACTTCCTATTTCACTTTTATTCGCTTTATCTTTATATTGTGCAGCAACTTCATTTACTGCACCTTTAACATTTTTAGCAGTTGTATTTAATGTTTCTGTACCCAAATCAGTTTTAATAGTATTTATATCAGTTTTTATTTCTGTGTCATCATAAGATGTACCAGTTCCACTTTTTATAGCTTTAGTGTTAGTGTCAAGTGCTTCCTCAAATTTATTGATTATACTTGCTGATAGTATATCTCCATCTTTATGTATTTCTCTGACGTAGTTACCTTCACTATCGAAAGCATTTTTTATTTCTCCACTTGCTAATTTACTTAATCCTAATATAGCCTTACCCATAGTTGCATCATCACTTACAAGAGGCTCACATACATGTAATTGTTTTGATACAATAGGCATGGAAATCATACTTGTTTTTTCTTCGTCTAATAATGATATTTGAAAATCATAATCACCTACTTCTATTGGATCATCTATAAGATCATCTGTTATTGTAAGTATTGCTTGACCTCCATCTGTTGGTTGTATTGCAAATGTATATTTTATTTCAGCATTTTTATATAATCTAACTTGGAAAAAACTTGCATTAGTAATCAATATAATATTGTTCATATCGCCTTTGTTAAATCTATATTTGTTATTTACAATTGTAAAATACAATTCAATGTTTTTATCCAATCTGTATAAATATATGTCTTCATCTAAAGTTGCTTTATTTTTATCAATCGTCATAACACATTTTTTATAAATCATCTTAAACACCTTCCTTTCAAAATAAAAAAGAGAACTAAAAATTTAATTTTAATTCTCTGCTTATTTATCTATTTTATCTGTGGATTTTAATTCTTCATTTTCTTTTTTAAGTTTATCTATTTGTTGCTTATATATTTTACATTGAGCTTGAAATAGTACTTTTTGATGATTAGCTTGTGCCAATTCTTGTTTATATATTTCAGTTATTATATTTATTGCATCCATTCAATTACCTCCTATTCTGTGTAAGTTACTTTCATTGTTACACTACCACTACATACTGCATAGCTACTAGAATTATAAGTGGATTGAATACCAAATCCTTTTATAGTTCCGTTTGAAAGTGCATTAAGTATAGTACTATTAGTTATAGTTAACTTTCCGCTATTACCAACTGCAATACTAACACTGCCACAACTTGAGCCGTACGTAGGTTTTCCACTCGGTCTACTTGCGTAGTTATGAGTTTTCACTACTATTGGAACTGCTGCATATGATCCACCGGATATTCTTTTTATAGTAAGTTCAATTTTAGTTATATTTTTACCCTTGAACTGACTAAACTGGCTACCAAAGAACCAACACCCATTACAGTCACCATATCCATAATCTCCCTGTCTTGCAGTATTATCCTTTTTCCAGCTATTATATACGCTACTTCTATATGTATCACCACTATTAGATTGTATTGTTACAATCTTTTTAGTTGATGTAGTAGGCGCTTTGCCTGGGTCTGTAGTTTGACTACCTCCAGCAAATGTCGCTTTTCCGTGTTGTATAATTTGTCCTGGTAATGTTTGAGCAGTATTTGCAGTTAAACCTCCACAGTGAGCAGCATTAGCAATTGTGATAAATGCACCACTAGTAGTTTGAAATCCATAGTGACTACATACACCAGATGAACTTGCGTCGTGTATTCTTGCACACCCACTGCCTCTGTATCCTACTTCGCAGTTAACTAATGTAGTATTTTTAATATACATTGAGGCAAAGGCGTCCCCGATATAACCTACAATATTACTTTGTCCATCACTGTGTTTATTATCACTACCATAAACTTTTACACTGTATGTATTAAGAGAACTACTTTCCTGAGATATAATACTACCAGTTCTACCAGCTACTGCACAACCTGTGTCAGGGTGAACGACGCCGACATTACCTTCCTCAGTACCTGGCCAGCCTCCGTATACCCATAATTTTGCACTACTCATATAGTTTCTAATGTATCCGTATAATGTGTGACCATCTAAATAAAATCTTATTTGTCCACTAGTAAAATTTTGAAAGTCTGCATTTTCAGATACATCTGCACGCATCCAAATATTTACTCGTTTACCATTTAGGAATTTAGGTAGAGCATCCATTACACCTGAGATTGATGCAAATACGGCTCCATCCGCTAATTCAACATCATCACTACCCGATGACGGATTTATTTCAATCTGTATGTCGTCATCCAGTGTACTTGGGTATTGTGCGTTGTTTATCTTATTTGCAGTTATTGTGTCGGCTGTTAATTCACCTTCAACTGAGAAACTATCTCCGATAACTTCACTACCTTGTATCTGAGCACCAACTATATTCCCTTCACTGTCTACACTAAATGTATTACTTTGGTTTCTAAAAGTACTACCTATTATAGTAGAACCTTGAATAGTCCCTTCACTTAGTATTCCTCCTAACATTGTAATTCCGTCACTTTCAAGCTTAAATATGTCAGTACCTTTGCACTTCAAATAAAATCCAGTAGGTGACATATGTGTATAGCTATTATTATCAATACTAGTATGCAATACCTTAATACCACTAGCGCTTTGTTGTATTATACCCATATCATATCCATCTGTGAATTTTGATGTTAAACTATCGGCTGTTTGCTCAACACTTGATACTCTATTTTCTATGCTTCCAACTGTATCATTAGTTGCATAAGTATTACTTACTGTTGTTTTGAATCCATCCAATGATTGCTCAAGTGATGTTGTTTTAGCATATACTTGCTCCATAGTAGGAGTGGTATATTTAGTTTCAGTTGGATTCTCAAAGTCTAATTTAAATCTTAACCAATACCAATAACCTTTTTCGGCAGTAGGCATTGTCTCAGTCCATTCACCACCAGTTTGTGTTGTGCTACTAGTTGATTTATACCATTGTGGTGTACTTTTTACTAGTGACTGACCTTTTTCCCCAGGGCTACCAGGGTCACCTTTTACACCTTGTTCCCCTTGTTGTCCTTTATCCCCTTTATCTCCTTTAAATTTGCTCCATGTGTAGTCAGTTTTGTTGGCACTTTCAGTAGATGTTGTTTTGTTTATAGCAATACCTATATACATTGTAGTATCTTTTGGAGTGTCGTATAATCCTGTGCCATCTGCATTATCACTATATTTTATCCATGTATAATAAGTTTTACCGTCTTTACCTTGTTCACCTTGAACACCTTGGTCGCCTTTATCTCCCTTAATTAAACTCCATGTATAGTCAGTAGCCGTATTACTCTCAGTAGCTGTTGTTTTATTATAAGCAAAGCCTATATAAGTTTTACCAGTTGGGTCATTACTAATGCCAGTTCCGTCTATAGTATCTGCATATCTAATCCATGTATAATGAGTTACACCGTCAGTTCCTGGTGTACCTGGTACCCCTTGTAAGCCTTGGTCACCCTTATCACCTTTTTCACCTTTTATTTTGCTCCATGTGTATGCAGTAACAGAATTACTATCTGTATCAGTTGTATCGGTATAAACCCCTATATATGCTCCAGGAGTCTCACCATTATTCGATGTAAAAGTTTTACCTCCATCATTACTATATCTTATGTGCAAATAATAAGTTTGACCGTCTACACCATTAGTTCCAGGAATACCTTTTTCTCCCTTTTCACCTTGAATACCTTCAAATCTACTCCATGTATAAGCAGTATAATCGGCACTATCATTTGGGTCATAATCAACATAAGTACCTATATAAGTACTTGGTGTTTCAACCATTGGAATACCATTTGCATTGGCACTATATTTTATATGAAAATATGTTGTTTTACCATCTTTTCCAGGTACACCTTGTACCCCTTGCTCACCTTTTTCCCCTTGTACCCCTTGTATACCTTGTATACCTTGGTCACCTTTTTCACCTTTAATATTACCACAATCTATCCAGTCATTTTTACTTGTTGACCAAGTGTATAGAGTACCATTAACAGTATAACAATCACCAGGATTTCCTGTTGGGTGAGCTTGTTTTAATTCTGCTAATGTAGTATATTTATCTAATATATTTACACCAGTACCGTCTTCACCTTTAGCACCTTGAATACATACTGGAGTACTATATGTTGTTGTGCCATTTACCTTACCATAGTTAATACGTTGCCAAATATATTTTCCTTCTTGCCATTGTGGAGTTGTTGTTGACCAACTACCTCCTTGTAGTGAAGTGGCACTAGTTGATACATAATATTCAATAGAAACACTATTAAGAGTTGAACCCATTGAGCTAATAGTTTGCTCATGTTTATCTACTGTATCCTTAACACTGTTAAAGGCAGATTTAAGAGTAGTAGTTGTGCCATTGTCTTCAATAGTAGTGTTAGCTATTAATGTTTCTATTTTTCCATTAGATATTCCTATATCAGTAGTATTAGTAGTTACTTGTGTTCTTAATCCGTCTATATCACCAGTAGCATCATCTACCTTAGTAGATAGACTGTTAAATAAAACATCTAAAGTTTGGTTTTTATCATCAAATTTTATTTTACTAGAGTTTAATGTATAACCACTCTCATTCATAGTACTAAATAAACTTGATATATCAAGTTTACCTGCACTAATATTAGCATTATCTGCCACTTTAGCATTTACTATTAATCCATCTTTTATAGCATCACTGGACTGAATACCATTTTGATTAATAAGTTGTCCTTTTCCGTCTGCCCCATATAGTGCAAATGTAAAATCGCCTGTGGCATCTTTTCCTATTTGAATACGCACATTGCCATCCTTATCTTTGAATTGTTGCAAGTTGCCTTGTAGTAACATAGAACCATCATCACTCTGAATACTTACATTATTAGTATTAATTGTTCCTGTGTTAATTTTATTGGCACTGACAGTGTCAATCATAGCGTCTTTTATAAGTGCATTCTCGATAGTTGTATTTTTAGATGTTAATAATAAATTTTGTATATCTTTTATAGTGGCACTATTGCCAATTAATACTCCTATATGGGCTAAGTCTGACTGTAAGTTTTTTATAGTAGCATTAACTGCATCTAAATTGCCAACATCTAAATTATCGATTTTCGCATTAACGGCTGTAAAGTTATTTGTTGTAAGGTCTTTAAACTCACCTAAATCAGCTTTTACCTTCTGTGCCTCTAACTCTATTACTTTTAACTTTGGAACTCGTTCTCCATCTAGTAACAGATTTCCTTCATCATCTATATATAACCATGGAATAGTTCCTCCCTTAGTTAATGCCTCTATCAAGGCACTTAAGTCTGGATCTGTTGTTGACTGTGTAAGATCCTCAACTGTAGATGATGTAGCAGTATCATCCGGATTACCACACAAATCTGTTATAGTGTCTTGAGCAGTAAGCATTTTTTCTTGTGCTTCTTGTATATCTGCACTCATATCAGCAGTTATTTCTCCAATTTCCAAGGCTTGTGTGAATAGTGCTATAAGTGTATCTGTAGCATCATCATAGTTTTCTTGTGCTTCTATAATATCTCCTATTTTATTATCTTGAATTTCTTCATCATTCAATTGTTCAAATTCAGCCTCAAGTCTATCTTCATCATCTTCTGCTTCTGTATCTGGTTCATAGAAATCATCTGCTACTTCTTCCTCAAGTGAACCACCAGGATCTTCAACATCTGATTCAGCAAACTCCTCCATATCATCTTCTTCCGGTGGATATATAATCAGTTCGCCATCCTCATCAATGGTAGGATTTTCTTCATATTCTTGCCCATCACCTATCATGTATTCACCTCCTATCCTATCCTAAAACGCCCTATGAATAATATATTTTTACTAGCTAAATTTTTAACCTTCACATATCTAAATACTCCACTCGATAATCCATTAGTGCATTCAAGTGCTTCATAATCGCCATTGCTATCTTTACCAGTAACAATTGCTGTATGAGATATGCCCATGAACTCACCATTATTAATTCCATCTGCATCCATGAAAATAATATCACCTTCTGATAAATTAGTATAAGTTTGTAAATCTGCTCCATCTACTACCCAATTTTGTTGTACAAAATATTTACCAATATTTGCTTCATTTCTAACGCTAGGTAATGCCCAGCTAATATTGTTATTTCTATTATTATTAGTTTTCTTTTCATTGCCATAAGGTGATTTATCATAAGTCCAACCTGTTAATACATAGTTAAGAAAACAACTATCATCAATTTGATACTTACCATTTGTTTTCCACTTACTGATATTATCAGCAGGGTTCTTAAAGTCAGCTGGTGTTGTTCCATTGTATGTAAACTTGTTATTATTTGAATAGTAAGATTTTGCTATTTTAACTAAATCCGATCTATATCTAAATAATGGTTGTGCAGCATAATTGCCACCTTTTCTCTTAGCAGCTACACTTCCCAAATATGATTTATTGCTAATTGTAGTGTCTGGATTGTAGTAAATTGAGATACTGTATGTTGTGTCTCCTTTTGGAATTAATACTCCTTTCTTACAGTCAACTCCTTCCAAATATACTGTATCTGGTTGTATGTATTTAGTAGGGTTTTTGTCCTTTTGAGTTGTAAATATAAGTCTCGCATAGTAACTATCGTTATATGTAGAAGCAGTTACAGCAGGCACTCTGAATTGTATTTTTTTCATAGGTTTTGTATAAGTATATATTTTTTCACTATCTAAAAACTTATTAACAGTAGTGCTATCATTGGACCAGTTTCCTCCAGTACCATAGTATAGTATTTTTTTCTTATACTCTTTGTAATAAGTCTGTGTTGATGTTTTATCTTTCATAGTCCATCCATCACTGGTTAAAGATGATAACCATAATTGCTTATCTGAACTATCACATAAACCAGCAGGCTTCTTAAGGAATATTACATATTTAGTAGTATTGCAATAATCCTCCATAAGTTTGTTAAAAGCATCAACTTCTTCATTAACTGTTTTGTAGTTGTTATATGAACTAGGTACGTGACATTCTTGGCATACAAATATAGGTTTCTTTGGATATTTCTTAAGTAATGCTTTTATTAAAGATTTATAATCTTCTACTATATCTTCTCCAAGACTATTAATACCAAAACTCAATAAAACATGACTAACAGTTTTAGGGTATGCAGTTTTATCTGTGATATTATTAACTGTTACATTAGTTACTAAATTTCCGCTTGACACAAAATCTCCAGGAGATGATTCATCTAGCCCTTTGAAAGTAACTTCATATGTAACTTCATTAGGGTCATCTACTATGTCTTTTGGTGGAGTTTTATTTGTATCTTTTTGGTTTTTAAGTTTTGCTTCTTTATCAGCTCTAGCTAAGTCCCAAGGTCTTAATATAATCCCATGTGTATACCAATGAGTCATACTGCCTCGCGAACTATATGTTATAGACATATCCTCATATCTTATTGCTCTTGGCCAATAATAAGGTCCACTAGCATGAGCTATCATACGTTTACCATTTACTTTGCCACAATATACAACAACGTGATGTGTGCCTTTATCTTTTCGAAAAGCTCCATTAGGTGCTGATGCCCATGCAACTGTAACATTACTTGGCACAGTACCATTACTTAACATTATGACATCTCCTGGTAATAGCTCGTTGATTGTTGTACTTGTTAGCTTTTTCATGACATACCCACTATATTTAGTAGCTTGCTTAATTAATGCACCATTATTGCAATTAGTACCATAATAACCTGTATAATTTGTTATACTTCTTAATCCTGCATATCTATATGCACATGAACTTAGTGATGAACATACATAACAGTAAGGTTTATAAATTCCTTTTATAGTACCAGGAGCTCTAAATCTTTTGGCATCATTGTAGATTGCATAAGAACCATTATAAGTAGCTTTTTTATACTTTTGATGTAACTCTGCTATTTCTTTAGCTTTGCTTACTATTTTCTTTCTAACATTTTCTGCTACGCCCTTTTTAGTAGTAGTGTTTCCACTTATACTCCATGTAGGTGCTTTTGATACACTTGTAGCAAATGTAACTATACCATTAGTACTTAGTGATTCTGTTGCGACTGCTGTTGCTTCTGCACTTTTATTGGCACTAGCCGGTTTCACTGCTCCATAGCCTTTTTTATTGCCTTTAGCATCTAATGTGTATGGTAATTGTCCATCTACTACTTTATACCAACGTAAATACCATTCTATATTCGTAGATGTCCCCCATCCAGTTTTAGCTTTATATTTTGCTCTATATTTAGCCCAAGGTGCTTGCATATTTTCAAGCACTTCCCAAAACTTCTTTTGAACTGCAGCTGATTGTTTATTTAGAAAAGCACTTTTGCCATTATTATGTACATATATGCTCATACCATATTTATCTTTTATGTAGTGCATTACTATCCACCAAAACGAACCTATGCCCATATTGTACATACATAATCCAGCGAAGACATTGTATCTACAATATACAAGTGCCTTTCTAAGTTCATTACAACCAAACATAATTTGATTAGCTACAGCTTTATCTACTTTTACACCACTTATAGTTCTACTTCCACAAGATTTAGGTCTCATATTGTTGTATGTAGGAGTGAAATAATCCTTTGAGCCATCTTTGAATACTATAGTTTGCTTTTTATTAAAATAAGTACCTCTTTCACACTGCATAAGTCCATATCCACCCGTTGAGTCCTTTGTAGCTTTATATGGACTTGCAGTAGATTCTGCATAAATCACTGCGTATACTAATTGTTTGTCCAGTCCAAATTTTTTAGCATAGTGTTCAACCATTATATATATCTTCCATGGATTAGACTTACTTTTTAAATTTTTCATTCCCGTAGTATCACTTTTTGTTCCTAAAGTAAACTTAGCATAGTAATTTACAGCTGCTTTATATTGTTTTGCTAATTTGGAGTTATCTTCTTTAGGAGGTACTGGAGTAGGATCTGTTGCTGGCTTTTTCTTTGTAATTTCTCCACATTTATGAGTGATACAATCTCTAATTCGGTCATCTCCAATCCAAAGTCCGTTATCTATTTTACTTATTTTTATCGCTCTATAATCTTCCGTATCTTCATTAATTTTGCTTTTGTCGTCTCCTGGATCCACTGGGTCTGGTAGTACTTTATCAATATATTTTTTTATAATGTTATCAATAGTTTTTTTATCCACACCTAATTGTTGTAGGTACTGTCTTATTGCTAATATATCGCTTGCAGTTAGTTTTCCTGTCTTTTTAATAATATCTATAGTTTCATTTATAATATCTTCTTTTTTTAACGATTTGATATTACTTTTTACATTTTTGAAGTTTGCTAAGGTTATTTTATTTTCACTGTCTGTTAATTCTAATTCGCTTATTCTTCCTTCCAATTGTATAGGAGGATTAAACTTATCATTTACTATATAATTAGTGTCTCCTACCTCAATTTCATCATATTCATCATCTGTTAAATATACTGGTATCTCATATGAATATTTTATTTGTTTAACTTCCTGCAATTTCTTATATGTTTCTAATAACAATGCTCCTGGGTCTGTTGTATCACTGGTATATTTACCTAATATATACTTGTCCCCATTTGAAAACATATCATGTGCATCTGGATCTAATAGAAAATCTTGTCCTAATGGTTTATCTAAAGGGTCGCCTTGGTCTTTTTCCCATTTAATATCTTTGAATGTAATACCATTAGCTCCTACACCTATAAGCCCACTAGCAAGGTCTGTAGCATCGCCTGTCCTTTTCATGCCATAACTGTTGAAATCATAATCATATCTTTTATATGTTTTATTTCCTCTTTCGCCATCTGCATAGCAGTTAACAATTAATTCATAATTTCCGTTAATGCTATCTATAGGATTTACTGTAAATTCATATTCGCAATTACCATATCTAGCTATTGATTCTTGAATTACCGTATAAACGGCTTTTGGCTCTGTAATACTAGTTTCTACTGATATATCATCAAGTTCTGGGCTTACATAACCTTTTTTATAATTCGTGTCTTTAAGAATAGTATCTAAGAATTTATTCATATTACCAGTTATAGTAGATTCTCTTATATAATCATTCCTTAATTCAATCCCTACAATTTCAGATTGTACATTCCTTACTACTGAATCAATATTTTCTTCATCTTCACAAGCCATAATCTGAAACATCTTATATTTATTATTTCGAATGAATAATACAAAATTTCTTTCAGTTATTGCCTGTTCTAATTCTTCATCAAGAGTAACTGAGAAATCAAAGGTTTCAGCTCCAGTTTCAAGATATGGATGATATGAATAATCAAAATAAAGGCTAGGTGTTAACCTAGCACATATCTTCTTATCGGAATCTAAAATTATTAATTCACCTAGCACTTTATCACTCTCCTAACCATTTATCCCTAAATATTACACTCGTTGTAGTATCTGTATCATTGCTGTTTGTTTTTATATTATTTTCTCCTGTGTCTAATTTAAAATAACGACTACCTATGTCAACTAAATCATCGCATGGCTCATCATTTAAATAGCATCTGTGATTTTCACAGTCTATTTCAAGCACATCTCCTTCTTGAAAATATACAATATTTTTAGGAGTTTCTTGTTCTTTAGGATTTAATTCATCAACTCTAATATGTGTTAAGCTCATAGCACTTGATTTATCAAGAGTGCTAGTAGTTCCTATATATAAAACTACATATGCTAATTTTTCAGTTGGTAAATCAGAATATTTTAAGTTTTTACTACTTTGGCTTTTTATAGTTTTGCCATCCTTAATCTTAGTAACTGTAACATTCCATACATATTTCTTATTGATTTTTTCTCTTGACAATGTCCATTGGCCATAATATTCATTCCAACTACCTAATTTCCCAGATAGTTTATTACTAACTGTAACAACTGATTTTCCTGATTTATCAGTAATTATATATGTTTTAGTATTAGGCTTTGGCACTTTTGTTGAATCTTTAAGAACTGTTCTTGATCCTATAGTACATCTAGGATATGTATACTCATACCACGCATTATCGTCATACATTCCTAAAGTAAATAATTTTTCCCCATTAACACCAAAACCATATAACTCAATTATTCCTGTTTTATCATCAGCAGTTTCAAAGTCTTCATCATCTGGATAACTATACACTGCATTATCAGCATTAACCAGATAGTCTTTTGCTATATACCCTGAATATCCTTTGTATTTCTTAGCTAATTTATAATATGTAAGCTTACTATCTTTATCATAATGATCTTCCATTATGCATCTTACACAATCTCCTATTGGCACAGTAGCCACCATTTTACTTGATTTCTTGGCTGACTTTCTTATTGCTAATTTCTTATCTTCTTTATTATCTGGAGCAATTGCTACAAAGTTTCTAACTGTTAATTTAACCTCCGTAGTATCATATTGTTTTGTTAGGTAGGAAGCACTGCAATATCCAGTAGTTTTTACTGTTTTCTTATTCTTATCAGTGTACTCATAGTCAAAACTAACCCATCCATTCTTTAGTGTTCCATTTTTAATCTTGTGACCATATTTAAATGTACCTATCTTTTTATAGTTTGTTCCTGGACCTTTTCGAACATTTAGTGATGAACTAGTTACTTCATAATAAGGGATCTTTTTACCTGACAATATTTTTTCATCTTCATTCTTATACTTAGGTTTACTAGGGTCACCGTTCTTTCCTGTGCTATTATGTCTCATAAATGCTGTTAATTTAAACTCATCAACACTATGACTTAAATCCTGTCTTACACATACTCCCTTCCACGTAGTGTCACCACTAGGTACTGTCCCCATAATAACACTATTTCCACTTTCACTTACTGCTAGAGTTCCGCCTACAGTCCTATCAGAACCGATACTAGCAGAAGATGTTGTCCATCCGGATGTATCTTCACATTTATCATATAATACTTTCGTTGATTGTTTTACTGCTGATAGAGACAATGTAGGATATTTGCCTACTAATATTCTTTCCCCTGTTTCTTTGTGCTCAAGTTGAGCATAATATGCATCTGTTGAAAATCCTATCTGGATAATTGGAGATATTGCCCTATTGCCAGTAACATCACATGTCAAATCACTACCTTCTGCATCTATTGCAGTTATTTCATCTGAATAAAAATATGGTTCTGGGCAAAATAACTTAATAGTAGATTCATAAGAATAAAAACATACAGGATCTTTTTCTATTTTATCTTGTAGTATAGCTAAAATAAATCTTTCCTTGTTAATATAAAAAGGTTTAGGCTCATCTACATCAAATATATCTCTTATATCTTTTAACTTTTCATTAAGTTCTTCTTTAGTATCGCAGTCAATTAATATGTCTATTTCTATAACATATGATTCGTATTTCTTACCATTGTATATTTCTCCATCTCTGGATGCTATATCAAGCGTTGATATAGCATTAGAAGGTAATATAGGCAATCTTATTTCTTCAATGTCACATACTTCAGATAAATTGAAGCCATTGTATTTTACATTATCATATCTATGCATTATATACCTCCTAATCTATTTAATCTTTTTGTTCTATTACTTATATCTTCTTGAACTGGTTTTGATGTTAAGCGGCCTACTTTCTTACTGTCCATATACATACCAATGCCATTTAGTGCATCGACCATAGCTTCTCCCATTCTATCATAATCAATAGCTGTATTTCTCGCCATTGTATCAAGCTTATCATCTAGATAATTATAAAATGAATTTAAAGGTAATATAGCTTCATCTCCTGCTTCTCCACCTCCAAATAAGGTTGGCTGTGTCATAATACCACCCTTAGCATACCAGCTTATACCAAACGAAGGAACACTTGGAGGATTTAAACTAAAACTGCCACTAACACTAAAATGAGGTAACTTTATCTTTGGTAATGACCATGAAAAATTAAAGAATGATTTCATTCTATTTATTGCATTACCAACTGCATCCTTAGCAGCATTAATCTTGCTACTAATAGTATTATAAATACTGCTGAATATTGAACTGACTGTACTATAAGCTGACCTAATTGGATTTATTATATAAGTCTTAACTAAATTAAATCCTGTTTGTACTACTGATTTCACAGTATTAACCTTAGTTTGAATAGTAGATTTAATTGCATTCCAGACTGTAGAAATTACAGTCTTGATACCATTCCATATAGAACTTGTAACAGTTTTGATTGCATTCCACACTGTAGTGATTATAGACTTAACTAAATTAATACGATTAGTTATAGATGTTTTTATTAAATCCCATACTGTAGAAATTACAGTCTTAATTCCGTTCCATACAGTGCTTGTAATGGATTTAATTGAATTCCATACGTTTGATATAGTATCTTTAATACCATTCCATACCTCAGAACATTTCGCTTTAATTGTATCCCAGTTTTTATACAACGTTATACCTATTGCTATTAATGAGGCTATAACTGCCACTACGATAAGTACTGGAGTTGATATACCAGCTATAACTGCACCTAATCCAGTAAAAAGTCCTATCAATGGTTGTAGCGTTAACATTAAAGTCCCAATTGTAGAACCAACTAATAATAATATAGCTGCTACTGCTGCTATAGTTGCTATGGTTGATTGTATGCCAGATGGTAAACTGTTAAACCAGTTAGCTAAACCATTAAGTGCATCTAAAACTACATCTATGGCCGGTTTTAAACTTTCTTGAAAAGTTCTTTTTATACCTTCTATAGCGCTTCCTAAATCATTATATTTGATCTCATTTAGTTGCCCTAGTGAATCCTTTGACTTATCAGCTTCACCTGATATATCCATTAATGCCTTGACTCCATCTGCCCCTAAATCTTCCCACATAGTACCAAACAATTGTACTCCTAATGTATTCTGTTCTATAGGATCTTTTATTCCAAATAAAGCACTTGTAACTTGTGATAATGCTTGTTTTGCTTCTTTTCCACCTTTCCCAAACTTAGCAGTAGTTTCATCAACATTAAGTCCTAACTTCTTAAATGCATCATCTGCTGTACCATCTTTAACACGTATGCCAAATTCTTTTACTGCATCTCCTAATTTATCCACTGAAAATGTTCCTGATTCTGCACCATTTTGAAGCATATTGAACATATCTTCGCCATCTAAACCTATTTGCTTAAAATGTACTGAATATTCGTTTATAGTATCTAATAAATCATCATTTTTGTTTAAGCCATTTTGTGCACCTTGAATAATTAGATTATATGCTTCATCGGATGTATAACCAAATTGTTGCATAAGCATGTTAGCACTACGTACTGATTCAGCAACATCCATATCAAAAGTATCACGTAGTACAAATGCATTCTCAGCAGTTTTCTTAAGTTCTTCGCCAGTTTCTCCAGTTTGTTGCTTAACTATAGCCATGGTTTCAGCTATATCGTTCATATCCTCTCCAAAATTATCAGCATAAATTTCATGCATTACATTTTCAAGAGATTCGAACTCATCCTTTGTGGCTCCAGTTTGAGTAATTAAAGTATTTAGTGCCTTGTCACTATCCACGCCAAACTCAATCAATCCGCTTGCAACCTCTTTAGTTGTATCATTAAGTGCATCTAATTTATCTTTTACTATATCACTAGCTAAATTGCCTTTCATTATATCTGTGACATTATCTGCACTATCTCCTAGTTCTTCATAATTATTAGCCAACTCTTCGGATGCATCTTCTACTTCTTTTAGTGCATCTTTATTTTGTTTAAGTTCTGCCGATAGTGATTGTATCTTACTTTCTAGATTTTTAGCCTCCTGAGAACCTTGACCTTGTTCAAGACATACATTTTGATATTCTCGTTTTAACTGTCCTAATTCATTTTCTTGTTTACTAATAGTAGACTCTAATTTGCCTAATGCACTTTCAGATTGTTTTGTAGAATTTTCTAATTCTTGTAGTTTTGAACTTGTTTGAGATAATGTATTTTGTATCTTAGCGTTTTGAGTTTCAGCAGTTATCAGCTTATCTGTCCACTTTTTTACTTCTTCACTATTTTCACCATAAATTTGTTTAGCTTTTTCTAGACATTCTCTTGTATAATCTATTTTTTGAGCGCTGGCTTGTAGTTTATCTTGTAGTAGCTTTTGTTTATTTTCCAAAAGTTCAACACTATCACCATTAGCTTTGAGTTGAGTAGCATTAAGATTCAACTGTTTATTCAATGTACCAATATTGCTATTCATCTCTTTAATTCCAGCGGTAAACTCGGCAGTTTCTGCTTTAAAGGTTATCTTTGCTTCCTTATTATTAGCCATTTTATCACCTGCCTTTTATTTTCTTCTTTGTCTTTGTTTTTCATATTCTTTTTCTTTTACATAGTTAATGTAATTATCGTATGCTATTTTATCTTCTAAAATAGATAAAAGTGAAGAGTAATCTACATTAAAGAAAATCTCTTCACTCATTCCTAAAATTAATACAAAATATGTATAATAATCCTCCCAATCTTCAAGAATAAACTTTGGGATTCTTGTTCTTGATTTATTTACTCTTCCTGTAGCTTTAATGAATGGTTGTCTAAACCCTACTTTTTTTTAGGGTGTATCAATTCAGCTGTTACAGTGTTTATAAGCTCCATATCTGGAGGCACCATCTCAATGAATTTATCCTCGCTCATTACTTCATCTGTACCTAATTTGTCTGAGTTAGCACAAAGGTAAGCAACATATAATACCTTTAAGCTATCAAAGATAGGGTCAAAACCCTTACCGCCTTCTAAAGCTTTCATATATTCTTCATATAACTTTTTATTATTATTTTTTACTTTTAATAGTCGAGCAAAATTTAAAGTTAGTTCAATTTTAGATCCATCTATTAATTCTAGTTCTAGCATAGTACATTTCATTATATATCACCTACCTTTGATTTCTTATACACTTGATTTTCTTACTAAGGCCGGTGTGAATGCAGTTAGCCATGTACTTTTTACTGTTTCATCAACATCATTAGTCACTACCATTTCATACTTACCATTACCAAAGTCATCTGGCATTATTGATATTTCTATTTCAATTTCCGCTATTTCTTCTACTCCATTTTCAATACTTCTTTTTGGTGCAGAAGCCATTATGCATCTTGGATAAGCTATCATCTTTTCTAGCCCATCTTCATCTAATACTTTAGCTACATAAGTAAACTCTTTATGTCTACTATTTCTACCATAAGCTACTACCCCATCTTTCAAGTCTGTACTTTCCATTCCAAATGCTTTTACATAAAGATCATATCTAATATGTAAAGATAAAGTTAATGTACCATTACCAGTTCCTATTGTTCTTGTTTTAGCAACAATACCTTCACATTTTTTTTGTACTACTTTACATTCTAGTTCTTCATCTAATTTACCTACGCATCCTAGTTTATTAAATGAGCTTTCTGCTGCATCATTAAATTTTACAGATGATTCTTTGACTTCATATTCTGCGAAATTAGTTTGATATATAGCCATCTTATCAATCCTCCTTATTTAAAATTATTTTGTAGTTTTTCTAATAAATTGTTTACTACGTTATCATATTGAGCATCTACCCCATGTTGCATAAAATCATTTGGAACTTTACCTTGGAAGTGTACTCCTTCTGCTTCCTGTGGAAAATACAAATAATTGTATTGTGTTTTTGTATGTATATATAATGATAAATTTTCTTTCTGTTCAGCTTTCAATGGTGAGCTATCTTTCGCATGTTGCTTATCACGATTTGATACAGGAATATAATTTATTATGGCTTGAGTAAATATGTTGCTAGCTTCGTTTTTTAAGTAATTATTTATTACCTTTTCTGCCCCATCTCCATAACTCATTATGGCCTGTTGTAATCTTTCAACATCTTCGGCTGATAATCCAAATACTGCTCTAGCCATCTAAATCACATCCCTTAAATGCTCTTGTAAATTCTAAAGTCAGCATTTCAACCACCATATCTGTATTATTTTTTGTAATATAATTAAACTGCATCGACTGATCTGTTAGTTTTAACCTTGTATTATCTTGTATTGCTTTTATTACTTTTTGTTCAAAACCTTCTGGGATATAATTTTCCATAATTATATGGACCTGATAATAATAGTTGTAATCTAGTTTACTTTTACCACTTCTATCAAATTCCTTTTTGTTAAATACAAAGTAATTCCATTTATCTTTTCCTTTTGTAAATGTTCTTCCATACCATACCGGTAACTCAAATGTTTGTTCCAATACAGATTGTATTTGTTCAAGTATTCCATCTAATTTACTCAACTTCTGTCACCTCTTCCAAATAAAAATACAACTCTCTATTCTTTCTATCTTCATCTATATAGATGATGTCATACAGTGTATTTTCAATTGTTACTTTGTACTCATTATTTATATTTTTATAGAATCTAGTTTTAACTTTTACATTTAAAGTTCTATCATTTGACTCCGCAAAATCTAAATCTTGTTGCCTTTTACTACATTCTTCATATGCTAACTTAACAATAAATTCAAGATTATCCTTTGTTTTAATATTCTCTTTTGCTCCAAAATTAGTTTTAACTGGTATTTCCTTATAAACTCGAATATATCCATCATTGTAATTACTTACTCTCTTCATAATTTATAACCTCATACATTTGCCTTATTTGCATTATCTCATTAAAATAATTATCATCAAATTCATTGATACAATTGTTATAAGCATACATACAGTAATTAAGAAAAAGGCTATGTTCTATACCCTCTTTAGAGTAGTCTATACTATACCCAAGTTTATAATTTAATGCTAATTTAGCATCTTCTATTATCATATTAAGTTTTCTTTCTGTATCTTCTTCATCCCAGGTAATGTTTAATTTATCTTTCAAATCTTGTAATAAACTATCCATGACTTTCTCCTTTCTAAAAAAGAAAAGACTAGTCATAGACTAGTCTTTCTTATTACTATTGTCCCGCTTTAGTAGTTACAGTTCCTTTAACTGTACTTTCTACAGTTCCTTTTACTTTTGTGTATACTACTGCTTCTTCTAATCCAGATATATCAAGTAATAAAGAACATGTATTATCAAATGCTTTACCTTCTCCATAAGTTTTTATTTTATAAACTCTGTTGTCTTCTAGGAACTGATATTCATCTGAATAAGTTATTACTCCATCTTTTGCTGCACCCATAGCCATAAAGTACTCTTGTGGTAAGCATACTATAGCTTTACCTGTTGCAATTTCATTTGATATTACAACTTCTGTAGGGAATGGGAATACATCTTTTACATATACTCCATTTACATTAAGTAAAGTTGTAGCTGGCATTACTTTAGTTAAGTAATCTATTTGATTACATATAAATAATACTGAACCAAATTTTCTAGTTCTTCCGCCATGTTTTTTACTATTATCATCTGTATATTCTTCTGTTTTAGCCATTTTTGAAATTAAATCACCATAAGTTTTAGGTGAAAAATCTGTTATTTTTATAGCAGTTTTTTGAGGATATCCAGTACTAGTAGAGTATGACACTCCTTTATGTATATCTCTATCTAAACCTATAGGAGAATTTATACCATTTCCACTAACTATTGCTTTTTCTATTCCACATGCTATGGCATCTTTCATTATAGTTCTTACATAAGCATCTATAAATGTAGGTCCTAAATCTAACATGTCTTGAGGAACTGAAACAAATGCAGATAATTTATTTTGAGTTATGTCTACTGCTTTAAATGCAGAAGTAAGTTCTTTTGTTATTTTACTGTTTAATGGTCCCCAAACTGCAGTATCTATTGTATGATCATTTAATATCCATTTAGTAAGATATTTAGCATTTACAAAATTTATTTTAGTCAATAGTGGATGTTCTTCTAATAAATCTTTATATATATCAGTTATAATAGTTTCTGGCATTATGCCTTCTGGTGAGCCTATAAAATCTGCGAATGATTGTTGAGGTTTATTTGATTTAGCAGCTTCTATAAATCCTTTATACCATTTTTCTTCAGCAGTAGTAAGTTGTCTATAACCTCTATCTGCTAAAACTGATTTGTCTTGAGTTTGTTGATATTCTAATGCATCATCTTTTATTTTTTGCATTTTTTCTTCTAGTGCATCACTAAGTATTATTACTGCTTGATCTTTATCTTCTGCTTCTAAAAACTTAGTTATTTCTTCTTTAAATTTTATATCTTTATTTAATATCGCCATTATTGTTGGCCTCCTTTTCTATTTAATTTATTTTTAAATTCATTAAAAAAAGAACATTTAGTATGTTCTTCCGGTTCTTTACTCTCATTTTCTTCGCTATTATTAATTTCTGTATTTAAATCATCTTCTTTTTTAGCATTTAAAATAAGTTTCATTAATGATTTTTTAACTGACTGACTAACTTCTTCGGCCTCTTTTTCATTTACTATAGCCGTGATAAATCCTTTTTCTATAGCTTCCTGTGGAGTTATCCAAGTTTCATCATCAAGCATTTGCTTTAATTCTTCTTCTGTTATATTTATTTCTTGCATATAAGCATTGATACTAGCTTGAGTAATTTTATCTAAATCATCAGCTTGTTTTCTTAACTCTTTAGAGTTTCCACTTGCCCAAGTCCATGCATTATGTATCATAAGTAATGATGCAGTGGACATTATTCTTTCATCTCCAGCCATAAACACAACTGAAGCAGCACTACATGCAAAACCATCGCATACAGTTTTCACTTTTGCTTTATGTCTTTTAAGTTGGTTATATATAGCTAAACCTTCTGCTACCTCTCCACCATAACTATTAATATATACATTGATGACATCACATTCTAAATCTTCAATTTGTTTAGATAATGTGTAGCTTGATATATCCCTTTCAAACCAATCCCAAGATGTTATGTCACCATAAATTTGTATATCAACTTCATTATTATTTTGAGTTAGTTGGAAATATTTTTTATTCATCTTCTTCACCTCCTCCATTATTATTTTGTCCATCACCTATTAATCTGTTTTCCACTGTATCGTAGTTTTTAGTTATAAAGTGTTGTTGACTAAATTTAGTATTAAGTTTGTCAAATCCTATTATTTCTCTAACTTCATCTATACAGCACGTACCAGATGCAATTAATTTGTCTGCTTTTTCAGCAACATCTAATATATCTATATGATTAATAGTTGATGTATCTACTTTTACATAATTTCCTTTCGTCCAATTATCATATCCTCCTGAAGTTTTCCTTGTAGTTTCTTCTGAAATCATATCTGCTATTGGATCTATACAAAATGTAAGAAATACTTTTACTATTTCATTCATATTTGTAATGTTTCCTAACATAAGACTAACTGGTATTTGAAGCGCTTGAGCTACTATTTCAAACATTTCTTTTCTCAATGCCCTAAAATCAGAACTATCCTTATTTGTATTAGTTCCATCCATGTACTGCAAATCATACCCTTTGTATTGTGGATATACAGCATTATCATTTTCCATAAATTCTTTAAGTTGTTTTTGTACTATCTCTCTATATGTTTTCTGAAAGTTTTCATCAGATGCTTTAACTTGGTCTAGAACTAATTTATATTTTGCTCCATTACTCTTTTTATAACTTTTTGCTGCATAAGAAAGTAGTTCTCCATACTGCTCATATAAATTATCGATTAATTTTTTTATATTAGAATTATTTAATTGTAATCTTAATACTTCGCTACTTTTAAAAGTTTTTTTTAGCTGTAAATTTCCTATTACAACTCCCTTATATAAGTTTCCTAGTATTGGGTATTCTTCCGGAGCATAACTATCAGCGCAATATAAATTATCATTTACATCAACTAATATACATTCATTTTGATATATCATTTTTTCAATGGCTTTATGCCAAAGTTGACTGCTATTTTCATTTGCATTAGGTGACACGTTTAAAATATAATAAAGCTTATTTTTTACTTCTTGATTATTTTCATATACTTTTATTTCACACTTAGCTATTGCATTTGCTATAAGAGATATAGCTGTTTGTATAGCTAACTCCTTATAATATATTTCTTGTATCTTTTCCTCTATTATATTTTCATTTATTTCACCCTTTTCATTTTTAACATTCCCTAAAAAGTCCATAAACCATGTTTTTATACTCACAATTTCCTCACCTCCTTTTAGAATATAATAGGAGGCATAAAGAATAATTCATTATTATCTTCATCCTCCAATACATCTTGAGCAGCAATCATAGCATGGACAAATGCCATGAATCCATCTGTTTTCCTTGATTTAGGCTCTATCTTATCGTATACATAGTTACCTAAATTCTTATCCGTTAGTTTAGTATTATTAGTAAACCACCTCATAAGTGGGTTATCTCCCCACACTATTTGGTGATTATTAAATAAACTATCTATTACTGGTACAATTTTCATAATATCACTAGGTCTAATTATTTTTACTTGTTCTTTATTTGTTGCATCTATCCCAATATTCTTCATAGATTTACTTAACAAAGCCAACCTAAAATTATCTACTCCTAATTTAACAAAATTATATTTTATTAACTGTTCTTGTATCCATTCTGTGGCCATATCGGGATTAATTTCTATGTCATCAACTATAGTTAATAATCCTTGCTTTGACCATTCTTCTAAAGGTGCTTTTATTCTATCCTTATCTCTAGAATTAGTACAAAACCAGCTATGACTAACCCAATAATATATGCCACCTTTTAAAAAAAGTAACCCTACACTCATCATGTCATTTACCTTTGTATAGTCAATTCCAATAGTGCAGCTTGCTCCCTCAAGGTTCGGTATATCTTTATTTGTCGATAATATATTTTCCCATGAAGTTACTTCAATATCTTTTGAACCTTTTGGAATATTCATCCTCTTAGTCATAAAAGCATTATTTACATAAGGGTTGATCTTATAATCTGCATATTCTTTTTTCATCTGTTCCATTAATGAAGGTCTATAAGGTAAAGAAGGGTTTGCTTTTGCCCAGTTATCTGGATTATCAACTTCTTTTTCTTCATCCAGCTTACAAATAAAAGGGAGAAAGCCATTATCCTCGACTTCTCCCTTTAATATCATTATTGCTTTTTCTAATAAATTATCCAGTGGACCATCCCTTACATCTCCATTTGTTGTTATGTAAGTTCTTCTTGGATTATCTTTTTTACCTAAACCTGTAGTAAATACATTTATATTTGCCCAGTTTTGATAAGCATGTATTTCATCAAAGTCAACTTTACCTGAACGCAAACCATCTTTTCCTTTTGGATTATTAGTTCTAAACTTTATTTTACTTTTAGTCTTAAGATTTATAATTTCTTCCTTATTCCAATAGAAATTCCTTTTCATTTTTTTTGTATATTTAGGATCTTCTAATATATTATATATATCATTAAATGTTGTTTTAGCTTGGTCTTCTGAGTTGGCTGATATATCTATATCGTAATTTTTTATTCCATGAGTAGGCGTAATTAAACAAAAGTCCTCATAAGCTAAATAAGCATTTTTACCAGAACCTCTTCCAACTAAAATAAACAAGTCAGCAAATCTAGGTAATCCATTTTCTTTAAATACACAGTTATGTAAAACAAATAAAAATTTCTCCCATGGGAATAAATTAAAAGGAAAGTATTTCTGATAAGAAAAATATTTCTCTACTTTTTCTTCATCTATTACTAACTTTTCATTATCAAATATATTTTTTATGAATTTGGATAATAATTTTTGTTCTTTACACATTGGAAATACTTCATTATCAATAATATCTAAGTATTCTTTGATATATTTATTATAGTTCATCGTCATCACCACTGTCTGCTACAGTAGCTTTAATTCCTAGTTCATTTAAAAGTTTAAGCATTTGAGCATTTGTCTTATTTAATTCTCCTACACTGTCATTTCTTTTATAACCAGATTGCCCTCCGCCATTATTGTATTTTACATTTACTCCTCTTTTATTTATATCCTCTATAAGGAGTGATTTTGTTATCCAAAATGCCATATAATCTTCTACTAAATCTCTAAACTGTTCTCCATACGTGCCATTTCTATCTAACTGATCCAATAAATCTTGTCTAATTTTATTATATTTTTCACTGCTTTTTAATTCTTGTACAGCTTTTCTATCTGCCATTTCACCACCTCCTTATAGTAATATCAGCATACCCACCCTCATGTGAGTTTTATAA